>OGQM01000034.1_pt1 | contig 148836 bp, 135 predicted proteins | sample 1553191 | NCBI WGS metagenome assembly OGQM01 (sample SAMEA2579954, study PRJEB22360) | human gut metagenome | biome: human gut; feature: human-associated habitat; material: faeces | place: Denmark | collected 2008/2010 | reverse complement strand
ATTATGAAACGACTGATACTTATACTTGTCGCCGTAATATTTGCGATTGTGGCTGTGGTGGCTTTGGTGTCATGGTGGTCGTCGGCGCCCGAGGTCGACCGTGTGCATGTGGATGACGCCCGGATTGCAGAAGTGAAATCAATGGTGCAGCTTGCGTCGCTCGATCTGTATGAGGAAATACCGATTAAGGCCAGTATCGGGAACCGGCATATCATTGCACGCCAACGTCTCGAGGGGAGTGTGAATTTCGACCTTGAAAATCTTGAAATGACGCAGAAAGGTGATACACTAATGGTGGTGCTTCCGCGCGAGATTGTTACTGTCAGAGAGTCAGATACCCCCGGATCTTATGAGGTTGTCGACACATGGAATGACAAGTTCCTTGGCTCGGACCATTTTACCAATGCCGAGGAGAACGGCATAAAGAAGCGTGCCATGGATAATTATGTAAAGTCGCTTTATGCAAAAGGGGTTATCCGAGAAGCGCGCCGCACTGCCCGCGAAAACGTAAAGAATCTGCTCGGACCGGTTACCGGTAAAACCGTGATTGTGATAGATTCCATGCCGTCAGGTCAATATCAGGCACCTTCGGTTTTTGAGCAGCGTGGGCAGAGTCCGGCTATGATGTAATCGGCATCCTCAGCTTCATATCCTTCGGGAAGTTTTACAGCAGGAATGGTTGTGCCGGTAAGGCAATATGTCTTGCCGCATTTCCGGCAATGGAAATGCACGTGCATGTCGGATGCGGAATGTCCCGATGGCGACGGACAGGCCTCATATTTGGCCGAACCGGTGCCGTCGTTGATTACATGGACAAGACCTTTTTCGGAAAACAAGGCCAGCGAACGTGTCACGGTCGAACGGTCGACTGTTTCAAGCAGTGTTTCAATTTCAAGTGACGACAAGGGATGGCTCGAACTGCATATGGTAGCCAATACGAGCAACCGCACGGCAGTTGGTCGCACTCCATGCGATTCAAGCCGTTCGACAAGGTCGATATGTGATTTGCCGGTATCCATATGAAAGCAAAGTTACGAAGATTTGCCCGGATCGAAAAAAACTGTTGTTATTTTTTCAGTCGCAGCAATGTCCAGATGACGGTGCAGAGCGTTACGCCTGTGTCGGCAAACACAGCGGCCCAAAGGGATGCGATGCCACATGCTCCAAGGGTCATCACAAGCACTTTCACTCCTAAAGCGAAGGTGATATTTTCGGTGACCACCCGGCGTACTTTTCTTGCAAGCCGCACACCTTCGGACAGTTTCAACAGATTGTCGGCGGCAATCACCACGTCGCTGCTCTCCATGGCAAGGTCGGTGCCCATTTTGCCCATCGACACACCGACTGTCGCGGCCGAAATGGCGGGAGCATCATTTATGCCGTCGCCGACAAAAGCCACACGGTGCCCTGTTGCTGCGGCATCGGCCACTGCCTGCTGCTTGTCGGCAGGCATCAGAGAGGCCTTGTAGTCGTCTGCTCCGATTTCCCGGGCTACACGGCTGACAGAGGCCGGGTTGTCGCCCGAAAGGATCACTATGTTTCTGACTCCTTCACGATGGAGCAGGCGGATGGCATCGGCAGCCTCGGGTTTAACGGTATCCAGCAGAAAAATCGTGCCAAGAAATTTGCCGTTACGGGCCACGCAGATTTCTGATGCGTCGCTGTCAGATTTCGGCGAGGCGATTCCGTTTTTTACCATCAGCGAGGGTGATCCTAAAATTACCGTTTCACCATCGACCGTGCCGGTGATTCCGTGGGGAATTGTCGTTACTTCTGTGGCTGCAAGAGGCATGAGCCCCCGGCGCCCGGCCTCTCTGACAATCGCTTTTGCGAGAGGATGTTGCGACTGGCTGTCAAGTGCAGCGGCCAGTCGGACAACGCTGTCGGCGTCAATGCCGGGGGCTGTCGTCACTGCCGACACATGAAACTCGCCCGTAGTCAGTGTGCCTGTTTTGTCGAACATCACCGTGTCGACACCACGGAGTGCATCGACAAATTTCGCACCTTTGAATAGAAGTCCGTTTTTCGATGCGACCCCCAATGATGCAAAATAACTGAGCGGGATGCTCACCACAAGGGCACAAGGGCATGAGCAGACGAGAAATACCAGCGACCGGCGCAACCAGTTGTGCCATTCGAAACTCTCGCCCTGAATTGCCGATACCATCCATGGAATCAGCAGCACGAGCATGGCAAGCACGAACACAGCCGGGGTGTACCAGCGGGTGATTTTACGCAGCAGATGTTCAGTCGGTGATTTAGATGCCTGGGCGTTCTCTATCATCTGCATGATGCGCGTCATTGACGAATCGGCAAACGGCCGCAGCGTAGTGGCCTCAATCCTCTTGTCTACCGGAATCATGCCAGAGAGGATTTCCTGACCGGGATGATATGTGCGTGGCACCGATTCTCCGGTTATCGCAGAGGTGTCGAAATCAACATCTCCGGTGCCAGAGAGCAGGGAGTCGATCGGCACTCTTTCGCCCGGCAACACCACGATTTCGGTGCCCGGGGCAAGCTCCTCGGGTGCAGTGGCTACCAATATGTCGCCCCGCTTTACCATTGCCTTGTCGGGCAGGCGGCCTAAAAGCGAGCGTATACGTTGCCTGACATTGTCCGAGGCATTATCTTCCAGTTTTTCGCCGAAAGAATAGAACAGCAGCACCGCAACACCCTCGGGATATTCTCCGATAAAGAAAGCACCCGCAGCTGCCGCCACCATCAGGGTGAATTCGTTCATCACGCTGCCGTGACACCAGCTCTCGATCATTTCTCTGACAACAGGAATGCCGACAGGGAGTAACGCTATGAGATATGCAGCTGCCTCGGGCCAACACACCCGGCTTTCTCCCGGTATATCATGGCAGGCGAAGATCCCGAAATGACTGAGCATAAAAGCAAGCAACAACAGAATACCCGAAAGTAATTCCGGTTTATATGGCAATAACTTAGACTTATTAAGACACATGTTTTTATTTTTGCTGCAAAGATAGTGGATATTTCCTGCATAACATGTGCAAATATCGCAATGACAGTCGATATAGTCATATATATAGTCATTGTGTATATATAGTCATTGTGTATGCGTTAATTCTGCAATTTCAGGATTTTTTTTTGTGATTACGATTAATTTAACTAATTTTGTAAAATAAAGATCCGAATAATTCCTCATAACCTTATATTAAATCGGAGAAAATGATACGCAAATCAAGTATATTCTTTCTTTCATGTTCTTTTCTGTTGTCATGTCCTTTTGCAAAAGGGGACATGAGCTATCCTGCCTGGAAAGAAGGAGAAATGGAGATCCATCATATTTATACCGGGCGTGGTGAGTCGAATTTCATGGTTTTCCCTGATGGGACGACAATGCTGATTGATGCAGGGGACTGGGATCCGGACGATTACCCGAAGATGTGCGAACTGTTACCCGATTCAACCCAACGGGCAGGGGAGTGGATCGCCCGGTATGTGAAATACATGAATCCGAATAAGGAATGTGTCGATTATCTCATGGTTTCACATTTTCACAATGACCATACAGGCGACTCGTCCAATCCTGCCCGCCGTACCTCAGGACGCAATCCCGACTATGTTTTGACAGGCATTCCCGAGGCAGGAGAGACGCTCCGCTTCGGCACCGTGTTTGACCGCGGTTATCCCGATTATAACTATCCGTTACCGATTGTTGATCCTGATGTTACAAATTACCGTGCATTCCTGAACTGGCAATCACAACAGTTCGGGTTGCAGCAGAAAATATTCAAGACAGGCCAAAAGGATCAGATTGCATTGAAGAGGAAACCGAAGAAATATCGCGGCTCGTTTTCTATCATGAACTTAGCGGCAAACGGAGAAATCTGGTCGGGCAAAGAAAATGGAAACATACGCTATTATGATTTGAATCAGGAGAATCTTTCCGGTTTCCAGAACGAGAACACGAAAAGTCTGGCGATTCGTATCTCATATGGTCCTTTTCGATATTACACCGGAGGGGATATCAGTGGCTGTCTGTTGGATTCTGCCGGAAATAGTGTGGATCTGGAAGAAAAGGTGGCAGAGGCGTGTGGTCCGGTTGATGTCTGCAAGGCAAATCATCATGCCTATAAAGATGCTATGTCGGATGGTTTTGTCCGGAATATACAGGCCCGTAACTATGTGATTTCAACATGGGATTACGAACACACTCAGCCTGAGATATTCAGCCGGATGGTGTCGGAAGATCTGTATGCCGGCAAGAGGAATGTCTTTTCGACTTATATTCCCGAATTCATGCGAAAAGCGTATGCTGACGAAGAATGGATGCGCTCAGTGTGCCCTGAAAACGGACATGTGGTGGTGAAAGTTTATGATAAAGGACGCAAGTACAAAATATATATTCTCTCGGCCACGGAAAAAGATTACAATGTAAAAGCCATTTATGGACCTTTCGAAAGTGGGAAAGGAATGAAATAAGGGATATAACCTTAACACATATGAAAAATAAATTGGGAGTGCTTTTGCTCATGCTGGGGTGTGTTTTGCAAATCCATGCAGAGCAGGTTTTTGATATGGCTTCATTCGGTATTGTTCCGAATGGGAAAAATTTGTCTGCCAAGATGGAAAAGGCTATTGCAAAGATTAAGAAACAGGCCAAAGAGGATTCCATTGTGATGCAGTTTCAAAAAGGGAGATATGATTTCTATCCCGAAAAAGCCCCTTTAAAACATTATTATATCTCGAACCATGCAGAATATTATGGTTCGGAAAAGCCTCAGGACAATCCTCTACGAGTGGGGATCGCTCTGGAAGATTTCCAATCATTAAGGATTCTAAAGAATGAAGGAAATCGAGGAATCACCTTCGAGGTGTTTTCAGAAACGGATTTCCGTGTAACTTCCGATTCAATTTTTGAAACCTATGGACTGGGACGTTGGGGTATCCGTCCGTTTTATGCCACGGTTCTGGATGGAGAAAGCAAGCGTATTGCCTATAATGTAGGAGATGTTAGCTTCCCGAATAAATCCATGTGCCGGGTGGCTGACCGTGCAATTCATGCACGCCGGTGGAATGATGAACGTCTGAAACCGGGACATGTCCTGTTGTTAAGAACATGGGATCGGCCGGCTCCCGGTATTTATTTATTTGAAAGTTCCAATACGAAGCTTGAGAATATTACCCTCCATTACACCGAGGGGATGGGTGTGTTGGCTCAACTCTGTCGGAATGTATCGTTGGACGTAATAAAAGTTTGTTTTGAAAACAAGGATTCTTCCCGTTACATCACCACGTTGGTTGATGCGACTCATTTTTCTCATTGCCGGGGGCAAATCGTTTCGAAAAACGGATTCTATGAGAATATGGGCGATGATGCGATAAATGTGCATGGTATTTATCTAAAAGTTGAAAAAGTTGTTGATCAACACACCGTTGTCGGTCGTTTCATGTATGAACAGACGTGGGGGTTCGACTGGGGATTCCCAGGGGATGAAATCCAATTTCTGTCAAGTGAAACGTCGGATGTGCTCGGGAAAACAAACCGGATAGCCGGTATCCGTCCGATGAATAACGAAGAGAAAGTGACAGGCGCATATGAGTTTGCAATCACATTCGAAGACAGCATTGATTCAAAAGTGGCAGAGGGAGTCCCTTGTTGTATGGAAAACTTGACATGGACACCTGAAGTCTATTTTACGGGCAACACGATACGCAACAACAGAGCCCGCGGATCGTTGTTTACAACACCCCGGAAAGTGGTGGTGGAAAATAATGTGTATGATCATGTGTCGGGGTCTGCCATTTTGTTAAGCGGAGATTGTTCGTATTGCTATGAGAGCGGTGCTTGCCGCGATGTGCTGATCCGTAAAAACCGGTTCATCAATGTGCTGAGTTCCCTGTATATGGAAGCTGACGCCGTAATTTAGATTGCGCCTGTCATAACAAATCTGTCAAATCAACAAGGTTACTATCATGGCGGAAAACCGGATGACATCAGGATCATTGAAAACGAATTTGATGTATTCGACACTCCGATTCTTTATGTCAAGTCGACCGATGGTATTCTATTTAAAGACAATGTAATCAGAACCAACTCGGAATATCCTCCGTTTCATTGGAATCACAGCCGTTTTTTTCTGGAACGGGTAGGAAAATGTAATCTGAAATGATGTTTTATTCCTCATAACCTTACATGAAAAAGTATTTTATCATTACATTTCTGATAGCTTTGGCTCTAAATGTCAAAGCTGTTGAACGTCCCTGCTGGATAGCTCCGCAGGGAAATACCGACACCGTCTCAACCTGGCTCTGCTACCAGAAAACTGTCGATCTTAAAAAGGTGCCGCGCCGCGCCATGACACGCATTTCAGCCGACAGCAAGTACTGGTTGTGGATCAATGGAGAGCCTGTTGTTATCGAGGGCGGCGTGAAACGTGGTCCGAATCCTCACGACTCCTACTGCGACAACATCGACCTCGCTCCTTTTTTGAAAAAGGGGGAGAATGTAGTTTCCGTTTTGGTATGGCATTTCGGCAAACATGGTTTCTCACACAATTCTTCGGGCAAAGCTGCATTGTTTGTGGACTGCCCCGAGCTTCCGGAACTTGACAGTAACGGCAGCTGGCACGGGTTAATCCACCCCGCATATTATATTCCCGAAGGCATATCGCCCAATTATCGTCTGCCTGAATCCAATATCGGTTTCGATGCCCGCAAAGATATTGACGGCTGGTATTCCACTGTTCAGCAGTGGCCTGCCGTGGTTTGCCGCGGGAAAGAGAATGATGCTCCGTGGGGCAGGCTCAAGGATCGCGTCATTCCGTTATGGAAAGATTTCGGAGCCAAGTCTTATGCTAAAGTCGAACTGCGAAAAGGTGAAAGCGTCGACACTCTGATTGCCAAACTGCCTTACAATGCACAGATCATGCCCGGCATAGAACTCAGCGCCCCGGCCGGGTGCAGAATCGGCATTTTTTCCGACAATTATTATGGTGGTGGAGAGCCTAATGTCAGGGCTGAATATATCACGAAAGATGGCTCACAGAAATATGAATCCAAGGGTTGGATTAATGGTGAGCGTATCTTATATTTTTTTCCTAAAGAGGTCAAAGTCAACGCGGTTACTTTCCGTGAAACGGGTTACGACACGGAGATGTCGGGCAAGTTTGAATGCGACGACGATTTCTTCAACCGGCTGTGGAATAAAGCGGCCCGGACACTCTATATAACCATGCGTGACACATACATGGATTGTCCCGACCGTGAACGTGCCCAGTGGTGGGGCGATGAGGTGAATGAATCGGGTGAGGCATTTTATGCCCTGACCCCGAGCAGCCACGCACTGATGAAAAAAGGGATGTATGAACTAATCGGTTGGCAACGTCCCGACGGCTCGATTTTCGCTCCCGTACCAGCCGGCAACTGGGATTCGGAACTGCCGGGCCAGATGCTTGCATCAATCGGATACTACGGTTTCTGGAATTACTATCTCAATACCGGCGATCTCGCTACCATAGCTGATCTTTATCCCGGAGTCAAGAGATACATGAAGTTATGGGAACGTGCTGCCGACGGCACCATGTGTGATCGTAAAGGTGGCTGGCACTGGGGTGACTGGGGCGACAATATCGACAAGACAGCTCTCTACAATGCCTGGTATTATATCGCACAAAAGGGTGAGATGCACATGGCCGAGGCTCTCGGTCTGACCCATGAAGCGGACTCGATCCGCAATGAAATGAAATCTCTTAAAGAGGCTTTCAACCGTGTGTTCTGGAAGGGTGACCATTATCGTCATCCTGCCTACACCGGCGATACTGACGACCGTGTGCAGGCTCTGGCTGTAGTTGGCGGACTTGCCGACGCGGACAAATACCCCATTCTTCTCGAATGTCTGAAAACGCATGAACATGCAAGCCCGTATACCGAGAAATATGTCATGGAGGCTCTGTTTAAAATGGGTTATCCCCAGGAAGGTCTCGACAGGATGAAGCGCCGTTTCGGCCCTATGGTCGATAATCCCGATTTTACCACCCTTTTTGAAGGTTGGGGTATCGGTGCTGAAGGTTATGGCGGCGGCACCACTAACCATGCATGGAGTGGGGGAGGACTGACGATTCTCTCGCAGTATGTGGCCGGCGTCAGCCCCATAGAGCCGGGGTATAAAGTGTTCCGCATCGCGCCCGCGCTGGCCGGCCTTTCATATGCGAAGGCTGTCGTGCCCACAGTAAATGGCGATATTGCCGTCAGCAGCAAACGCAACGGCGACAAGATGACTATAAAGTTTAACATCCCCAAAGGCACTGCCGCTGTGGTCGACATTCCCGAATCAGCCCGGAATCTTACTGTCAACGGCAAGAAACGCGAATCTGCTGACCTGCATCTCGATAAGGCCGGCAAGCATACTGTGATTTATTCTCTCCCGTTGTGACAGTAGTTCCGATGATGTAATTTAATACTCCCAATAAAAAATGTTACCGTCTGCATTTATGCGGGCGGTAACATTTTTTTATACATGACCGAGTCAGCGGAGACGCAGTTTTTTGCCAGGTTTGAGTTTGGATTTTGTGGAGAGGCCGTTGAGTCGGCAGAGCTGGCGGACGGTCAGACCGTTGCGCGAGGCTATGCGGCTGATGGTGTCGCCGCGCTTGACGGTGTAGGTGGCAGCTTTCGCCTTGGTGCCCGCACTTTTCTTTGAGGGATTGGATGCCATATAGCGCTGGGCGTATTCCTTATTGGCTTCCGGATCGTAGTTACGGGGTTTGTCGTAGGTGTTTTTGTCAAATGTGAACTCGTCGGTATGTACGGTCTGGTTGGCGAAGTCAAAAATGGCGGCGGGATTGATGGGATAGCCCATAAAACGGGTCTCGAAGTGGAGGTGGCTGCCGAAACTGCGGCCTGTGTTGCCGCCAAGAGCGATGGGGTCGCCGGCTTTGACATACTGGTCGGGTTTTACAAGGAATTTGGAGAGGTGACCGTAGACGGTCTCAAGGCCGTTGGGGTGACGGAGAATCACGTAGTAGCCGTAGCCCTTGCGCTCGAAGTTGGTGAGTCGGACACGGCCATCAAAAGCGGCGCGTACGGTATCGCCGGTCTGCAGCTTGAGGTCGACACCTTTGTGCACACGGCGGAAACGGGGACGATAGCCGTAGGGCGAGGTCATGTAGCCGGGGGTTGGCATCACGAAGTTGCTGACGTCGATAACCTTACGGTCGGGAACTTCCATGCCGGTGTAGGCATTGACACGTTTAGATTCCCAACCCTCGGTGTAGATGTCCATTTCGGGTTCTTCCTCCTCTTTGAAAAGGTTGTCGACAAATGCCTTTGTCTCGTCAACTGAAATCTGATTTTTGATATTCTCCTGTTTGGCGATGAGGCCGCGGTGCTCTGCTTTGTGGGCACTCGGGAGTTTGAAAGACTGAGCCTCGGCCTGAAGCACGCCGGCGGTGAAAGTGCCGAGTGCCACAAGGGCTGTGAGGAATATTCGGTTTATGTTTTCGGTTATCTGCATTTCGAATTAAGGATGTGGTACTGAAGCTTTAAGGTTGCTTGCTGATTTCGTCGGGAGCATATAGCACCGACAGGGGGCATGGCGTATATTCAAATACTTCGCCGGCTTTAAAGAAACGGGCCACCTCGATGGCAGCGTTTTCGGGAGAGTCAGAGGCGTGGACGATGTTTTCCTGTCCGCTCATGCCGAAATCGCCGCGGATAGTGCCGGGCGTGGCGTTGCGGGCATTGGTGGCACCGGTCATGGCGCGAACCACGGCAACGGCGTCGACGCCTTTTACAGCCATCACAATCACGGGCGTAGCCATCATCGAACGCAGAATGTTAGAGAAGAACGGGCGGTCGACGAGGTGGGCGTAGTGCTCGCGTAGGATATTTTCGGTCAGCTCGGTCATCTTCATTCCGGCGATGATGAGGCCTTTTCTTTCGAAGCGGGAGATGACATCTCCAATAAGGCCGCGCTGCACGGCTGAGGGTTTGAGGATGACAAGAGTGGTTTGCATTAATCCTTGGCTGCTGTTAGTGTCCTGAATATTTTCGATTTCAAAGTTACTAAAAATAAACGCTTTATGGAAATAATAGTGTCTTAAAATAGCTTAAAGCAATACAAAGGGATTGAAATCTTGTCGTAATTCCCAGCTATACAGTGAGTTAGTAAAAACATGTTTCACAACATGTTTTCAAACTATTCATACTGAAAAATATCGTGCCCGCGGCGACGCTATATAAAATCCGGCCACGGTAGACGAAGGTGTGAGCGCTCCGTTTTCTGTGACGGTGACATCTATATCTGCCGGATTGACAATGCGTGCGAGTGTGTGCATAAGCATCTGGTCGGGGAGCGAGGGGTAGCCCACAGCCGGACGTATTCCCTGATATTGCTGACGAAGAATGCGACGTAGGTCGTCATCTTCATCATGCGCGTATCCCCATAATGAGGTGCGGGTGCGGTGGTGTAGCCATTCGGATGCAGCCTCTGCCAGACGGTCGCACAGCGACTGTAATAACAGATGGCTATAGTCATCGGCTTTCAATGAAGTGTCGTCAAGAAGAGAACGGATACGGTCGCCGACCGTCACCATAAAGGTGCCGACAGTATCGTGGTAGCCTTTGGGTGCCACGAAATCGCATAGTGAAAGCGTTTCGCTGCGAGTGTCCGACGCTTTCTGGCGTGGCGTGGGTACGGGTATGCCGTTGATGATTATCGCATCGTCATCGTCGGCCTGCCACGCCTCGTGCAGCGCCACTATGGCACGCATTGAAGCGCCGTCACGTTCCAACCGGTTTAAAAGTTGCTCCGCGTCATTACGAAGTGTCTTGGCCTCAGTCGATTCCGGCTTAACTTTCCAGCAATGGTTAAAGTAAATCCAGTTTATATAAGGCCGCACCCAGGCCACGGGTATATTATCGAAATGGGTCACACCCGGGCGTGCGGGGGCGTAAACGGGTTCATTAGTCCAGTCGATTCCGGGGCGGAGAGATTCTCCGGCGGTTACATCGACTGAGGCGAGCAGGGATTGCCGCAGATCCTCCTGTCGGGCTGCGATACGAGCTGCCTCGCCCTCGGGATCTGCCATTATGCGACTGAGAGCCACCGGATTCTGGGCTGCATCGTTGAGCCGGATTACAATTCCGTCATATTTCGGAGCAATCTTCACGGCTGTGTGAAGTTCGGAAGTGGCGGCGCCTCCGACCATCAGCGGTATGCGAAGTCCGGCTCGCTGCAACGCTTCGGCAACATTGGCCATCTCGTCGAGCGACGGGGAGATAAGGCCGCTCAGGGCTATGGCATCGGGATGCAGGCGTATGGCTTCGCTGACAATTCGTTCGGCATCAACCTGCACGCCGAGGTCGACAACCTCGAAGTTGTTGCAACGCATCACCACACCGACTATGTTTTTCCCGATGTCGTGAACGTCGCCTTTGACAGTGGCGATGAGCAGTGTCCCTTTCGATGCTGTGGATGCCGCTCCGGCCTCGAGCAACGGACGCAGAATCTCTACGGCCCGGTGCATCACGCGGGCACTTTTCACCACCTGCGGAAGAAACATTTTACCGCTTTCGAAAAGTTTGCCTACAAGTTCCATGCCCGCCATCAGCGGTCCTTCGACCACTGCATTGGCGGTGTTGTGCCGTTCGACGGCGAGTTGCAGGTCATCTTCTATGCCGGAATCATCGCCGGTGCGGAGCGCGAGAATCAGACGGTCGTCGACATCGGCCGGGCGGGCCGGCTCGGTGGTGGCGGCTGTGTCATCTTTTTTAGCGGCATAATCCGACGCGATTTCAAGCAGCTTTTCGGTGGCGTCGGGCGTACGGACAAGGATAACATCTTCTATGCGCTCAAGCAACTGTGCGGGAATGTCTTCGTAGGTGACTTTTGCGCCGGGATCCATAATGGCCATATCGAAACCGACGGCAATAGCGTGGTAGAGAAACACGGCGTGCATGGCCTGACGCACATAATTGTTGCCGCGGAAAGCAAATGAGAGGTTGCTGAGACCGCCGGAAGTCTTTGCATCCGGCAGATTTTTCTTGATCCATTCAACGGCGCGGATAAAGTCGATACCGTAGCGGTCATGTTCGGCCATGCCTGTGGCGACGGTCAGTACGTTGGGATCAAAAATTATGTCGCGAGGGTCGTATGACGCTTTTTCGGTGAGCAGTCGATAAGCGCGGGCACAAACTTCTATTTTACGTTCGAAAGTGTCTGCCTGACCCTTTTCGTCAAATGCCATGACTACAACCGCCGCTCCGTAGCTGCGGATGATGCGGGCATGACGGAGAAACTCTTCCTCGCCATGTTTCAGCGAAATGGAATTGACCACAGGTTTTCCGGCCACATTTTTAAGAGCGGTCTCGATAACTTCGAATGACGAGGAATCAATCATCCAGGGTACCGACGAAGTGGCGGGATCGGAACCAAGCAGACGCAGAAAGGAACGCATTTCGGCAACGCTGTCGAGCATGCCGTCATCAACATTGATGTCGATAATCTGGGCACCGTTTTCTACCTGTCGGCGGGCGATGGCAAGAGCCTCTTCGCGGTTCCCCTCATTAATCAGACGTAAAAATTTGCGACTGCCGGCAACGTTGCATCGCTCTCCCACATTGATGAATCCGCGGTCGTCGGCGAATGCCTCCAATCCGGCGAGCCAAGGTTGGCGGGCATTGCCGGGAGTGTGAGGTCTGGCTCCATTTACCACCTTGGCCAAAGTGGCTATGTGGCCGGTGTCAGTGCCGCAGCAACCGCCGACGATGTTGAGTTCGCCTGATTCGATTAGCGGCTTAAGGGCTGACACGAATGCTTCTGGCGTTTCGCTGTAGCGTCCCAGTCGGTCGGGCAGACCGGCGTTGGGATAGAAAATGACCGGATAGGGTGAAATGGCTGCAAGGTTTCGCACGTGTGAAGATAGGGAGGCAGGCCCGGCGCCGCAGTTGAAGCCCACGGCATCGGGGGCGAATGACTCCACGATAGCCAGCATGGCTTCGGGTGTGTGGCCGCTCAGCAATCGGCCGGATGCGTCGCTGAGGGTGAGCGAGAGCACGACCGGAGTGTCGGCTCCCGTGGCATGGCGTGCACGGGCAATGCCGTGGAGCTGTGCCCTTACGTTCAAGGCATCGAATGCTGTTTCGAGCAGCAGGAGGTCGACACCCCCTTCAATCAGGGCTGAAGCCTGTTGGAACGCAGCGTCGGAAAGCGTGTCGAAGTCTACCGAACGGCTTGTCGGATCCTCAACATCGCAGGGGAGTGAGGCCGACATGGCAGTAGGTCCCATTGAACCCGCTACAAAACAGACCCTGCCCGGCTGCAGCTGCATCGCAAGGTCGGCTTCCTCGCGTGCGAGTCGTGCGCCGGCGGTGTTGAGCAGTTTGACATAGCCCGACAGACCATATTCCTCTTGTGACAGAGCGTTGGAGTTGAACGTGTTGGTCTCGATGATGTCGGCACCGGCCTCGAGATATGCCCTGTGGATATGGCGGATATGCTGTTCGGCTGTGATGTTGAGCAGATCGACATCTCCGGCGAGAGGACGTGGGTGAGACAGAAAACGCGAACCGCGGAATTCATCCTCGGAAAGATGCAGGCGCTGGACGAGCACTCCCATGGAGCCGTCCAGCACTAATACGCGCTCGCGCAAAGCGTTGCGGAATTCGGTATATCGTTGGCTTTGATTGGTCATTGGCGACATTTTAGTATACTTCACGGGCGATAGCCGACACGGATGCTGTGGCGTGCATGGCGTAGAAGTGGATGGAGGGAACACCGGCATCGCGTAGCTCGCGGGCCTGACGTATGCCCCAGCTTATGCCGAGTGCACGTACGTCGGCATCGGTTTTGCACCGGATGAGGTCGTCGGTCAGCTCCTTCGGCAGGTCGATATGGAAGATGCGGGGGAGAATTGAACCCTGCCTGAGCGATGTGAGTGGCTTGATGCCCGGCACTATGGGCACTGTAATCCCTGCTTCTCTACAACGTTTCACGAAGTCGAAATATTTTGTATTGTCGTAAAACATCTGTGTGACGATATAGCGTGCGCCGGCATCAACCTTCTCTTTGAGATACATCATGTCGGTATGCGGGTTCATGGCCTCCTCATGTTTTTCGGGATACCCGGCCACGCCGAAAGTGAAAGGTGGAAACACAGGTTGCGTCTGTTTGCCGTCGGCCATGATGCCGTCGTTGAAATCGTTGACCTGACGTGCCAGAGATGATGCGTGCAGATGACCGTCGTCGGCGGTTGTGAAATTCTGCGAATTACCCCGGTCGCCGCGGAGCACCAGCAGATCGGTGACTCCGAGATATGATAGGTCGATGAGCTGATCCTCGATTTCGCGACGTGAATATTCGCCACATATCAGATGAGGAACCGCTCTGATGCCGAAACGTTCGCGGAGCACGGCAGCCACGGCTACTGTGCCGGGACGCTTGCGCACAACTTCGGCACGGTAGACCCCTTGCCCCATATCGCGATAGTTCACCTCGTTGCGGTGGGTGGTGATATTGATGTAAGCGGGATTGAATTCCATCAGCGACTTCACATTTGCGAATGTCTGGTCGATATTGTTGCCGCGCAGCGGTGGCAGAATCTCGAAAGAGAATGCTGTGGGATGGTCGGAACAAAGGAAGTCGGCTACGCTTTCGTGCTGGGTGGTCATCGGTAATCGGAAGGGTATGCGGTGAAGATATATGATGAATTAAACAGGAATTTAGTCGTCGAGTGCCTGGGAAAGATCGGCAATGAGGTCGTCGACATGTTCCAGCCCTACACTCAGACGGACTGTAGAGGGTGTGATATGTGCTTCGGCGAGTTCTTCGGGACTCATCTGCGAATGAGTGGTAGTCGCGGGGTGTATGACCAGACTGCGCGAGTCTGCCACGTTGGCCAGCAGGGTGAACAGTTTCAGCCGGTCGATGAATTTCCATGCTTCGGGGGCGCCACCTTTTATTTCAAAGGTGAATATCGAGCCGCCACCATTGGGATAATATTTCTTGTACAGCTCATGGTCGGGATGAGAGGGGAGACCGGGGTGGCTTACCGACTTGACTTTGGGGTGTGCGTCGAGGAAACGGGCTATTTTGATGGCGTTCTCGCTGTGGCGCTCAACACGGAGCGATAGGGTCTCGAGACCTTGCAGTAGCACAAATGCGTTGAAGGGGGAGATTGCGGCTCCTTCGTCACGGAGCACGACGGCGCGGACACGTGTTGTGAATGGCGCCAGGGGTGCGGCGTCGGCAAAGATTGCGCCATGGTAGTTTGGGTCGGGTTTGCCGAGGGTGGGGTATTTGTCGGCATTAGTCTTGAAATCAAATTTTCCACCTTCCACTATGACGCCGCCGAGAGTGGTGCCGTGACCACCGATGAACTTTGTGGCGCTGTGAACCACAACGTCGGCACCATGTTCGATAGGCCGAATGAGATAGGGGGTGCCGAATGTGTTGTCGATAATCAGCAAGATGTTGTGTTCATGGGCTATGTGGCTGACCTTTTCGATGTCGGTGACATCGCTGTTGGGATTGCCGAACGTTTCGCCGTAAATCACTTTGGTGTTGGGACGGATGGCGCTACGCAGTTCTTCCTCGTTGTTTATGTTGACAATAGTGTGCTCAATGCCGCGTGCCGAAAGGTTATTGACAATGAGGTTGAAAGAACCGCCGTAGAGATTGTCGGCTGCAACTATGTGGTCGCCCGGAGAAAGCACATTTTCAAGAGCATAAGTGACTGCTGCGGCGCCTGATGCGACAGCAAGGGCACCGGTGCCACCTTCGAGCGCGGCGATGCGGCGCTCGAATGCTTCCTGTGTGGGGTTGGTGAGACGGCCGTAGATGCACCCGGGATCACGCAGAGCGAAACGATCATTGGCCTGCTGGCAATTGTTGAAAACAAAAGCTGCAGTCTGATAGATGGGAACAGCGCATGCGTTGTTGGCGTCGGCTGAACGATCGAGACCGGCATGGAGCTGAAGAGTCTCAAAACGAAGTGAATCGGCTGTCTTACTCATATTGTCGTGATGTTTTATTGTTGGCAATGTTTACGTTGCAAAGTTACGCAATGTATTTCAAATGCACCAGATAAATATATAATTTTGGAACATATTTAATTTCTTTTCGGAAATACTTGTGCTTTTGTTCGCTTATATGTATATTTGCAGTTGAAAAACGAACAAATGCAATACCCGGCTTAAAATGAGCTGTCTGCACCTTAATTAAAATATAATGTAATGGCTACCGCGCTTGATAAAACCGATTATGCAATTCTTGAAGTGCTGCGTGATAATTCCCGCCTGTCGGTTCGTGAAATCGCCGCGAGGGTTCATCGTTCGCCGACTCCGATTTTCGATCGACTCCGCCGCATGGAATCTGAAGGGGTGATCGAGAAATATACAGTGCGCCTCAATGACGACAAGTTGGGATTGGGATTCACCGTATTCTGCAACGTGAAACTGCGCCATATCAACTCCGAGAGTCATGCCGATTTTGCAGCTGCTGTCGGCAAGATGCCGGAAGTGACCGAGTGCTACAATGTGAGCGGTTCGTTTGACTATCTGCTAAAGGTGTGTGTGCCCGATATGCCCGCCTACCGCAGGTTTGTGACAGACCGACTCGGATTATTGCCCGATGTGGACTCCGTGCAGTCTGTGTTTGTGATGGCAACACTAAAGCGAGACTGAAAGGCGCGTCATGAAATGCGGCTGAGGTCGATTTGGCGGGCAAAAAGTTTCCTCAGATTAGGGAGCAGCATTTCATGGCCTGGAGCAGTGAGAGCAGGGTCAACGTCGAGGATGGCATCGACTGCATCGCGTGCAAGCTGGATGATCTGACCGTCGGTGGCAAGATTTGCTACTTTCAGATCCATCGGCAGACCGCTCTGCAATGTACCCTCGAGATCTCCGGGCCCGCGGGTTTTCAAATCGGCTTCGGCAATCATAAAACCGTCGGTGGTGGCGGTCATAAGTTCCAGACGTTTGTGCGTCTCGCTCGCTATTTTGCGTTTCGACATGAGTATGCAGAAACTCTGGTCGGCACCGCGTCCCACACGTCCACGCAACTGATGCAGTTGTGACAGCCCGAAGCGTTCGGCATTTTCGATTACCATTACAGAAGCGTTGGGAACATTCACTCCGACTTCAATAACGGTGGTGGCCACCATAATCTGCGCTTTGTTTTCCACAAACAGCTTCATCTGATAATCTTTCTCCTTAGGCTTCATTTTGCCATGGACAAAGACCACTTTATAGGAGGGGAAAGTATCGCGGATCAGTTCGTAACCCTCCTCGAGGCATTTGAGGTCGAGTTTCTCGCTCTCGTTTATCAGGGGATAGACAATGTAGATCTGCCTGCCGAGTGCGAGCTGTCTTCCTATCGAACGATAGACCTGTTGCCGCTGGTCGTCATAGCGGAGCAATGTGGTCACCGGTTTGCGGCCCGGCGGCAGCTCGTCGATTACCGAGACGTCAAGGTCGCCATAAACCGTCATAGCAAGTGTGCGGGGGATAGGAGTGGCGGTCATTACCAGTATGTGCGGGGCGATAATGTTTTTCTGCCACAGACGAGCGCGCTGCATCACACCGAAGCGATGCTGTTCGTCGATAACAGCCATGCCGAGGTCTCGAAAAGTCACCTTGTCTTCTATCACAGCGTGAGTACCTACGAGAATATGGAGTGACCCGTCGGCAAGTTGGGAGGCAATCTCCTCACGCTCTTTTTTTCGTGTGGAGCCGGTGAGCAGACGCACATTCACACCTACCTGGGAGCACATGGCCGAGAGTGATTCAAAGTGCTGTGTTGCGAGAATTTCGGTAGGCGCCATCAGGCATGCCTGGGTGCCGTTGTCAATGGCAATGAGCATCGACATCAATGCCACGATGGTTTTGCCGGAACCGACATCACCCTGCACCAGGCGGTTCATCTGTCTGCCCGAACCGACGTCGGCACGGATTTCGCGTAGCACCCGTTTCTGAGCGCCGGTCAGCGGAAACGGTAGAATCTGAGAATAGAAATTATTGAAAAACAGCCCTATGCGCGGAAAACGACGTCCCTGCACCGATGCGGCACGCTTGCGTGTGTATCGGCGTATGTTGAGTTGGAGATAGAAAAGTTCTTCAAATTTTAGTCTGAGCCGAGCCGCCTGAAGTTGTTCCCGGTTACCGGGATTGTGAATGGTGTGGAGCGCCTCGGAAGCGTTGATAAGATTCAGACGGCTGCCGGTGACTTCTGCCGGGAGAGTCTCTTCCCATGTAGGGAATAGCCTCAAAGCTGTGTTGATCCACTGGTAGATATTACGCGAGGTGATGCCTCTGTTGCGTAGTTTTTCAGTCAACGGATATACCCCCCTGAGACCTTGTTGTGCAGTGACGGCTTCGGGTGCATCTATTTCGGGGTGCACCATACTCCATTGTCCCTGAAATTCTTTAGGTTTGCCGAACAGGATATACTCGTTGACGGTCTGATATGCCTCGCGGAAATATTTCACACGATTGAACCAGACTACCTCCATGGTGCGGGTACCATCGGTAAAGAGTCCCTTGAGACGTTTTTTGCCCCCCTCGCCCTGAATCTGGAAATTGACGAAATGACCACGAACCTGCACATACGGCATCTCGTCGGCAAAAGATGCAATAGGGTAGATTTTCGAGCGGTCGACATAATGAGTAGGGAAGTGGTGTATCAGATCGTAGGCCGACTTGATTCCCAGCTCCTCTTTCAGCAGGTCGGCGCGTGCCGGCCCTATGCCTTTTATGAATTTTATGTCGAATTCGCGCGGATCGTGCATTGTTATGGCTCTAAAAATCACTTTGGGCCGAAACTTATGATTGCTTCGGCTATGGCGATGTCGCGGGGATTGGTGATTTTTATGTTGTCGGGATTTCCTTCTACAAGAAATATATTGGCGAATCCGGCGGCGGCGAGTACCGATGCATCGTCGGTGAATTCAGGCTGCCATGGCAGAGAGTATGCCTGACGCAGACGCCATAGTGAGAATCCCTGCGGTGTCTGAACCGCACGGAAGAGCGAGCGGTCGACAGGTACCGATGCAACTTCGTTTTCATCGAGCTGTCGCAAAGAGTCTGTGACAGGTATGGCGGGAATAGCACCGTCGGTGTTGACGGCGGCGGCGCATACCCGTTTCACTGTGGCCTGATCAACCAAAGGTCGTGCACCGTCGTGGATGAGCACGATGGAGTTGGGGTTGGCATCGGACGGGATTACGGCGAGACCGTTTTTGACAGATTCCCAGCGCGATGATCCGCCTGCTGTCACTTCAGGGGAATCAAAATTGAATTCGGCGCAAAGGTCACGCCATCGCTGCACTTCGGCTTCCGAGAGCACCAGAATCAACGTAGCCTGCGGTGAGGCTGTTCTCAGTCGGTCGATTGTGTGCATCAACACCGGACGGCCCTTCAGGCTACGGAATTGTTTGGGAATGTCGCCGCCAAAGCGCGAGCCGCTTCCTGCGGCCACAACAATTATATATATGGGAAACAGTGCTGACATGTGAATATCGGATTGATGTGGTGCCATAATGTGATGCCATCCTTTTGAAAGAGGCGACCCCCACATGTGCAAAGTTACGAAAAATGACCGACAAAATAAAACGTTTCGGATACCCGTGGAAATAGAAAAACGGTCGTCATCATGTGATGGCAACCGTTTTCAGTAGCGGGACCGAGAATTGAACTCGGGACCTCCGGGTTATGAATCCGACGCTCTAACCAACTGAGCTATCCCGCCGTTTGCGAGTGCAAAGTTAGCAATTCCGATAGAACTGACCAAATAATTCTGTCACTTTTTAAAAACTTTTTCGTATGTGTCTGAATTTCAATAGGGGATATCTCTTTGGGCTTTGTCGGGCTATGGTGCTCCTGTCGCTATAGCCGTGAAATAATTAGTGCAAAAATATGTTTATTTAGAAAAATAATCGTACCTTTGTGTTGTAAAACATAAGTCTATAGCAATCAGACTAAGTTTGACCGTATAATACACTTTTCATTGATGACGCAAACTCCTTTCACCGGGTTCCGTCGCTGAGTTTTTATTGCATATGATAAAGAACGCGCTTGAGAAAGTAATGAGCGAAGATTTGTCGGAAATCTGGACTGTGCTCAACAGCGAAGAAAAGCACAGGATCGTCGACGCCTTCGTGATTCATAATTTCAAGAAGAATCAGATGATTTATGCCGAGGGCGAGGAACCGGAATTTCTCTGGTGTCTGCTGCAGGGCAAGGTGAAGAAGTTTAAAGATGGCATCGGTGGCAGAGTGCAGATTTTGCGTCTGATACGTTCGGTGCAATATTTCGGGTATCGAGCATATTTCGCCAACGAACGGTATAATTCATCGGCCGCGGCTTTCGAGCCGTCGATTGTGGGTACTCTGCCCATGTCGCTGGTCGAAGATATGATCAACAACAACCGCGAACTCGCCTGGTTTTTCATTCACGAATTGTCGCGCAACCTTGGCGGTAGCGACACCAAGATTGTCAACCTCACACAGAAGCATATACGTGGCCGTCTGGCCGAAGCTCTCGTAGTGCTTAGCGACCACTACGGGTATGAGGATGACAATATGACATTGAAAATATATATGGCCCGTGAGGATCTTGCCAATCTCTCTAACATGACCACATCCAATGCCATCCGCACTCTTTCGGGTTTTGTGGCTGAAAAACTTATCACGGTCGACGGGCGCCGCATTCGCATTCTCGACGAGAATCGCCTGCGTAAGATTTCCAAATACGGCTAAGCTCTTAGCTGTGGATTACGGCAATCTGCAATCTTATATTGAGCAACTTCCGGTAGGCAAAGTTATCGGACAGGTGGATTCGGCGCTGCGCACCGGCTCCCGATTGGTGGTAACTGCTCCTCCGGGATCGGGAAAATCGACATTGCTTCCGCTGACGATAGCCCGGACCCTCGGTGACGGAAAGATTGTGTTGCTCGAACCCCGCAGGGCTGCGGCACGGCAAATAGCTGTGAGAATGGCGCATATGATAGGGGAGTCGCCCGGCGAGACGGTGGGCTACCGCATGAGGTTTGAAACGAAAGTGTCTGCCGCAACCCGCGTGGAGGTGGTTACGGAGGGGATTATGGAACGGATGTTGATTGACGACCCCACACTTGAGGGCGTAGCGGCAGTGGTTTTTGATGAGTTCCACGAACGCAGTCTCACCGCCGATCTCTCTTTGGCGCTTACACTTGAAGCACAGAACATGCTACGTCCCGATCTGAAACTTGTGCTGATGTCAGCGACCATCGACTCCCGGAAGTTGTGTGACGCACTTGGCGCTCCGCTTATCGAAACCTCGGGAAAGATCTATGATGTGGAGATTCGCTATGGCGACGATATAGATCTCCACGACTGTGTGCCGGCTGTTTCATCGGCGGTGTTGAAAGCCTACAGAGAGCAGCCTGGCAATATCCTTGCGTTTCTTCCGGGGCAAGGTGAGATTCTGAAATGTCACCGCATGCTGGCCGATGCGTTGCCCGGAGCGGAGGTGGTACCTCTTTACGGTATGTTGTCACAGTCGGAACAGTTGCGGGCAATTGAATATAATCCGCAGGGAAAGAGAAAGATAGTGCTTGCTACGCCCGTTGCCGAAACATCGCTGACGATTGAAGGTGTGCGTGCGGTGGTAGATTCCGGCTTGTACAGGGCAGTGAAGTATAATCCCGCCACCGGGCTGGGGCAACTCGTGACCGAACGTATTTCGCTCGACATGGCGCGCCAGCGCGCGGGACGTGCCGGGCGCCTTTCCGAGGGAGTCTGTTATCGTCTCTGGACCAAAGGAACCGAACACAGGATGAAAGAGAACAGAACTCCCGAAATCACGGAGGCTGATCTGAGTTCGATGCTATTAGCTGTTGCTGCATGGGGTGGCGCCCGTATCGAAGATCTACCATGGGTGACACCTCCGGCTGCAGGACACGTCGAAGAGGCTCGCCGACTGCTCGCTCTCCTTGGTGCGATTGATACCGGCGGATGTATCACCCGACATGGACGCGCCATGGCCGCTTTACCTTGTCATCCGCGTATCGCCAATATGCTTGTGACCGCTTCGGATGAACGGCTTAAAGCGCTTGCATGCGACATCGCGGCACTCCTTGAGGAAAGAGATCCTGATAATGACGAAAACAATGCCGACATCAACCGACGTATCGACAGGCTGCGCGGCACTCCCCGTCGCGGTTACGACCGTGTGAGGATGGTGGCACAACAATATCGACAAATGGTGCGCTGTAAGGCCGATTATTCCCCGGTTGATCCGTATGATGCGGGAATGCTGATAGCTTCGGCCTATCCCGAAAGGGTGGCAGTGCAGCTCGGTAATGGCTCATATCGTCTGGCTTCGGGTCAGAATGTGAACCTGGATTCCCATGATGATTTGAATGCCGCTGAGTATCTGGCTGTTGCGTCGCTCGGGAGGCGTATCTATCTATGTTCGCCGATACGCAAGGATGCTCTTGTGAAAATGGCATCGATGCGCCGGCGGGTGATATGGGACAGCCGCGAGGGGCGCGTCATAGCCCGTAAGGAATTGAAAATCGGCGTCTTACTAATTGATAGTCAGCCTCTTGATAATGTTGATAGGGGAGAAATCGACCGGGCGATATGTGCGGCTGCGCCGAAAGAGGGGTTAAGTATGTTTGATTTTAACGAAAACGTCGCGAGGTTGCAGCAGCGTATCGCTATAGTGGCGGCGTGGCATCCCGAGCTGACTTTCCCCGACGTCACGATTCCCGGTTTGTTGGCCGCTGCAGAGAGCTGGTTGCCCTTGTATGCGGGTAAAGCAGTTTCAGCACAGGAATTGAAAAAGATTGACATTTGCCAGGTAATCAGTGGATTAGTAGGGTATGAAAATATGGCGGAACTTGACCGAATTGCGCCTGACCATCTTCGGTTGCCCGGCGGACGTACTGTGAAAATAGAATATCGCCAGGGATGTGAATCGCCGGTGGTGAGTGCGCGTCTGCAGGATTGTCTTGGCCTGCGCGATACTCCCATGCTTGATGGAGGCAGACGTCCGGTGTTGATGGAGCTGCTGTCGCCCGGATTCAAACCTGTGCAGCTTACAAGCGATTTAAGAGGATTCTGGACCAACACATATTTTGAGGTGCGAAAGGAATTGCGACGTCGTTATCCCAAACATCGTTGGCCCGATAATCCTCTTGATTAACCCCGGCTTGATTATAACAGGGTGTTCCCTAAACTTATCTTGTCCTATTTTACATAATCCTCATTATGTAACAAATGGGTATATGGCATAGGCCTTACACGAAATTCTTCAGCTCGGTCAATGAGCTGATCTCAAACTTCGCTCTGTGGTCTTCTGGAAAATCATCGGGATGCTGCTGATGTATGTTTAAGCCATTGATGTCTCGTAACATTACGGTTTCCCATCCCAATTTGTTGGGCCAGTAAAAATCTTTTTCAGGATTATCGCCGACATAGATAAATTTGGTTTCATCGGGATTGGCGTCTGCAAGCTTTTGAAACGGAACAGGCGTGTGTTTGTCGGCACCTGTTTCTCCCGAAATGATGATATTGGAGTCGTCGACAAACCGATCGAGGCCTAAAGCTTTGATTTTTGCCCGTTGAGCGAGGCTGCGTCCGTCAGTTATAATTCCTATTTTAATCTGCGCCGTTTGCAGATAATTCAATGCTCTCAATGTATCTTCCGGCAGTCTGATGTCGGGGGTATGCGTACGGTAAAGGGCAACGATTTTGTCGACATTAAATCCCGATTTGGCGTCGGCAAGGAGTATGCGTGCTTCGAGAAGGTCGAAACCTGTTGCTGTGTCGGGAGCGCCGTTGATTATATCAAGAGCATCCTGCTTGCTTATAAGTCCTTTATTATCAACTTCTTTTGCGATTGCCCGGATGCCTGATGCCACATAATCGGTCTCTTTGTACAGTGTGTCGTCAAGATCGAAAACTACCATAATTATAACAGAGGAGATTGATGCAGGGTTATATCAAAGGAGATTGATGCCGGCTGCCTTGCATTTCTCAATCTGTTCGGCGGGCCAAATTGACGCCTGCACTTCGCCGATGTGGGCTTTCTGGAGGAGGAACATACACAGGCGGCTCTGCCCTATTCCACCGCCGATGCTCGGCGGCAGTTCGCCGTTGAGCAGAGCTTTATGGAATTCAAGTGAGGCACGTTCGGTGCATCCGCGTGATTCGAGCTGACGCATCAGCGATTCAGGGCTTACACGAATACCCATGCTGCTGATTTCTATGGAGCGCTCGAGTATGTTATCATAAAGGATAATGTCGCCGTTAAGACCTTTGCCGCCACGTCCGTCATCTGAAATCCAGTCATCATAGTCCGGGGCACGTCCGTCGTGCGGTTCACCGCTCGACAGCGGAGCGCCGATGCCCCTCAGGAAGATGGCGCCGAATTTTTTCGCTGCTTTCGATTCGCGCACCGATGCGGGATCGTCGGGATACATCTGCAGCAATTCCTCTGCGGTGAGAAATTTGATTTCACGTGGCAGTCGTGGTGTGATGTGAGGATACATCCTGTAAATCATATGCTCCGTATCGAGTAATGCATTATATATGATTCTGACAGTTCCCTCAAGATAATCCACAGTGCGGTCTGCAGCGGTGATGGTCTTTTCCCAGTCCCACTGATCCACATATAAGGAATGCAGATTGTCAAGTTCCTCATCGGAGCGGATGGCGTTCATGTCGGTATAAAGTCCGAATCCCGGAGCTATGCCATAAGCGGCCAGCTTGAGCCGCTTCCACTTTGCCAGACTGTGCACCACTTCGGCTCGGCGATCGCCGAGATCCTTTATGGGGAAATTCACGGGGCGTTCCACTCCGTTGAGATCATCGTTGATTCCTGTGCCGGAAAGAACGAATAACGGAGCTGTGACTCGACGCAAACGCAGATTTTCGCTGAGCTGCTGCTGGAAATGGTCTTTTATACACTTGATCGCCCACTCGGTGGTTTCGGGCAAGAGCTTGAGCTTGTATTGTTTCGGGATTATGAGAGCCAAAATGTTGTCTATTTTAGTAATGAGATGGCATTATGCGCAACTCGAGCGCAAAGTTACGGCATTTTGTTTGATTTTCCAAGAAATAGTTAACTAAACTCACATGATTTCTTTTGTTGTCTTCCTTTTGCCGGGTGTGAAATCAATGCATCGGCATCGTAGAAAACAGCAACGACCGCCGGGATGTCATTCCGAGCGGCCGTTGCGGTAGAGATTTAAACGATAGATTATTTGAGTGTGCCCTGTTCGGCCTGCTGGATCATCTGCTGGTTGGCGGTGATGTAGATTTCTACACGACGGTTCTGAGCGCGCCCTGCAGGGGTGTCATTGCTGGCAACGTAGTCGGCCATGGGGATACCCTGATACGAAAGACGTGTGGGAGCGATGCCGCTGTCAACAAGGAAGCGATCGACAGAAAGTGCGCGACCGTTGGCGATGCGGGTGTTCACCTCCATGCCGCCGGTGTTATCGGTGAATCCGAAAATCTGGACGTTGGTCTCGGGGTTCTGCTTCAGAGAGGCTGCAAACTGAGCCAGCTCGGTCTGGGCGGAAGCGCTGAGGGTGGTGCCGTTGGTGGGGAAAAGAATACCGCCGGGGAATGTTACTTTGATGGCGGCCAGACCGTTCTGGTCTTGAACTGTCTCGACGTCGGCATTGGCGAGGCTCTTTTCCAGTTCTTTCTTCTGCTTGTCCATGCGGTTGCCGATGAGGGTGCCTGCGCCTGCACCTACTGCGGTGCCGATTGCAGCACCGATGCCAGCGCCTTTGCCGCCACCGATGAGGGCGCCGATACCGGCACCTACAGCAGCACCGCTGCCGCCGCCGATGAGGGCGCCTTTGCCGGTGTTGGTCATAGAATTACATCCGGTGAGCAGCATTGCAGCTGCCACCATACCGAGGCATAAAGTCTTTAATGTTTTCATATCTTAAAATGTTGATTGATGTAATAAGTACGTGTGAATATAAGTGAAAGTAGAGAAAGTTTAAAATTAAAACAAATTGAGCGTTGAATAGTCTATCCGGAATGCAAAGTTAACATATTTTATTCTAAAATTAACATTAGAGATGCGGAAATTTGGAAAACCTCTGCAAGTTGACTAACTTTGCACTGCTCTTAGAGGCTCCCCTCTTTCTCATTATTATAGGTTAAAACGTCATTTTTTCACGGCGTTTGTTATAATATCAAATACCAATAAAAAATATATCTGTCATGTCTCAGAAAATTCTTTCTATCTCCGGCAAACCGGGTCTTTTCCGACTGGTGAGCCAAGGCAACAACATGCTGATTGTGGAAAACATTGCCACAAAACGACGCATGCCTGCCTATGCTTCCGACAAGGTGATTTCTCTCGATGATGTTTCGATCTACACCAACGACTCAGATACTCCTCTCTTCGACGTTTTCGAGAAAGTGCGTGAAGCCAACGACGGGAAGCAGGTAGATATCAAGGCTCTCGGTGATGACGCTCAAGTACGTGCTTATTTCAAGACTATTCTTCCCGAATATGATGAAGATCGCGTGTATACTACCGACATCCGCAAACTCTTCCAGTGGTACAATCAGCTGATTGCTGCCGGCATCCACGAATTCAAGAAGTCGGAAATCGCCGAAGATAAGGCTGCCGAAGCAGCTGAAGCTGCCGACGAGGCCGCTACGGTGAAGAAATAACCCTGACGCCGTACATTATTACGGTGAGGGCGTGTCATAATGGCTCATCTGGGTCGTCGCTTGAAGGATTCTTTGCAGAGCAAAGCGACCAAAGGTCGATAACGGCCTCGGTCACAATCTACAGATTGCTCCCATCGGCCTCACCTCCAAGCTCCTACCATCTGAACCATTCTGGCAGCGCCCTCCCATCCGGATAGAAAAAGCGCTGTGTCAAGCATTTTTGACACAGCGCCTTATTTTGTATTGGTTTCGGGTTTATTGGAGCCTCAGGCCTTGACGCGCTCGAGGTAGTCGCCCGAACGGGTGTCGACGCGCACTTTGTCGCCGATGTTGCAGAACAGAGGCACGCGAACTGTGGCGCCGGTCTCTACTTCGGCGGGCTTGAGGGTATTGGTGGCGGTGTCGCCTTTGATGCCGGGCTCGGTGTACTTGATTTCAAGCACAACGTTGGCGGGCATTTCAACTGTGAGTACGGTTTCTGATTCAGCGTGAACCATGGCTTCCACGATGTCGCCATCTTTGAGGAACTGAACGCCTTCGATGGATTCGCCGGGGACGATGATTTCTTCCCATGTTTCGGTGTGAAGGAAGTGGTAGCCCATTTCATCCTTATAGGAGAACTGGTAAGGACGACGCTCGATGCGCACTTCGTTGACCTTAACGCCGGAGTTCCAGGTCTTGTCGAGGATACGGCCGGTTTTCACGTTGCGGAGTTTAGTGCGGACGAAAGCGGGGCCTTTGCCGGGCTTCACGTGCAGGAATTCAACGATGAAAAAGTAGTTGCCGTCGATATCGAGGCACATGCCGTTCTTAAAATCAGCTGTTGTTGCCATTTTGTATTTGTAGGGTGATTTTTATTATGGTCGTTTTACGAACTGCAAAATTAATATTTTTTGGCCATATTTCCAAACAAACCGCAATGTTTCGTGTAGCAAAACATTTAATATGGGTTTCGAAAAGCGATTTTTCGGCGGAATATTTGGTTTATTCGCGGGAAAGTGTTAATTTTGCACCTCGAATTGTGTAAACAATAAAAACAATTACATAGCGCTATGAAAAGAACTTTTCAACCTTCTAACCGCAAGAGAGTTAACAAACACGGCTTCCGTGAAAGAATGGCTACCAAAGATGGCCGCAAGGTTCTTGCACGCCGTCGCGCCAAAGGCCGCGCTCGTCTGACTGTTTCCTGCTCCATCGCCGGAAAATAATCAGATCCGCTCTCTTTCACCAAAGGCAATCCGGAGCCTTGACGTGAATTTGCAACCGACAGCATCGTCTTCACCCTATCGGGGCGGCGGCTGTCGGTTGCTTGTGTTTTTGAACCGGACAATTACTTCCGACGTTTTATTATCGTAAACGTTCCTGACTAAAATACAACTTAAAAATCGAAAATATGGAAATCGGTGAATACATTCCTAATGAACTCGGCATTGATGCCGAAGGGCGTAACGTGACTGCTAACGGCGATTATGCCCGTCAGCCTATGATTATCTACTTTTATCCCAAAGACAACACCCCCGGCTGCACCGCGGAAGCTTGCTCTCTCCGCGACGGCTATGCCGAACTTTCCCGCATGGGTTACGCTGTGGTGGGCATCAATCTCAACAGTCCGGATTCGCATCGCAAGTTTGCCGCAAAATACAATCTCCCGTTTACACTGCTGACCGATGTGACCGGCGAGGTCAGCAAAGCCTTTGGCGTATGGAAGCTGAAAAAGATGGCCGGCCGCGAATATATGGGGCTGGTGCGCACTACCTTTATCACCGATGCCGATCATGTGATTACCCACATTATTAATAAGGTGAACACCAAGGATGCCGCAGGTCAGATTCTTGACATATTAAAAAATAATTCGTAATTTTGCCGCGTACTTTTTAATATCAACTGTTTATGACTAAAATACGTGCTGCGGTGGTCGGCTATGGCAATATCGGCCGTTTCTCCGTGGAAGCTCTTGAGGCTGCTCCTGACTTCGAGATTGCAGGCATAGTGCGCCGCAATGTAAACAATGTACCCGCAGAAATCGCTCAATATAAAGTTGTTGCCGACATCCGCGAACTCGGACATGTGGATGTAGCCATCCTCGCCACCCCTACCCGTGAGGTGGAGAAACATGCGCTCGAATGCCTCGCACTCGGCATCAACACCGTTGACAGTTTCGACATTCACACCTCCATTGCCGATCTTCGCCGCACCCTCGGCGAAGCTGCACGCAAGGCCGGACGAGTTGCCGTGATTTCGGCCGGATGGGATCCCGGAAGCGATTCAGTGGTCCGTACACTCATGGAAGCCGCAGCGCCCAAGGGGCTTACCTACACTAACTTCGGCCCTGGCATGAGCATGGGTCACACTGTGTGCGTGAAGTCGAAACCGGGTGTGAAAGATGCGCTTTCGATGACAATGCCTCTCGGTGACGGCGTACATCGCCGCATGGTGTATGTGGAACTCGAACCGGGCGCCTCGCTCGCCGATGTTGCCGCCGCTGTTAAAGCTGATCCCTATTTCGCAAATGACGAAACGCATGTAATGGCCGTGGAGAGTGTCGACGCTGTGAAAGATATGGGTCATGGCGTGCATATGATCCGCAAAGGCGTGTCGGGCAAAACCCAGAACCAGCGTTTCGAATTCAATATGACCATCAACAACCCCGCTCTCACGGCCCAGTTGCTGGTGGGTGTGGCTCGCGCTTCGATGCGTCTTGCCCCCGGTGCCTACACCATGGTGGAAATCCCCGTTATCGATCTTCTTCCCGGTGACCGCGAGGATCTTATCCGTCATCTGGTATAATTTTCTCCAGTTTCGAAAGTAGATATATACTACACCGGGCTGCATCGGCAATTCGCTGATGCAGCCCGGTGTAGTTTATCTTGTTCAGATGATTATTTGAGACAAATCATGTGGGAACGGGAATTGAGGGTTATGCAATAGACTCCCGGCTGTAGATATGCCAGTGAGATCGTAGTGCCCGGCGCTATCTTCTGTGTCAGGAGATTCATGCCGGTTGTGGATGTGACGGATAGCTCTACCGAAGCCACATCGGTGTTCGGGTCGACTGTGAGATTGCGGCCATTGAGGGTGACGTTAATAGCGTCTTCTTTCACGACATTTACCAATCCGGTCGGTTCATCGCTCTGACTCACTTCCACCAGATATGAACCAAGGCCGCTGCCGGGGAAGTATGTGACGACGTTGGCTTTCTGTTTGTCTACAATTGTGGCCTTTGTCTCTTTATCGATTTGGGCAGTTGCCGGGGTATCGGATACGGGTACCACCGTGACAAATGGATATAGGTCATAAGCATATAAATCAGATGGTATAGGGAAAGAGGATGTGCCTGAAATTTCACCAAGCGACGTCAAGCTTGACAAGTCATTCTCATCAGGCAGGTCGTAGGCTGAGAATGTGATGTTTTTATTTTCAAAAGAGCTGATAGAGTAAAGGGAATAGCGATCGGTTAGCCGGACCACTGCCGGATTGAAGTTGTAAGTGGCATCGGTGGATTTGAACGGATTGGCTGTTCCTTCAACCTGATTCAGCAAAGGAAAGTTTTCGCCATTAATTTCAATTGTGCTGCCCTTGTCGACAAATAGCATCATAGGTTCATGTCGACGCTGCACAAGCCATTTTTTGTCGTTGAGCCGACAGGTGGCAATTTGATCTTTAGTAATATCATTTTCTGGAATGAGGGTGGTAGCAGGAAAATAATAATGAGGCATTTGGTCATTTCCATGAGACCATTCTTTATAGTCGCAGGCAGTTTCAAAATAGACCGGTGTCGGCTCTGAACAGGAGGAATTCTTAAAAGGGAATGTGACGATAGCCGGATAATACGTTTTGGCTTTAAGATTATCCTTGCTCGGATTTGCAGCTTCGCCGACAACATTGGCAAACCATCCGCTGTAACTTACACTAAAATCTTCGGAAGCGGCATCCCCTTTAATATGAGGAGCGCCGAGGTGACTGAAAAAGCGTAAGTTCAATCCGAAGTGATCAGTGCATTTATATGATTTGATTAGATTGAAATCTTTATCGAAAACGCCGATATAAAGAGCTCCCTCAGAACTTTGTTGCAGGGCATCGGGCGATGTCGTATGGATGCTTGTTGCAATAATATGGCCAAAACTATCCGCAGTTAGAGTATATGACTTGAAAGGTTTTGTGGATTTCCAGACCCCCATTGCCTTAATCATCTCGCTGTCCTCTTTTTCAAGCTGAGGCAGCATTTTTCCGGTGGAAAGATCGTATCGTTTCAGTATGGTCTTCTGGGCGTTGTCTCCTTCATAATAATCCACAAAGATGTATATGACGTTGTCTATGACGAACATGTTGTGGCAATTCTCATTGGCATCAGAGTTGAAGTTGGTATTGAGCCGGTTCTCCCAGAGAGGAATGATGCGGTACATGTGTTTCTGCTCCGGGGTGATTTTTGTGATAGGGCTGCGCATATCCTCCTTAGGCACCATGTCGTCCATGTAGGCGTCGTTTGTCTGAGCCGAGAGGCTCAAAGACGATGTGAGGATTGACAATGCCAGCACCAGTGCTTTTGCAATTGTTTTCATGTTTATGTTTTGTAATGATGATTGGCGGTGTGTAATAGCCGATAGGTCAGGGTGTGGGATAAGGTAAAAGAAAAGCGGCGCAGTCGGAAAGAACGACAACGCCGCCTGAGAGCGGTAAACGAGGCTCGAACTCGCGACCCTCAGCTTGGGAAGCTGATGCTCTACCAACTGAGCTACTACCGCGTGATAATGTTTGTAAAGAACGGTTGCAAAGTTAGATATTTTTTTTTGAAAAGCAAAAATTTAATTTTGTTGGAGGATTAAAAAATAATATCTACCTTTGCAGCCGAATTAAAGAAAATATGCTTTGTTCACTGATTTGAGTGATGTTTTCCAGACTTGAACAGCGAACTATTTGTTGAGAAAATATGTTATAAAGCATATAAGGTTTACCGACAGGGAAAGAGTTCCCGTTGGATTGAATACAATTTCTAAGGTAAAATTTTAAGATTCGAAGCTATGATTAAGATTATTAAACGCGCAGCTCGATGGTATTTTGAACATTCAGTTACCCGCTGACGCTTACTTTGCTTACTATTCCTCGCTTCTCTCCTATTACTAATCCTCTCAATTCCCTCTCCGTTTATTTAGAAACTAAAAACTTGTCTTAATAAAAAATGACGCATCAGATCGGGAAATCTGATGCGTTTTTCGTTGTACGAGGGTATGGTTGTACGAGGGTATAATAGCGCGGAAATCAATATGCAGCTTCGTGTACGCTTTTTACAGCACGTCCCGAGGGGTCGTTGAGATTCTGAAACGAAGCGTCCCATGCCAGCGCTTCGGCTGTGGAACATGCCACCGATGGAACCGAAGGCACACATGCGGCGGCCGTCGCCGAGGGAAAATGCTCCTCAAAGATGCTGCGATAGTAATATTCCTCCTTGTTCATCGGGGTGTTGATGGGGAAACGCAGCGCCGCGTTGGCCATCATTTCGTCGGTGACCTGGGCGGAAGTGATTGCTTTCAGAGAGTCAATCCAGGAATAGCCTACGCCATCGCTGAACTGCTCTTTCTGACGCCATGCAACCTCAGCCGGCAGCATATCCTCGAATGCTTTGCGGAGCAGCCATTTTTCGATCTTGCCATGTCCGGCCATCTTGTCGGCGGGGTTAAGGCGCATCGCCACATCGAGAAATGCAGTGTCGAGGAACGGAACACGTCCTTCCACTCCCCACGCCGAGAGTGCCTTGTTGGCTCGAAGGCAATCGTAAAGGTGAAGTTTGGAGAGTTTGCGGACAGTCTCTTCATGGAATGCACGTGCGTCGGGTGCTTTGTGAAAATAAAGATAGCCGCCGAAGATTTCATCGGCGCCCTCGCCCGAGAGAACCATTTTGATGCCCATGGATTTGATCACACGGGCAAGCAGATACATCGGAGTCGAGGCTCTGACAGTGGTTACGTCGTAGGTCTCAGTGAAATAAATCACATCGCGGATGGCATCGAGACCCTCCTGCACGGTGTAGTGGATTTCGTGGTGGACGGTGCCGATATGTTCGGCCACTTTGCGGGCGGCAGCCAGATCGGGCGCACCTTTGAGTCCCACAGCGAAAGAGTGCAGACGTGGCCAGTAAGCGGCCGCTTTTCCGTCTGCCTCGATGCGCGTAGGAGCATATTTGGCTGCGACGGCAGAGATGATCGATGAATCCAGACCACCCGACAGCAGCACACCATAGGGCACGTCGCTCATTAGCTGGCGTTTAACTGCCTCCTCGAGAGCCTGACGGAGCTGCGCTATTGAGGTTGAGTTATCTTTCACCGCCTCATAGCTCTCCCAATCGCGGTGATACCATCGACGCATCTCTCCGCTGCGGCTGTCGAACACATGGCCTGGAAGAAATGGTTTGATTACGTCACAGACACCCTCGAGGGCCTTAAGTTCACTGGCAAAATAGCGGTGCCCTTTCTGGTCAAACCCCATATAAAGGGGAATCACGCCTATCGGGTCGCGTGCCACCATGTAGAAATCGTTCTCTTCGTCGTAGAGTGCGAACGCGAAAATGCCGTTCAGCTCTTCGAGAAAATCAGGCCCTTTGTCGCGATAGAGCGCCAGAATCACCTCGCAGTCGCTGCCGGTGAGGAAGTTGTATTTTCCCTCATAACGGCGGCGTAGGTCGCGATGGTTGTAGATTTCACCGTTGACAGCCAGAATCACCTTTCCGTCATCGGTTTTAAGGGGTTGGCCGCCGCTCTCGGGATCGACAATCGAGAGGCGTTCGTGGGCGAGTATGGCGTTTTCACCGCAATATATTCCCGACCAGTCGGGACCGCGGTGACGTATTTTTTTTGACATTTTCAGCACTTCAGGTCGCAGCTGGTTTTCTTCGCCACGCGTTTCAAAGACAGTGATGATACCGCACATAAATAATCTGATTAAAAGAATGTTTACAATGAATAATGCCGGCTAATTGACCGTATTTCGTGGATTGCTTAAAGCAAAATGCTTTTGCAATCCTTGTATTTCTTGCAAAATTACAAAGATTTATTTAAAAACAAATCATTTTGCTGAATTTTTAATAAAAATTATTGACATGTGAATATTTCTGTGCCGCTGTGCCGCTGCGATTGATGTTAAAAAATACCAATGTTCGCTTGTTTAATCTCCGATGATTCATTAATTTTGCTATTCAAATATACTAACCTATCATAAGCACATTTCGAAATGCGAGTAATAATCCTCGACGATTATGACTTAGTATCGGCCTACGCAGCCCGCAGAGTCATAGAAAAGATAAATCAGGCAAATCCTACCCCCGAAAAACCGTTCGTGCTCGGACTTCCTACCGGTTCTTCCCCCGTCGGTATGTACAAACATTTGGTAGAAGCATACCGCGAGGGGCGTGTGTCGTTCCGCAATGTTGTCACATTCAACATGGACGAATATGTAGGCTTGCCTGAGGAACATCCCGAAAGCTATCACTCATTCATGCGCCGCAATCTATTCGATCACATTGATTGCCCTGCCGAAAACATCAATATTCTCAACGGCAATGCCGTTGACCTTGCGTCGGAGTGTGCCCGCTATGAAGCCAAAATAGAGAGCTACGGCGGTATAGATCTCTTTATCGGCGGTATAGGCCCCGACGGTCATATCGCTTTCAACGAACCGTTCTCTTCGTTCCTCTCGCGCACACGGGTAAAAACCCTCACCACAGATACCCGCATAGCCAACGCCCGGTTCTTCGGCGGAGATCCCGACAAAGTGCCTGCTCTTGCACTCACAGTGGGTGTTGCCACAGTGATGTCGGCACGCGAAGTGATGATTCTAGCCAACGGTCATGCCAAGGCGCGCGCACTGAGGGAGGCTGTCGAGGGCGCAGTCAGTCAGCAATGGCCTATCAGCGCTCTTCAGAACCATCCCAAAGGGATGATCATTTGCGATGAGGCTTCCACCGTGGAATTGAAGGTGGGCACTTATCGCTATTTCAAAGATATCGAGCACGTATAGTCGCCGGACGCTCTGACTGCTTCATACATTCGACATCTTTAACCAAACAAGCCCATAACCAAACAAGCTCTAAAAAATTCATATAAGAAATGCGTCTGAATCTTTCATCTCAGATTAATATAGCCCCCGTTCATGGTGAAAATCCCTGGCTTAAAGGGGACATTGAGTGGACTCCGGGACTGCTTCGCTCCGCTCTGGCATGGCTCTCGGAAAAAACAGGCAAATCCATCCTCAAACTCACCGACAAGGATTACAAGGATAATTCGCTGGGACAGTTGCTCGACATCTATGGCTCAGCCTATGACGTGAACATAAGAGTGTTCAACGATCTCCAGCATACTATCACGGGGTGGCCCGGAGGCAAGCCCAATGCCGACGACTCCGACCGTCCGGAGCGTGCGCTGCCCTTCCCAAAACGGGTGCTTGTGTTCTCGCCCCACCCCGATGATGACGTCATTTCCATGGGAGGAACCATACAGCGCCTCCGGCGCCACGGCCATGATGTGCATGTGGCTTACGAGACTTCGGGCAACATTGCCGTCAATGATGAGGAAGTGGTGAGATACATGCACTTCATCAATGGTTTCAAGGAGATCCTCAAGGAGGAACGCGACTCTTTCACCACCGAGAAATATCGTGCGTTCAGACAGTTTCTGCGTGACAAGAAAGAGGGTGATTCCGACACCCGCGATATCCTGTCGGTGAAAGGACTGATCCGTCGTGTCGAGGCCCGGTCGGCCTGCGCCTATTCCGGTATCCCCAAATCAAACATACATTTCCTCGATCTGCCTTTCTACGAAAGTGGAAAGATTGAGAAACTGCCCATGACTGAGACCGACGTGAACATTGTGAAATCACTCCTCGACAGTGTGAAACCGCATCAGATATACGTTGCGGGAGATTTGGCCGATCCTCACGGCACGCATCGCAAATGCACCGACGCAGTGCTTGCCGCTATCGATGAAGCCCGAAAGGAGGGTGCCGCGTGGCTTGCCGACTGCCGCATATGGATGTATCGCGGTGCCTGGGCTGAATGGGACATTGAAAACATTCAGATGGCTGTGCCTCTGTCGCCTGAGGAACTCAGGTGCAAACGCAACGCCATCCTGCGCCACAGCTCGCAGATGGAGTTCGCGCCCTTCCTGGGCAACGACTCGCGTCTGTTCTGGCAGCGAGCCGAAGACCGCAACCGTGCCACCGCCGATCTCTATCATCGGTTAGGTTTCGCCGACTACGAAGCCATGGAAGCATTCGTGGAATATATCCCCATCGACTGAAATGTTAAAAAAAAAATCGTTGTTATATTTTAGTATAATTGCGTAACTTTGCGGGTGAAAAACCACAGTTACAATCAGCAATCATTATGTCTAAATTATTCTCTACATTTGCATCGCTGTGTGTCGCCATTGCAGTCCATGGACAGAGTCTGGCGGTGTTCAGCGGTGACCAAAAGGTTATGGGAAGCAACATGGAACAGATAGATTCTATTGTGTTCTATGCTGACAATCAAGGAGTTACCCCCCCCAGTTACTGAATCTCCCGCTCCCCGGGTAATTAACGCTCATTGGTGTGCGCTCGGCACGTCAATCACATGGTGGAACGAGAATGTCGACCGCAGCAACGGAGCGTTTTCGGCCGGATATCAGAGTCGTGTGATGAATGTGATCAAATTCACTGAATACACCAACCAGGCTGTCAACGGCGGAACTCTTAAAACGGCGCTTGAAAAAGTAATACCGGCCGATTATTATACCATAGAACATGGAATCAACGACTGGGGACAGGGGGTGGATCCCGGAACTTTCGACGACTATCTGAACGATACACGCAACGGTACATTCGCGGCCACCTACCGTCAGTTGATTGACAAAATCTATTCCGTCAATCCCGATGCCCGCATCGTTCTGTGCACTCCCCGCAAGGGTTATGGCTACAAAGGATTCCTTCCCGCCCATTGGTATGACCTTTGCAAGGGGCATCATCTCGAAGATTATGCCGATATTGTAAGGCAGGTAGCACGGCACGAAGGAATTCCGTTGGCCGATTTCTTTGACGAGTGTGGCGGACAGCATAATCTCCACCGTCTGTCGATCGATGTTGCGCTGCACCCCAATGATCCGGGTTATCAGTTGATGGCCAATGTGTTGGTTGAAGCACTCAAGAAAGTTATCACCGAACAATGAAGCGCTTGGCAACACGCATCCTTGCCGTATTGCTTACATTCATATGCATGAACACCGGTGTAACGGCAAAAGATGTTGAAATATGTCTCTATCTTGACGGTGGCAAGAAAATTTATGTTAAAGATTCGCGTCGCCTGTCTTTAAAAATAAATGGAGACAAACTGACAATTTATTGTGACGGTAAGGAAACCGCTACTTATGATTCCGGCGACATACATAAAATCACTTTTGAGCAAAATTCCGGTATTCATGACCTTACAGGCGATGGCTCTGACAGCGGAATGCTGATGCGTGACGGTGCCACCGGTATAAGACTGTCAGGCTTCATTGCGGGCACGCAGGTCGGAATATATACGATAGGTGGTTTATGTGTCAGGCATTTTTCCATCCCCGACGATAACTCTGATATTTCGATAGATCTTGAGGGACTGAGTCCGGGAATATATATAGTGACAGCCGGGAACAGCAGTTTTAAAATTTCAATGTATCAGTAGTTAGGTCAGTAAAGATCAAGTCACTGATAATTTCTTATATAAGCTGTATCGTAAATGATGTTTACGATGCAGTTTTTTTATGGGTAAAAGTTAAAAAAAATTTTTGATTTTTTTGTTACAGATTGCTGAGGGTTCCGTTATGATAGTGTGAGCAGTATATTTCTGACATCAGTTTTTACGCGCTTCGGCGACAGACTCAGGGGGCTGGCAGCAGGTATTGCCGGCGCCCGGCAAGCCGACGACGTCGTTCACGACGCATTCTGCCGGCTGTGGGAGAGGCATCCGCAGGTCAACAGCGAGCGCGAGGCTATGCGCCTGAGCTACACTGCGGTCCGCAACCGTGCCATTGATGCATACCGCAACGACAGGGCGCATCTCTCGTCAGATATTACCGACCATGATATTGCCGATGAGGAATCCGAATCCGAAAGAACGAAGTCAGAAACCTACCGCGCTGTGATCCGACTCGCGCAAAAGCATCTGAAGCCCAAGGCATACGAGATTTTCCAACTTCATGACATCGAGGGATACAGTTATGAGGAAGTGGCTCTGAGACTCGACATTACTCAGGAAAACGTGAGAATGACTCTGAGCCGCGCACGCCGGACAATCCGGGAACTTTACCGACTACAAAATCAGGAATTTTGAACAGTTACTTATGAACAGAAACGATATAAATGACCGACAGTTGCTAAAGCAGATTGAACGTTACTTCGACGGCTCTCTGAGCGATGCCGAGGAGGAGCTGCTTCGACGCCGTGTGGCGGAAACCGGGCTGCGTGATCCCGTTGTTGATGAGGCCCGCGCCCTGATGGGGTTCCGAAAGCCTGCACAGAGAGCTGAAAGCCGCGGAAAATCAGTCAGGATAATTGTGGGGATAGCTGCTTCGGTGGCGGTGGCCTTGACCGTGGGCATTAATATGCTGCGCTCACCGCTTGACTCGGTCGACTCCACCTGTATCGCCTATTTCAACGGGCAGCGTATTACCGACGAGACTGCCGTGCTTGACATTTTGGCTGCCGATCTGGCTCAATTCGACGAGGCCTCCCGCGAAATGGATGAGTCATTTGCCATGGTCATTGATTCGGTTGCTCCGGTCATCGAGGACTATCAGTCCGAGTTGCCTTTCCCTGAAAATTAAATCATAAATAAATATGAAACGCTTTTCATTATTCCTAATGTCCCTGCTTTTTATCGGTCTGGGAATGTTTGCTCAGAAAAATCTGAACATCAGTAAGGTTTTCGGAGGCAAATATGTCACGGATCCGCAGGTGAGCGAGACTGTGATGACGGGTGATCACCGGCTTCTGCGCAAGCGGAATCTTACAACCCTGGCCACATTCTCTGGTCCATACGACAAATATGCCGCCATGTTGCAGCCTCTTGTGCTTAAGGATGGTCAGAAGGCGACGGGGCGCGATGTCCGTTACAAAAACGGTAAACTCGAGTATGCTTTTTTTATTCTGCCGCCCACAACCGTCGACGGCAAGAAGGTGAACCGATACCTTTATTACCTTAACAACGAAAGCAGGAAACAGAACGGCTCAGTGATACTGATATATTTTGATGGCACTATCGACAGATTCCATGCCGAAACGCTGATTAACTCACTAAGAAAAGACTAAACATTCATCGCAAACAGAATAAACTACCGAAAAAATGACTTTAAAAAACTTACTCTCTATAGCTTTGCTGGCTACAGCCCCCGTGGCCACCGCTCAGACTGAACTGTCGGCCGATTCAATAGCTGCTGCAACGCTCCCCGCCGATACACTGCTCAATGCCGCTACGGCCGGCAGCATCGAAATCTCGTCGGCACGCAAATCCACAAACATCACAGTGGAAGGTCTTAACCACACCAATGACAATTTCTACTACCAGAGCAAAAGCGAACGCCGCCACATGCGTTTTACCACAACTAACGTCATTTGTGACGACGTAAAAAATATCGTCGTGGTCAACTATGAGGACCGCGTTTCGGTCGACTTCACCGGTGACGATGGAGCATCGCAAAACTATACGTTCTATTTTGAAACCCCCGGTGACCGCCAATATAAATCATTCGTCGGACAGAATGGCAGCGACTTCGGCTTCACACTTGCCCGAAAAGGCAAGGTGCAGTGGGACCTCGTCTCCAATGGCCTGACTTTTGGCTGGGGTACGACAATCAATGATTCCCCCGACATGAATGTGTCGATGTGGAAAAGCAATGAGATCAGCTGGACCAATATTCTGGCCGTCAGGGTGAGCCGCGGACACCATGCAGTTTCTCTCGGCGTGGGTTTTCTATGGCAGAATTATGTGACGAAAGGGAATCGGTTTTTCAACCTGAATATGGAAAACCGCAGCATAGGCTTTACTCCCTATCCCGAAGGCGCCACTGATTTACGCTCGCGTATTCAACTTAAAACCTGGCAGATGCCGCTGCTTTACACTTTTTCGTTCGGACACCGGAATTATTGCAATTTCGTTGCCGGTCCTATTCTCTGCTTCAATACCGGCAGCAGCATCAAGACGCAATACAAGCTTGATGGCAACGAATACTCTATCGTTACAAAGAACATAGGACAGCGCCCGGTCACATTGGATCTGTTTGCCGGCTTCAACTACCGCTATATCGGAGTTTTTGTCCGTTACTCTCCCATGAAGAAACTGCGCGACCGCACACAGCTCCCCTTCAACACCATCTCCACCGGCCTTTCATTCGCTTTCTGAACAAGCTCCAAATAAGCAGACCGTTGATTTATAAAGTTAAAATACAGCTACTTAAGATTGCTATCAGAAACGTTACTTAAGACTGCTAATCAGAAACATTACTTAAGATTATTAAACAGAAACAAGACCCCGGCCTGAGAAAGCCGGGGTCTTGTTATATGGAGCAGGGCGAACCGGGCTTGATTTGCCCGGTATCCCTGTTGTTGAGTGTCAGCTGATTAGATCCAGCGGGTGTAAGCGAAGTCCTGACGGTGAGGCAGGGCTGCGTTGTTGGGATACAGACGGAAACCGTAGCGGAACACGCCTGCACCGCGGAACTTGCTGTGAAGCTGGTAAGTGAGGACATTACCGTCGGTCTTGACAACTTTGAAAGGCTCGGTGCCTACAAATTTCTCTTCGCCGTCAGCGTTTTTGTAGATTACCAGTTCCAGACCGAGATCTTTGCCGAGACCGTTGGTGTCGACAACTGCCTGCGCGGTGAAGTTCTTGCCGGAGGTGTTGTTGCTCAGATCTGATGTCTCGAGACTTTCAACCTTGATGCCATCCCAGGCAGCGGCCACTTTCTCTTTCCAGGCAGCCATCTCCTTGGCTTTCTTGAAGTCGTTGGCAATGAGCTTTTTGGTGCGGTCGCCCTCTTTGAGGTAGAAGCGGTCGATATAGTCGTTGATCATGCGGGTCATGGTGAAGTGGGGAGCAATCTTGGCGATGGAGCGTTTGATATACTGGATCCACTCGGGCGAATAACCCTTGGAGTTCTTGGCGTAGTAGAGAGGCACGATCTCGTTCTCCAGCATGGAGTAGATGGTGGCGGCGTCGAGACGGTCCTGCTGTGACTGATCGGTGAAAGTGCGTTTGTCGGTGAGAGCCCAGCCGGCATCCTCGGCGAAACGGTAGCCTTCGTACCACCAGCCGTCGAGCACGGAGAAGTTGAGCACGCCGTTCATTTCGGCTTTCTCACCTGATGTGCCGGAAGCCTCGAGAGGACGTGTGGGAGTGTTGAGCCAGATGTCGACACCTGATACGAGACGCTTGGCCACGATCATGTTGTAGTCCTCGAGGAAGATGATTTTGCCGAGGAACTGAGGCATGCGCGAAATGGCGATGATGCGCTTGATAAGGTCCTGACCGGCGCCATCGGCGGGATGTGCCTTGCCGGAGAATACAAACTGCACGGGGAACTGCTCGTTGTTGACGATCTTGGCCAGACGGTCGAGGTCGGTGAAGAGCAGGTGAGCGCGTTTGTAGGTGGCGAAACGACGGGCGAAACCGATGATGAGGGCGTTGGGATTGATGCGGTCCACGATTTTCATAACCGAGGAGGGATCGCCCTGGTTGGCGAGCCACTTGGCTTTGAAATCTTTCTTGACGAAGTTGATGAACTTGTTCTTCATCGTCATGCGCATGTTCCAGATCTCCTGATCGCTGCACTTGAGGATGCCTTTCCAGTTCTCGGGGTCGGCCTCGTTCTCAAATACCTTTTCGCCGAGTTTCTCGCCGTAGAACGATTTCCATTCCGAGGTGGCCCAGGTGGGCATGTGCACGCCGTTGGTGACATAGCCTACATGGCTTTCACGCCAGTCATAACCTTTCCATACACCGGCAAACATCTTCTTCGACACTTCGCCGTGGAGCCAGCTTACGCCGTTGGCTTCCTGGCAGGTGTTGAGGGCGAATACGCTCATTGAGAAGCGTTCGTTGGTGTTGGGGTTCTCGCGACCCATGTTCATGAGGTCGTTCCAGGATATGCCGAGTTTGGCAGGGAAACCGCCCATATACTTGCCGAAAAGACCTTCGTCGAAGTAGTCGTGACCGGCGGGTACGGGGGTGTGGACGGTGTAGAGGCTGGATGCGCGAACCAGTTCGAGTGCCACCTGGAAGTCGAGGTGATCTTCCTGAACGTAGTCGACGAGACGCTGGAGGTTGAGCAGCGCCGCATGGCCTTCGTTGCAGTGGTAGAGGTTGCTCTTGATGCCGAGTTTCTTAAGCATGAGCACGCCACCTATGCCGAGCAGATATTCCTGCTTGATGCGGTTTTCCCAGTCGCCGCCGTAGAGCTGATGGGTGATGGGGCGGTCGAATTCGGAGTTCATCTCGAAGTCGGTGTCCATCAGATAGAGGTTCATGCGGCCTACGTTGACGCGCCAGATGTGGCTGTAGATTATGCGGTCGTGGTAAGGAACTTCGAGAATCATGGGCTGACCCTTCTCGTCCATCATCTGATCGATGGGGAGCTGATTGAAGTTCTGGGGCTCGTAGTTGGCGATCTGCTGACCATCGACAGAGAGGGTCTGCGAGAAGTAGCCGTAGCGGTAGAGGAAGCCGACAGCGGTCATGGGCACGCGTGAATCGGAAGCCTCTTTGATGTAGTCGCCGGCGAGCACGCCGAGGCCGCCGGAGTATATTTTGAGAGCGTTGCAGAGCCCATACTCCATTGAGAAGTAAGCCACTGAGGGAAGGTCTTTGCGCATGGGCACTGCCATATACTCCTTGAACATGGAGTATACATGGTCAACGCGCTGCATCATTTCCTTGTCGGAGATAACCTCTTCGAGACGTTCGGGAGCGATCTGCTGCAGGAGCATCACAGGATTCTCGCCGACAGCATGCCAAAGGTCAGTGTCGAGATCATGGAAGATGGATTTAGCCTCGCTGTTCCACACCCACCAGAGATTGCGGGCAATCTCCTCGAGGGGCTTGAGCTTGGCGGGAAGGTCGGATTTCACTGTAATGTCGCGCCATACGGGGGCATTAGTGTTACTGACAGGAAGTTTCATGAGAAAAAAGTGATATAAGATGTTTTTGGTTAGTTTTTATAGATGAATGTAATTGGGTCAAGATAAAATCATTTCATCCATCCTTATATATAAGGAGTTGTCACTGTGGTTGCTCGTTGCGGCGCTTGTCGGCCTCGGCCAGTGCGATGCGGAACGCCTCGATATAATAGGTGATGAAATAGTTCCACTCGGCTTTCGCCGCTGTTTCGCGGGCAGCTGCCGAGCATGATGCCATTGCATCGGCCGATGCGTTCGACAGATTGAACATGCATTTCGACAGGCGGTCAGCTACTTCCATATAGTTGGAGTCGTTGCGGGTGATAACTTCCACGCCGCTCTTGTCGAATCCGTTGTTGCCCGATGCAAGCACCCACTGGCCGAAGCCTGAGAGTGATGTGGTTACGGTGGGTACGCCAAAAGCTACGCTTTCCAGCGGTGTATATCCCCACGGCTCATAGTACGATGGGAAAGCGGTGAGATCCATGCCGGCGAGCATGTCGTAGTAAGTGATGTCAAAAATGCCGTCGTTACCGTTGAGGTAGCATGGCACATAGATCACCTGAACCGACTGGCTGGAATCGGCATTGTTGAATCCGAGCTGATGGATGCGGTTGATGATGGCGTCGCTGTCGGGGTTGTTGAGGTCGTGGGTGATAACGTTGTCGGGCAGCGGCTGCTCATTGACTGAAGTATCAACCTCCTGCAGGTCTGCGCGGGGGCCTTTTGCCCATGCGGGTACCAGAATATACAGGAGGATGTTGCGCTTGGGCTCCATGGAGCGGAGACGCGCTGCAGCATCGAGGAACACATCGATGCCTTTGTTGCGGTATTCGCAACGTCCCGACGTGGCGATAATAAATGTGTCCTCGGGAAGTTTACGGCCTGCCAGACGCGACCCCACATTGAGCATTGCATCGCGGGCTGTCTGACGGGCACGCTTCTGACGGAGCTTTGTGGGCGCCCATTCCGACGGAAATCCGTTGGGGGTGACAACGTCGGGACGACGTTCGAGAAGCTGCTCGCATTCTGCAGCGGTGACATCGCTCACGGTGGTGAAGCAGTCGGCGGCATGTGCGGCCGCTTTTTCAAGCGAGTGTTTCGACTGCATGTTGAGTTCCTGAGCCATCTGGTCGCCGTTGTAGCCTTTCAGATAGTCGTAGAGAGGTTTGCCATTGCCGCAGATGCTGCGGCCGATGGAGGTGGCGTGGGTGGTGAAAATGGTGCCGACATAGGGAACTTTCCACTTAGTGTATAGCAGACCCATACCTGTGGTCCATTCGTCGAAGTGGGCAAACACGTTTTTGTGGCGCATGCGCTTGTAGGTGCAGATGCTCTCGATGACAGCGCCGGCGGCAAGTGCGAAAGCGCAGCCTTCGTCGTAATCGCCATAGCCGTGGAGCGAGTCCACGCGATAGCGTTCCCACATTTCTCCATAATAATAGTCTTTGAGCTGATACATTCCCTGGAAGTCAACCAGAATTACAATCGGTTTACCGGGAACATTCCAGCGGCCGACTCTTACTTTTACACCTTCTGGAAGATTTGCTTTTTCGCGCCAGGGCTTCAGAATAGATGGCACTTCAGTGAAGTAAGGCGACGGATTTTCTTCAGTCCATACATCGGGACCGATGAAAATTATTTTATCTTTATATAAATTCTGAAGAGTCTGAGCTTTTGTAGATAAAACAGTGTAAATTCCACCTATTTTATTACAAACTTCCCAGCTGGTCTCGAAAATCATATCAAGATTGACGGGGTCAAACTTCATATTGCAAATTCTTTTTTTTTGAAATAATCTCTTTCCACGTGCAAAGGTAATGAAATTTTTCTCATTATATCAAATTTTATCCGAAAAAATCCTAATCGAGTAACAAAAAGTTGTCTGTATAATCTGTCGGCAGCTTTATATTTTTTGTTATTTGAGCCTTATTTATTAACTTTGAATGGACAAATCCAAGGCATAGGCGAACGAATTCACTATTTTTGGTGCTTTTTAGCCATATTGTCCCATGTCTGCTTTTTCTAATTCACTGACCATGAATTTACCTGACGAAGTCTATTATTTCGACACCTATGTGGCCGGACGGCTCTATGGCGATGCCGACAAGGCATGGGATGCGCTGCGGGTTGGTCAGGCACTGCAGTTGCGCCGTGAACCTGACAACGAGCACGACCCGTGGGCTGTCGCCGTCTATGTGACTCTTTCTCACATAGATTACAAACTCGGGTATCTGCCGCTGCGATCCAATCAGCCGCTGGCATTGCTGATTGATATGGGATGGGGAGAGGCTTTTGCCGCCACCATATCACGACTCGACGCCGGAGCTACTTATGATCGGCAAATCGGTCTCACCGTCAGGGTTTTACGCAGAAAGAAACCAGCAAAAAGAAGATCATGGATAAGATAAACGGAGCATACACGCAGACAACGACCATGCGGTCGCTGATTTCCGACAACGCCTCGTTGCTGACGGCGCTGGCACGATTTGATATTCCTCTGGGCTTCGGCGACAAGACTGTGGATGAGGTATGTAGAGAAAAAAACATCGATTCTGCCACTTTCTTAGCAGTGGCCAATTATATTTCGGGCAGATCCGTTTCGTCGGAAGATATTAATCTTGAACAGCTGATGGCGTATCTTAAACGCGCTCATGATTATTTTCTTGACTTCAAACTGCCTCTGATCAGGCGTAAGTTGCTCGATGCCATAGATATCACCGGCGTGGACTCCATCGGTTTCCTCATTCTGAAATTCTATGATGATTTCGTGCAGGAGGTGCGCGCCCACATGGAGGCGGAAAACGACCATGTGTTCCCTTTCGTCGAGTCGTTGCTTGAACGCCAACCCGACAAAAACAACACCATAGGTTCTTATGCGAGCGGACACACGTCAATTGCTCCTAAACTCCATGAGCTTAAGGATATTATAGTACGTTATTACCCCGGTGAAGGCAACAATCTCCTGACGTCGGTGCTGTTTGACATTCTAACCTGCGAGCAGGATTTGAAAAGTCATTGTGAAGTTGAGGATGATCTTTTTGTCCCTGCCGTCAAACGTCTGGAAAGCGAAATAGCCGCCGAGGAGGATATGCGATGTGCCGACTGCAACGCTCCGGTCAATGACGAAGACATAAGCTCGGAATCAAACTCACACGATGCCTCCGCTTCCGATGCCGAACGTGTCGGCTCACTTTCCGACCGTGAAAAGGAGATTATATGTCTTATCTCAAAAGGACTGACCAATAAAGAAATTGCTTCGCAACTTTTCCTTTCTGTACACACCGTGGCCACTCACCGGCGCAATATCACATCGAAGCTGAATATCCACTCGCCGGCCGGTCTGACCATTTTCGCAATAATCAACGGACTGATTTCAATCAACGATATTCCCCGATCGTAGATAGGCTGACCTGATTTCATTTATTAAGATAATTTTGAACAGTTACTTATGAAGTTTTCCGATATTATAGGCCAGGAATCAGCCAAAAAAAGGCTTAAAGCCATGATTGACAATGGTCGGTTGCCCCACGCTCTTGTTATTGAAGGTCCGGAGGGTACCGGCAAATTCGCTCTTGCCCGAGCCGCCGTGCAATATCTGCATTGTCAGAATCGCGGCAACGGCGAGCCGTGCGGAGTATGTCCCTCGTGTGTGCAGCATCAGACATTCAACCATATCGACACCATTTATTCCTTCCCGGTGTTGAAATCGGCCGGTGGAGCCGTCAGCGATGATTTCAGCAGCTTATGGCATGACTTTCTCCAAAAAAGCATGTATATGAACTACGAGCTTTGGCAAAGTCTGCTGGGCAACCCCAACGGTCAGCCTGTCATCTATGTGGATGAGTCGCAGGAAATTATCCGCAAACTCACTTTTACATCGCACGGGGCGGCGGATAAGGTGGTGCTGATGTGGTTGCCCGAGAAGATGAATGTGCAATGTGCCAACAAGCTTCTGAAACTTATTGAGGAACCGCTCCCCGGCGTAAAGCTTATTTTAGTCTCTGATCAGCCTTCGGGAATTCTCCCAACTATTTATTCCCGGTTACAGCGTCTTGAAGTGAAACGGTTGAGCGACAGCGAGGTGGCCGGTTTCCTTGAAAGAGAATATTCGCTCGACAGTGCCGATGCTCTGGCCGCGGCTCACATAGCCAACGGGAGTATCAACGCCGCGTGCCGCAACATCGGAAACAACACAGAGACGATACTTTTCCTTGAGCAGTTCCAGAAACTGATGCGACTGGCATATCAGCGCAAGATTGCACTGCTGAAGAAATGGAGCCAGGATGTGGCGGCAATGGGCCGAGAACAAAGTGCCCGCTTCTGCGCATACTGCGCGCGCCAGACCCGTGAAAATTTCATCGGAAACATACGCATAGCTGGCCTGAATTATCAGACACGTTCGGAACAGCAGTTTTCAAGCCGCTTTTCACCATTTATCAATGAGCGGAATGTGGAGCGGCTGATATCCCTGTTCGACAAGGCCCGTATAGACATTCTTGCCAACGGCAATGGTAAGATTATTTTTTTCGATGTTGCAGTTAAGGTGATACTTCTTCTGAAAAAGTAATTCAACGCTGATGCTTCCATTTATCCACGGCGTCGCCGAGACATATATCGACAATGAACGGGATTTGCTTCCGCAATGTTGTTTTGTGTTCCCTAACAAGCGAAGCGCCACTTTTTTTCATCACGCTTATGCCCGTGCATGTAATGAAAAGGGGCTTCAGCTGATACATCCGGCCACGGTGACTATTTCGGATTTCATCCTCGAGATGGCTCACACCGTGGAACCCGACCGTATGGAGAAGATTTTTCTGCTCTATGACGCTTATTGCGAGATTATCAGGGAGAACGTAAGACGCGACATAAAGCCCGAAAAACTGAAATCGCTGCTCGATTTTAACCATTTTCTTCGGTGGGCGGATATGATTCTGGGAGATTTCAACGATGTGGACATGTACTGTGTCGATCCTGAATCTATCTTCCCGAATGTAAAACGGTACAAGGAAATTTCAACCAACTATGTTTCGGCCGATGTGATGGCCGAAATTCAGAAGCATTGGAAAACCAGTGCAGGACGCTATTCCACGCTCGACGACCGTTTTTGGAATCATATTGGCCAAGGCGATGGTGATGCCGCACAGACTGCCGACTTTTTCAGAATGTGGCAGATTCTGCTCCCCCTCTACCGCCGGTTTAATGAGAAACTCGACAGCAAAGGGATGAGTTACAATGGCAAAGCTTATCTCAGAGCCATAGGCTATATCGATTCAACTGCGGCTGAGGATTTGCCATACCGCCGTTATGTGTTCATGGGATTCAATATGGTAAGTGATGCCGAGGAAAAGGTGTTTGCGTTGCTACGCGACAAACAGGCTCCGGTGCCCCTTGCCGATTTCTATTTCGATGATGCTTCACCTGTGTTTAACAGCCGTTTTATACCCGGACATGGAGCTGCGATAGCGATAAAGAGTCTTAAAAAGAAGTTTCCTTCACTCTATCAGGGTGCTGTAAGACCGATTGGAGAATTTCCCAAGATTGAAATTATTGGCATCCCGTCGCGTGTCGGTCAGATGAAGATTGCCGGCGAGATTGTAAGGTCGTTGTATCCCCGGCAATTGTGTGAAGATGCTCTTGCTGATGCCTCGGTGGCCGAAGATCTGAAAGAACAGTTGCGACGCACGGCGATTGTGCTTCCTCAGGAATCCATGGTGAAGGGTGTGATGAGCGCTTTGCCCGGATGGTTGCCGGCTGTGAACTTCACCATGGGTTATCGTCTTCGTGACAGCAGTGTGGCATCGTTGGTGCGCGACATTGTGTCGATGCACCACCGTTCCCACATAAGCAAGGCCGGTGTCAGGACTTTCTTTTGCGAGGATGTGCGCAAAGTGCTCTCGCACCCACTGATGCTCCAGTATTTTCAGAATGAGAGCCAGGCCATTGACCGCATGCTTTCAATAAAACATCTGTTCAACGTCCGTCCCTCCGACATCGTGGATCTGTATCCTGATCTTGAACCGGTGTTTACTTTTGTAGGAGTGAATGCATCCCCAGAAGATGTGATTGCGTATTTCTACAAACTGACCCATTGGCTCGGCCGATATGTCGATGCCGATATCGAGAAGCACCGCGGCGACGTAATCACAGATATTGACGGAAGCCGGCATGAGGCAACCGCCAGAGTCTCGGCTGCGGCGGTTGTGGATTATCTGCTTGTACATCAGTATGAAAACAGCCTCGGTCGGCTGCGCCAGCTTATCGACATGTATGGCCATAAGGGATTTTCACTGACCGAGTCTACATTTTATCAGATGATGGAGAGGTTGGTAGGGTCGGAGGTGGTTCCGCTTGAGGGGCATCCTCTTGAAGGTCTGCAGGTGATGGGTGTGCTTGAAGCCCGTAATCTCGATTTCGAGAATATGATTATCCCCTCGATGAATGAGCGTGTGTTCCCTCGGAAGCACTATCAGAAATCGCTGATTCCCCCTGCATTGCGTTTTGCTTACGGAATGTCGACACAGGAGCATCAGGAGTCGATTTATTCCTATTATTTCTTCCGCATGATCTCGCGGTCGAGACGTGTGTTTCTGCTCTATGATACCCGCAACGATGCGCTCGGCAGAGGGCAGATGTCGCGTTATCTGATTCAACTGCTGCATCTTTTCTCGCCGGAGGGTATTTCGTTCCGCAATATAGGCTACACTATCGAGGCTCGTCAGCCTTATACTCTCGAGATATCAAAGGGCGTCGATGATACTGTAATGAGGCAGGTGGAACGTTACCGGGTAAAACCTGACGATTCCCATGCCGGAGCTGAAGGTGCCGCGCGCTACTTATCGGCCAGTTCGATCAATGAATTCATCAACTGTCCGCTTATGTTCTTTCTGAAAAATATAGCCGGATTCAGCCGCGAGGATGAAATCCTGGATTATCTTGACGAAGGCACCTATGGCACGATTGTCCATGAAATAATTGAGAAACTGTATGATCGTTTCCGCAGTAGTGAGGGGGAATATGCAGCAGGCGAGGTAGTGAGCCGCGAAATGCTCACCAATCTCAAAAAATCACTTGACACACCTGCCGCTACCGAGCCTAATGATATAGAAAGACTGATAATACAGTCGATCAATCGGCATTATAACCGATTCACTGACGCTACAATCAAAGGGTGTCTTGATACACCTCTCACAGGCGATGCCGAGATATTTTTCCATGTGATCCGTGATGTGGTGCGACGTTTTCTGGAGAAGGATTGCAAGGCCGGTCCGTTCAGATATGTCAGCGGAGAACACAAACACTCTACCGGCGATTCGCAATTCTGCCTGAAATCGCACGACGAGTTGATTGATGACCTCCGTTTTAATCTCACCTATACTATCGACCGCATCGACTGTCCGGTGGGAGATGACTCTGCGGCTGCCACACCTCAAATCCGTATCATTGATTACAAGACGGGGAGCGATCCGGTGGAAGCATCGCGGTTGGAGCATCTCTTTGTCGGAAAAGGGGCGACGCAGGAGCGCGCCAAGGCTATTCTGCAACTTCTGCTCTATTGTCAGGCTTATGCCGGGGAACTGGATGAACATGGAGCGAAAGTCGGAAAACCGGGGATGGGTAATGTTGCTATATCGCCATGGATCTATTCTTTGCGAAAGATGAGCAAAAATGATTTCGCCCCGGTGAGAATCGGAAGGCCTGATGAGGAGTCCGGACGTTACAAACTGACTCCCGTCAATGATTACCGTGAATTTGTAGAGGAGTTCAACACTATGCTTTTTGAGCAGTTGCTCTCTCTCTTTGATGAATCATTGCCCTTTGTGCAGGCATCGTCCGACGGACCTTGCAAATATTGCAAATTCACTCAGATTTGTCGACGAAACACAACGAATTGACATAGTTTTTAACGGACATCCGAACAGCATAAGCTTCATAATAATGGCCGGCATCTATCTGCATATTCCTTTCTGTCGCAATAAGTGCGCCTATTGCGATTTCTATTCCATGCCGCTGTCTGCCGCAAGACATTGTGGCGGCGAAGATGTTTTCGCCCGTTACGCGCGTGCTGTTATGCTGGAACTTGATATGCGGCTACCGGAACTTCACGAACCGGTATATACTATTTATATAGGTGGCGGTACACCCACGGCTATGCCGCAATCTGTTCTCCTGCCTATGCTGTCGCAGTTGAAATCGGCTGTTGAGAGATTCAACTGCCGCCTGTCGGAGGGAAACAGTGTCTCGGTTCCCGTTCGTGAAATAGGAGAATTTACCATAGAAGCTAATCCGGAGGATATTTCGGATAATGCCATAGACAGGCTTTGCAGTGTCGGCGTTGACAGAATCAGTATAGGCGTGCAGTCGTTTGATGGTGAACAGTTGCAGGCTGTGGACCGTCGGCACAGCGCCGATATGTCGCTGAAAGCTCTTGAGACGCTCAGCGGGTCGGGGATTAATTATTCCGCCGATTTGATTTATGGACTTCCGGGGCAAACCGCTGAGAGCTGGCAGATGCAGCTTGACAGACTTCTCGATTTCAGGCCGCCTCATTTCTCGGCTTATCTGCTCTCTTATGAGCCGGGGACAAGGCTTTATGCCCTTAGGGAGAATGGGAGAGTGGAAGAAGCGTCGGAGGAGACGGCTGTGGCAATGTATGACGCTCTTTGCAAGGTCGCAACCAATCGGGGATATAATCATTACGAGATATCCAATTTTTCTCTTCCGGGACGCGAGACGGTTCACAACTCCTCCTATTGGAATCTCACCCCATATCTTGGTCTGGGGTGCAGCGCACACAGTTTCGATGGCGAGATTCGGCGCATCAATCCGGCTAATCTGTCCCGCTATCTGCAAACGATCGAAAGGGGAGCGACGGCAGCTGATATTGAGGAGGAGACATTGATTAACCGTGTCAATGACAATATCATCACGGCGCTGCGTACCTCAGGTGGTCTTTCTATTGACCGGTTCAGACAGTTGTGGGGCGCTGAGATTACCGCTCAGTTTCTTAAAAATATCAGGAGCCTTTCGCCGTCGTCCGGTCTTATTCTTTCCACCGATTCCATCCGCATCTCCGAGACGCATTGGCTCACTGCCGATGCCATTCTTAGGGAAATCATCCTGTGATTTTTACCTTTTTGCAGGGTGGTTTCTATTTGAACTCAGAACTGAACATGTTTAAAATGGAAGCTACGGAATGTTAAATTCTTACTTTTCAGTTAATTATTTGAAAAAATATGGCTTCCTGACAGTTTTTTCAGCCTCTGAGATTGTTATAAAAGTGTACCATCGTAAAGATGGTTGAGAATATTGAAATTTTAGCCCACAAAATTCAAGATTCGTTGTTTCTCGGTGATGAAACGACTTGAAATCTGAAATTATCACCAATTTAGTTTACAATTTACATTCCATAATTCACAACCACACATTACGCCTCCTCTTTGCAATCGGTAAAATTTGTGGTTGTGAATGCGTGTATCTATACCTGTAAACTACATAAAGAGATATTCGTAATCTATAATTTAGGATTGCATGTTGCAAACATCGGGAGAATTCGACAAAATTTATATTTGTAATCTGAATTCTAATCGATAAATAGCAAAAACATGATGCTATTTGCGGTTTACTGTTGCAATTATGAAGCTTATTCCTTGCGATTTAGAAGGGTGAATAATTCTCAAAACGGAATTTTGAGGCTATATCATGCCTAAATGATTTTTAACACTGGAGTTAATATATTAAAATCCATGCTTGTTATGAATTGTTGTTAAAGCTATGATTTAAATTGATGGGTGGATTATGCCTAATGAGGGATGATATTGATAATTGGTTTGTATTTTGTTTTGGAAATGACGATATTAACTATTTTTTCCAAATAAATACTTTAAATAAAATCGGACATATATTATTCATGTCTGTAAATGCTGTGTGCATCACTATTTATGCATGATTTGATAGCACTCCCCTATTCTCGTTTGTTAATTTTGGGGTTGTAAATAGAAAACCAATGCTGTTTTAGTACAATTCTAACATGTAAACACTGTGTTTGAGTTTGAGAACTGAGGTAATTGCTGTTTGAGGATGTGAATTTGAGACATATTTAGATTTTTTAATCGAAAATTTGATCTTTTCGTCTGTAAATTTGCATTTCTCAATTATACTTCTTACATTTGCAAACAGAATAATTTCATCAATATTCTAAAATTATTCTGTATATTACCCCTAATAATTCAATATTTGTTATGGATGTTGTTAGTCGTCTGAAATATTTCATGGATTCATCAGGTTTGACCATCTCACAATTTGCCGATACCTGTAATATCCCCCGTCCGACAATGTCGCAACTTATCAGCGGACGCAACAAGCGTATTTCCAATGAAATTTTCGACAAGATTCATAATGGTTTTCCTAACCTTTCCATCCTATGGTTGATGTTTGGCGAAGGACAGATGCTGGTAAACGAAAATATTGAAATCTCAGAGCCTCAAAATGCCATTTTAGACAGCGATTCGGCACTCGAACGTGCTGATGATGAAAGAGTTGGATCTTTGCAATCATCTCTTTTTGCTTCTTCTGAATCCTTTCAATCTGGAAATGAGGATGAGCATCCCTCTAAAAATGCCGGTTCGGGAACAAATTTTGCAGAAGAAGTTGGAAAAGCGTTTATATCAGATAAGGCTGAACAACCAAGACAAGCTGTATATTTCTCAGAGGATGTTCCATCAAAGGCCAATACCGATGATGTTGTTTTATCAAGCAACCCGCATTCTGAGATTCCCGTTTCTGATTCTAATACTTCGCTATATTCTGCGCGAAATGGAGCTGTGGACCACGCTGTACCTTCGCAACCACCCCACTCCAATCAACAGTTTCAGCAATCAGGACAGCAGAATTCCTTCCGCTCCCCTAACCACGAGACTGCACACGTGGAAGCTCACCGGGTATCAATAGCCCCTGATTCACATAAAAAAATCACGAATATCGTGGTCTTTTATTCCGATAATTCCTTTCAGTCGTTTCTGCCTGATATGTAGAATTACACTTAACCTGTTAAAAACCACGCAGAGACCGCGTAAAAATGCGGTCTCTGCGTGGTTTTTTAACATCCGCTGTGTCTAATTTACAGCGTCATGTTTACAGGTCATGTTTGCAGGAATCATTATACGTAGCCCCTGACTATGCCACGCTTGGAATTGCGGATAAATTCAATGATTTCATCACGCTCTTTGGTGGCCGGAAGCTCTGCCTCGATACGGTCGACAGCATCGCTGACGTTAAGACGCGAAAGATAGAGATATCGGTAGATCTCCTGAATGTCGCGGATCTGGTCGTTAGTGAAGTTGCGTCGACGCAGACCTATGGAGTTGATACCGGTGTAAGCGATGGGGTCTCGGCCTGCCTTTACATAAGGGGGGATATCCTTGTTGATGCGCGAGCCACCCTGAATCATAACATGGGAGCCGAGATGGGTGAACTGATGAATAAGGGTTCCGCCGCCGATTACAGCGAAGTCGTCGACCTGCACCTCGCCGGCCAGCTGCGAGGCGTTGGAGATAATAACATTATTACCCACAACACAGTCGTGGGCCACGTGTGAGTAGGCCATGATGAGGCATTTACTTCCTATAACGGTCTTGCCCTTGGCCGAAGTCCCGCGGTTTACGGTCACACATTCGCGGATAGTGGTGTAGTCGCCGATCTCGGCCGTGGTTTCCTCGCCGCGGAATTTGAGATCCTGAGGTATGCCGGAAATCACGGCTCCGGGGAAGATGGTGCAGTGCTTGCCAATGCGGGCACCTTCCATAATCGTAACATTGCTGCCGATATGTGTGCCCTCGCCTATCTCCACATTCTGGTCGATGGTTACGAAAGGATCGATGACCACGCTCGGATGGATATTGGCGGCGGGGTGAATATACGCAAATGGCTGTTTCATGTTTCTGAAAAGACTCTTTGAGCTTATGAGGTTATGCAGGTGCCATGGAAAGCAGACTGCTTTACTTGTTTTTTACAATCTGTGCCATGAATTCGCATTCGGTCACGATCTTGTCGCCTACGAAAGCAACGCCCTTCATAAGGGCGCATCCGCGGCGCAGAGGTGTCATGAACGATACATGGAAAAGCAGAGTGTCGCCGGGAACCACCTTCTGACGGAATTTGACATTGTCAATCTTCATGAAGTAGGTGGAATAGCGCTCGGGATCCTCTACAGTGCCGAGAACAAGCAGACCGCCTGTCTGAGCCATGGCTTCAACCAGCAGCACGCCGGGCATCACGGGTTCCTGAGGGAAATGGCCCTGGAAGAAAGGCTCGTTGACTGTGACGTTCTTTACCCCCACGATATAGCTGTCGCTCTTATCGATGATTTTGTCGACAAGGAGCATGGGGTAGCGGTGCGGCAGATGTTCGCGAATGGCGTTGATGTCCATCAGAGGCGCTGCCGACGGATTGTAGGTGGGCGCCTGCAGCTCCTGACGTATGATTTCTTTGCGAATCTGTTTGGCGAAAGTGGTGTTGATCTTGTGGCCGGGACGGCAGGCTATGATACGGCCTTGCATGGGGCGGCCGATCAAGGCGATATCGCCGAGCACATCAAGCAGCTTGTGGCGGGCAGGTTCGTTTTCGAACTCCAGAGGGCGGTTGTTTATGTAGCCCAGTTCGGTAACCTTTTTGTGCTCCACACCCATAAGGTCGGAGATGTGGTCGAGGGTCGCCTGCTCCATCACCTTGTCGTATATCACGATGGCGTTGTCGAGGTCACCACCCTTGATAAGATTGGCATTGAGCAGAGGTTCGATCTCGCGCACGAACACAAATGTGCGGCTGCCGCTGATTTCCTGTTTGAAATCCGCCATATCTTCCAGACGCGCAAACTGGTTTGTGAGTACGGGTGAGTCATAGGAAATCATCACGTCGACTGACAGGGAGCTGTCGGGGAGCACAGTGAGATGTGCGCCGGTGTTGGGGTCGCGCACTTCGATTTTGCGCTTGACCACATAATAGTTTTTGTCGACAGTCTGTTTTAGCAGTCCCACCTTTTCGATGCCTTCGCTGAATTTACGGGCGCTGCCGTCGAGGATAGGAATCTCAGGACCATTGACTTTAATGAGACAGTTGTCTACGCCGGCGGCATAGAGAGCGGCCATGGCATGTTCCACGGTCGATACCTTCACTTCGCCGCGTTCGAGTACTGTGCCACGCTCGGTGCTCGTCACATTCTCAGCCAATGCGTCGATCACGGGTTCTCCCTCGAGGTCGGTGCGCTGAATTTTGTATCCGTGGTTTTCGGGCGCGGGGCAGAATGTAGCCTCGATTTCAAGCCCGGTGTGAAGGCCTTTCCCCTTGACGGAGAATTCGCCGTTGAGAGTAAGCTGTTTCATTATTTCTCTTTGATGATTTTTTCCAATTCTTTCACGCGGTCGTAGAGCGAACCGATGTTTTTCTGATATACCACGTTGCGGGCAAATTTCTTGACATCGTAGGCGGGTGAGCCGAGCAGCGTCTGCCCGTCGCGGATATTCGATGCCACGCCCGACTGCGCGCCCAACTGCACGTTGTCGCCCACGCTGATGTGACCGCCGATACCTACCTGACCGCCAAACATACATCCGTTGCCCACGCGTGCCGAACCTGCGATGCCCACCTGGGCGGCCATCACGTTACGGCTGCCTATGCGGCAATTGTGGCCAATCTGAATGAGGTTGTCGAGCTTGGTGCCGCAGCCGATAACGGTCGAACCCATCATGGCGCGGTCGATGGTGGTGTTGGCTCCGATTTCCACATCGTCCTCCACCTCTACATTGCCCAGCTGAGGTATCTTCTTATACCCGTCGGGGGTAGGAGCGAAACCGAAGCCGTCGGCGCCGATAACGCAGCCGGCATGTATGATACAGCGGTTGCCGATATGGCAGTTATGATAAATCTTCACACCGGGTTTGATCAAAGAGTCATCACCGACGACAACATTGTCGCCAAGATATGCCTGTGGAAAAATTTTCACATTGCGACCGAGTTTCACTCCGCGTCCGATGTAGGCAAAGGCTCCGATATAGGCGCCTTCAGGCACTTCGACACCTTCCGAAATGAAGCAGGGTTGCTCCACCCCCTCGTATTTAGGCTCAAGAGCCTGCTGGGCTATGTCGAGGAGCGATGCAATGGCGGCATATGGGTCGTCAACTCTTATCAATGTCGCTTTTACGGGCTGTTCAAGAGCGAAATCGGTCTTGACAAGCACTATTGTCGACTCAGTGGTGTAGAGATAATGGTCATATTTGGGATTGGACAGGAACGAAAGAGCGCCCGCATGACCTTCTTCGATTTTAGCGAAGGTCGACACGGCGGCATTGCCGTCCCCTTCCACTTTGCCGCCAATCATTGCGGCTATCTGATTTGCTGTAAACTGCATTTTTCGGTATGGAAATCTGCACACGCTGGTGCACACATGTTCTTACAATGTGCAAAGGTGGCAATTTTTTTTGAAACTACCAAACTTCCAGCCCGAAAAGCCCGTGTGGCTTGGGCGGCTGACTATTTTTTCGTAAATTTGCCGACATGGATAACAATATGGACGCAGGCGCGGTCGCCGATGCCGGCATTATTTTTAAATATTTCCCTGAACTGACTGAAACTCAGTGTCACCGGTTCGAAATGATGGGGCCGCTCTATCGCGAGTGGAATCAACGCATCAATGTAGTCTCCCGAAAGGATATCGACAATATCTACTCGCATCATATCCTTCACAGTCTGGCTATAGCAAGGCTTCTGACACCCGTCGACGGCACCGCATTCATGGACTTCGGCTGTGGCGGCGGTTTCCCCGGAATACCGCTGGCGGTGCTCTGGCCCGGATGCACTTTCCATCTTATTGACCGTGTAGGCAAAAAAATCAGGGTCGCCACAGAAATAGCGCAATCGCTGGGTCTTGCCAACGTCACGTTTCAGCATGGCGATGCCGGTGAATGTCACCGGAAATTCGACTTTGTGATCAGCCGTGCCGTGATGCGGCTCGAGGCCCTCGTGCCGCTCGCGCGCCGCAACATCTCTTCGGTGTCGCGCAACAAACTTCACAACGGTCTGATTTGTTTAAAAGGCGGAGATCTGGCGTCAGAAGTCGAAGCCACTCAGGGCGAGGTGCTCGAGGTGCCGGTAACCGATTATTTCAAAGAACCGTTTTTCGAAACTAAAAAGATAATCTACAAGCCACTTTAATCAGTTGTGATGCCGCCGTTGGAGCGTTGCAACGGTATAGCGGCAATAATTTATCAGCAATATGTTGGAAATAAAGCGATTTGAATTCAATCCTTTTGGAGAGAATACCTATATTATCTGGGATTCATATACCCTGGAAGCTGCCATAATAGATCCCGGCATGTCATCGGATGCCGAGGATATGGTGGTAGACAATTTTATTGCCGGAAAACAACTGAAGCTTAAGGCTACGTTGCTGACCCATATACATATCGACCATACTTTCGGTGTGGATCATATTAAAAATGTCTACCATGCGCCTGTTATGGCTCATGCTGCGGATGAGCCTCTGGCTCAGCGCCGTCAGGAACAGGCGAGAATGTTCCATCTGCCGATCAGTCTCGAACCGCTGGTTATCGACCGGTTCATAAGTGAAGGTGACGTGCTGACCCTCGGTGACAATGTCGTTGTTACAGCTCTTCACGCGCCGGGCCATTCCCCAGGCTCTCTACTTTATTACGTAAAATCGGCCGACGTGCTATTCTCGGGCGATGTGCTTTTCCGAGGGAGTATCGGGCGCACCGATCTGGCCGGAGGCAGCTATCCGCAGCTCATCGCGAGCATTCATGGAAAACTGCTGTCGCTTCCCTATTCCACAAAAGTTTATCCTGGGCATGGCGATGCCACGACCATAGCCGACGAAGTCCGTCAGAATCCTTATATCTGATTCAGAATCCCAGACTTGAAGTAAGGGGGTCGAAATTGCGTATGTCGAGGTCGGGATGAGGTTGGGTGGCAAGTTCTTTGATGAATTTAGCCGTCAGTTTAATTCCACGCAGACGCAATGTGTCGTCGACGGAATCAATTGAGCCGGTGCGATGCATCAAGGCTTCGCTGAGTTGCGCCGCCTCGTCGTTATGCCCCAGACGAAGATACACCGACGCAAGCATCAGATAGTCAGTGAGACTGAAATACCCCGGCACAGATGCCGGATGCTGTTTGTCGGAGCATACCGAGGCAAAAACCTCCACATATCGCTCAAACATTCCGGCGGAATACATCAGGTGAAGATAATGTATTATACCGCTGAGAAACCCCTGTCGTTTCTGGAAGAAATCGAGGAAGCGGGCGGCAATCTCCTTGTTGCTTTTCTGCGCAATGTTGCCGGCGCGTTCAATCCAGGCGTTTTCATCGTCGTTGCCCATAGCATAAAACTGCTCAAGGTAATCCTGCAGACCGGCAGGATCAAGTGTGACGAGATTTACCAAAGGATCCGAGGCGGATGCCGGCGTGATGCCGCGTTCCATGATCGTCCAGTAATACCGGGCGGCTTTCTCTGTGTCCCCGGTGCGGGCATAGGCTTCAGCCAGACCTTCAAGTGCAAAGATATTGGCGGGTTCTTCATCAAGTACAGCCTCGAGCGTGGTTATCGCTTCATGCTGTCGGCCTTCAGTGACAGCAAGCACCACTCCGCGGGTAATCCTGGCATTTACATTTTCGGGCTCTATGGCTAAGGCATAATCCACGGCTGCGAGCGCATCCTCAAAATGTTCCAGTCCGAATTCCACTCGAGCCAGCAGCAACCATGCCTCAACATTGAAGGGTTCCATCTTGGTCACATCCTCGGCTATGCGGCGTGCATCCTCGCGGTATGTGTCACAATCCTTTATAGCTTCCGCAACTTCAAAAGAGAATCCTTTGGGGTCTTCGGCGCGGCGGTTCAGTTCGGTGTAATACTTCACCAGCAGATCGAGCCGTTCCATGTCGCGCAAAAGGTCGATGATTTTCAGCAGACTTTCGCAGTCGAGCCGATCATATTTTTTCAGCAGCGATTTCAGCGAATGTTCCGGATTCCCGTCGGGATAGCAGTCCACGCCCATTTTCAGCACCTCCCATAGGGCGCTGTCCTGACGTCCTTTCCTCTCGAACATATCCCCGGCGGCATCCTGCGAGACATATGACAGGAAAAAAGCCATCCGCTCGTCGAATTCATGGTTTTGCGGATACAGGCGGGCGGCAGTGAGAAACACATACATCTGCACCATCACATCCCCTTCGTCCTGCGCGTAGTCGTAGATGTCGAGCAGCTCGTCTATCTCATAAAAATCCACAGTAGCGCCACTCTCCACTTCCTGTCGGAAGCGGGAGTAGAGCTGCTGCATATATTGTTCGTCGGATTTTCTCTGGTCGTCGTTATACATTTTTTTTCTGAACCTTTTCCCAGCTGTCTTTCAACGCAATGGTGCGGTTGAAAATCAGATTGCCGGGAGTAGAGTCATAGTCGGGGGTGAAATAGCCGATACGCTGGAACTGGAATTTTTCGCCCCGACGGGCATTTTCAGCAATAAACGGTTCAACTTTCACGCCCTCGATCACTTTGAGAGAATCGGGGTTGAGCAGGTCGCGGAAGTCACCCTCTTCGGCCGAGGGATTCTCCACATTGAACAGACGGTCGTAGACGCGGGCCGTTGCATCCATGGCATGTGCCGCCGACACCCAGTGGAGGGTGCCCTTCACCTTGCGCGATGCACCGGGCATGCCGCTGCGGCTATCGGGATCGTATGTGCAGTGCAGTTCTGTGATGTTGCCGTCGGCATCTTTCACCACGCCGTCCTCGTTACACCTGATGATATATGCGCCCTTGAGGCGAACTTCCTGACCGGGTGCCAGACGGAAAAATTTCTTTGGAGGATTCTCCATGAAGTCATCGCGCTCGATGAAGATTTCACGGGAGAATGGCATGCTGTGGGTACCAGCCTCCGGATCCTCGGGGTTGTTCTCCATTTCCACGGTCTCGGTCTGACCCTCGGGGTAGTTGTCGATAATCACCTTCACGGGATTGACAACAGCCATGGCGCGGGTGGCTATGGCGTTGAGATCCTCGCGGACGGCGTGTTCGAGAAGTGACACCGAAATCATTGCTTCCTCGATCTTGGTGTAACCGATGCGGTCGATGAAATTGCGGATGGCGCGTGCGGTGAATCCGCGGCGGCGCATACCCGAAATGGTCGGCATACGCGGATCGTCCCATCCGGCCACAAGTCCTTCCTTGACAAGCTGGAGCAGTTTGCGCTTGCTCATCACTGTGTAGGTGAGGTTCAGTCGGTTGAACTCGATCTGTCGGGGGCGATAGCTGCCGTCGGAGAGGAAATCCACAAAATAATCGTAGAGAGGACGGTGGGGAACAAACTCGAGAGTGCATATCGAATGTGTTACGCCCTCGAAGAAGTCGCTTTGTCCGTGAGCGAAATCATACATCGGGTAGACTTTCCAATCAGTGCCGGTGCGGTGATGGGGAGTCTTGATTATGCGATACATGATGGGGTCGCGGAAGTGCATATTTGACGAAGCCATGTCGATTTTTGCGCGAAGCACTCGGGCGCCTTCGTCAAACTCTCCTTTGTTCATGCGTTCGAAAAGGTCGAGATTCTCCTCGACCGACCGGTCGCGGTAAGGCGAGGGGGTGCCGGGAGTGGTGGGTGTGCCTTTCTGCGCGGCAATCTCTTCGGAGGTCTGGTCGTCGACATATGCTTTCCCCTCTCTGATCATGCGTATTGCCAGATCATAAAGCTGAGGGAAATAATCGGAGGCATAGCGCTCGTTCTCACCCCAGTCAAAGCCGAGCCAATGGATGTCTTCACGGATGGCGTCGACATATTCTGTGTCCTCCTTTATGGGGTTGGTGTCATCGAAACGCAGGAAGCATTTGCCGCCGAATTTTTCAGCGGCACCGAAATCCATACATATGGCTTTTGCGTGGCCGATATGGAGATAGCCGTTGGGTTCGGGCGGGAAACGGGTCTGGAGTCTTCCTCCGTTCTTTCCTTCCTTGAGGTCGTCAACAATTATCTGCTCAACAAAACTGAGCCCTTTGGATTCTTCGGGAGTTTCTGTGTTTTTAAATTCGGCCATAGTTGATTTCTGGTTTTATGATTGCAAAGTTACAGAGTTTTTTTTAAACCATTTGCAGGATTGCGGATAATTTTAGATATTTGCGTCAGTAAAATCTATATATGCTTCAATACGCTACATTCAATTCCAAAGAAATAAGCGCCGCAGGGCAGACCGAGACGGTGCTCAGAGGCGGATGCCGATGGATCCGCCTCACCGGTTCACAATCTGAAGCCGATGTCAAGGCGCTGATGCCGATCTGTCAGGAATCTGACGCGATTCTTGTCATTGACGACGATGTGGAACTTGTGGAGAAACTGCGTGTGCACGGAGTGCACCTCACTTCATGCGACCGCGGACATCTTATCGCAGTGCGCGAAAAGCTCGGTCCTCATGCCATAATCGGCGTCACATGCCGCAACGCTGCGGATATAGAGCAGTTGCGTGGCCTCGATGTCGACTACATAACGGTGCCCTACACAGGCAACGAAACTCCCGGAGAGTTTTATCAGGGAGTGTCGCACAGTATCAGCGATGCCGGTGCCGAAGTGCATCTGGTTGCCTCGGGCTGCTTTCCTGCCGATGCTCTTAAATCTCTCCTGAAGGCGGGTGTCGCAGGGGTGGAAATGTCGAAGGAAATTTTCGACAACTCCGACCCCGCAGCTTTCGTTAAATCGGTTTTAGATATTTTGACACGATGAAATTCATAGCTATTATTCCCGCACGGTATGCTTCGACTCGCTTCGAGGGGAAGCCGCTCGCCGACCTCGGTGGCAAACCTGTGATCCAGCATGTTTGTGAAAGGGTGCGGGAGGTTATTCCCGATGTGGCAGTCGCCACCGATGATATTCGTATATTCAAGGCTGTGGAGGCATTCGGCGGCAAAGCCGTGATGACTTCCGACAAACACCGCAGCGGCACCGACCGCTGCCTTGAAGCTTATGACAATCTCGGCAGCGACGCCGATGTCGTGATTAATATTCAGGGTGATGAACCATTTGTAAAACCTGATCAGATCCGTCAGGTTATGGATTGCTTCGATGACCCGTCGACCGACATCGCCACACTCGCTCTCCCCTTCCCCCATGATGGCTCGTACGCCGACCTGGCCAATCCCAACCGTCCAAAGGTGGTGATGGATGCTCAAGGCAACGCACTTCTGTTCAGCCGCCAGGTGATTCCGTTCATCCGCGGCAAGGAAACTGACGAATGGCCGGCGGCATTCAGTTTCCACACCCACATTGGCATGTATGCTTTTCGCGCAGATGTGCTCAGGAAGGTTACGCGACTGCCGCAATCGTCGCTTGAACTTGCCGAGTCGCTCGAACAACTCCGTTGGCTACAGAATGGTTATAATATCAAGGTGGGAATCACACACGCGGCTACAGTTGGTATCGACACTCCCGCCGACCTTGAGAAAGCGCGTGAAATGCTTGCAGAGGGACAGAATCTATGACAGCCCCCGACCGTAAGAAAGCTCCTGCCATTGCCGGTTTTACTGACCTCAGCATGCCGCATTTCGACAGGGTCAGATTACCTAATGGTGTGACGATACACTGGCTCGACGGATGCGAGGAGGATGTGTCGCGAATATCGCTGATATGGATGGCCGGCTATCTCGACACTCCTCGGTTGGCCACGCTCAATGTTATGGAGGAGCTGTTTGTAGAAGGTTGCGTCGGCCTTACCGGCGCCGAGGTCAGCGACACGCTTGAATCGTGCGGCGCATGGTTCAGGGCATCGGCGTCGGGACACTCGCTCTGTTGCTCGCTGAAAGGTATCAACAAGACCGCATCGACGGTGCTTCCGCTTATGCGCGACATGGTGGCCGCTCCCCTATTCCCGGAAACGAGTCTGGAGGCGGTTGTACAGAAGATGGCGGCAGCCCGAGAGGTGTCGTTAAAGCGCCCCTCGGTGCAGGCGGCGCTGATCTGCCGCGAGGCTTTCTATGGCCCCGGAAGTCCCCTTTCGTTTCATCTTACACCTGATGAAATAAGAAACACTACGCGGAGTGAATTGCTGGCAGTTCACCGCAATTTATGCCTGAGCGCGCCGCCTGTGATATTCCTTTCAGGCCGCATTGCCGACTCTCTTCTTGCTCTTGTCGGGGATGTTTTCGGCAACATGGAGTTCATTACTGACAATCAGGAAGCTATCATCCGCCATGCCGCAAGTTATGAACCTCTGAAACAGAAAGTGGAAGTATCAAAAGATATGCCACATTCGCTGCAGACCGGTGTGAGAATCCAGATTCCCACGATCAATCGCCTGCATCCCGATTTCATGGCTCTCAGGATAGCTGTCATGGCTCTTGGCGGATATTTCGGTAGCCGGCTTATGAGCAATGTGCGCGAGGACAAAGGTTACACCTACGGCATTTCGGCATCTACTGTCAGCACTATCGAGGGTTCCTCGGTGGTGATAAGTACCGAATGCGACAATTGCTATGTGCGTCCACTTCTCGTTGAGGTCGACAACGAAATCGATCGACTTGCATCGGAGACTCTTCCCGACGAAGAAATGACAGCCGTGCGCAATGTACTCCTCTCTTCAGCCGCCAATCTGCTTGATTCGCCATTCTCTATCTCGGGTTACAAAGAAATGCTTGCCACTACCGGACAGCCCGACGATACATTTGCGAAGAATTTTAGAGAAATCATGTCAGTGACGCCTGCTGATGTGCGCGATGCCGCGCGTCGCTACATTCTTGAAGCTCCGCGAGTGACCGCTTTGGCCGGGCATCAGCCCGGTTAGGATATTTTAACAATATTAGTTCCGTAATAATGCTTACCTTTGTGGTTAAGAAATTACAACACATCCACAAACCGATATTATTGCATTTACAATGAAAAAAAGCGCTCTGCAGAAAGCTCGTGCCGCATACAAGCCAAAGCTTCCTATCGTGCTTACCGGTGCCGTCAAAGCGGTTGAAGGTAATCCCACTCATTCGGTCGCTGACCAGGATGCCATCAAATCACTGTTCCCCAACACCTACGGTCTTCCCGAGCTGAAATTCGAGAAAAATCCCGCTCCCACCGCTTCGAAGCCCCTCAACGTCGGTGTCATCCTCTCCGGAGGTCAGGCTCCCGGCGGTCACAATGTGATTTGCGGTCTTTTCGACGGTATCAAGAAACTCAACAAAGAATCGCGCCTCTATGGTTTTCTCATGGGTCCCGGCGGCTTCGTCGATCACCAGTATATTGAGCTGACATCTGCCATCATCGATGAATACCGCAACACCGGCGGTTTTGACATCATAGGTTCCGGCCGTACGAAACTCGAGAAAAAAGAGCAGTTCGACAAGGGCCTGGAGATTCTCCGCGAACTCAATATCTCGGCACTTGTAATCATCGGTGGCGATGACTCCAACACCAATGCTGCAGTGCTGGCTGAATATTATAAGGAAATCAATGCCGGTGTTCAGGTGCTCGGATGCCCCAAGACCATCGACGGCGACCTCAAGAACGATGTGATTGAAACCTCATTCGGTTTCGACACCGCCACAAAGGTATATTCCGAAGTTATCGGCAACATCGAGCGCGATTGCAACTCTGCCAAGAAATACTGGCACTTCATCAAACTCATGGGCCGTTCGGCAAGCCATATCGCTCTGGAATGCGCTCTCCAGACCCAGCCCAATGTCTGCATCATCTCCGAGGAGGTAGAGGCAAAGGACATGACTCTGCAGCAGGTTGTGGACTATATCGCTGAAATCGTAGCAAAACGTGCCGCCAACGGCATGAACTATGGTACAGTGCTGATCCCCGAAGGCCTCATCGAATTCATTCCCGCGGTAAAGCGACTCATCGCTGAACTCAACGACCTGCTTGCCGCCAATGCCGATGAATTCGCAGCTGTCGCACCCGCCGACCAGCGCGCTTACATCATCGGTCATCTTTCGGCCGACAACGCAGCCATCTACGAATCGCTTCCCGAAGGTGTCGCCCGTCAGCTCAGCCTCGACCGCGACCCCCACGGCAATGTGCAGGTTTCACTCATCGAGACCGAAAAGCTCCTCTCCGAGATGGTGGGCAAACGCCTGAAACAGTGGGCTGCAGAAGGCAAGTTCAACGGCAAGTTCGCCGCCCTGCACCACTTCTTCGGTTATGAAGGCCGTTGCGCCGACCCCTCAAATTTCGATGCCGACTACTGCTACGCTCTCGGCTTCAATGCCGCGTGCCTCATCAAGGCAGGTGTCACCGGCTACATGTCGTCGGTACGCAACCTCACCAAACCTTCTGTGCAGTGGATTGCCGGCGGTATACCCATCACCATGATGATGAACATGGAGCGCCGCAACGGCGAGATGAAGCCCGTGATCCAGAAGGCTCTCGTACGTCTCGATGGCGCACCCTTCCTCAAGTTCGCATCCATGCGCGATGACTGGGCTGTGAACACCAGCTACATGTACCCCGGTCCCATCCAGTATTTCGGCCCTGCTGAAGTCTGCGATCAGCCTACCCTTACCCTCAAATACGAGCATCAGGGCAAATAACAATCTCTTCATTCGGGCGGATTAAAGCCCGTAAATGAGATTTCTTCCCTAAGACCCTTAATTACAGCTTGCATAAAAGATGGAGCCGTCACCGGAAAATCCGGACGACGGCTCCATTGTTTTCTGCATCGGGAAATGCGATTCAGATGTCGTTGTTCCGTGGGTTGTTGTTAAGTTGCTTTACATCTTCCGCTACCATTTTGGGCGATACCTTGTCGCCGTCGGAAGAATCGATGGCCGCACCGGGATAATTCTCCAGTGCATTCTTCACCTTTGATGCATTTCCTTTGACTTTTTCGGCAAACTCCCTGACTTTGTCGTTGTCGATTTTCTCGCCGAGTACACGCGCTTTTTCTTCTACGGTTTCAGCGATGTCGCAGACTTTCTCCTTGATGTCGGCGATTTTCTCTTGTGAGGCAAGATCCTTGATTCTGTTTAAATCCATAGTGCTGTAAGTTTTAACCGGAGACACAGCTGTATCTCCGAGGTTTCTTTACCCTATTAAACACATTTTACTTTACTATGGTTTATGATTCAGGCGGCCAATATGTTGATATGGCCCGGGCATGTCATCATTGCGGTGAATCGCAATCAAGCGGCAGTTTAGTCAGCTGTTCGATGTAGTCGAGAATCTCATTACGGCCACGTTTGTCGACCGAACTGCTTCGGAACACAGGTGGCAGTTCTTCCCATTCTTCAAGCAGTTGTGCGCAATAGTCTCCCGTGACTTTTTTTGCGGCGGTGGACGACATTTTGTCGAGTTTTGTGAATACTATGCAGAAAGGTACCCCGTTTTCGCCGAGCCACCGCATAAACTCCATATCGATTTTTTGGGGCATGTGTCGGCCGTCGATGAGCAGAAACAGGCATGTCATCTGCCTGCGGGTGAGAATGTAATCCTTGATGATGCGTGAAATCTCAGCTCTCCCCTCTTTGCTCCGCCGGGCAAATCCGTATCCGGGCAAATCCACAAGATACCACTGGTCGTTTACCAGAAAGTGATTTATCAGGAGGGTTTTGCCGGGAGTTGCCGATGTCATTGCCAGTCCTTTGCGGTTGGTGAGCATATTTATCAGAGAGGATTTTCCCACATTTGACCGGCCGATAAATGCAAATTCATGACGTGAATCCGCAGGGCATTTTGCGGCAGTGGAATTGCTGATGACAAATCGGGCTGAATTTACTATCATACTATTTTTTCTTCAAAATTAACAGTTCTGGCAATACTGACCAAATTACAGAGCTTTTTTTATTAACTTTGTGCGGAACAATCCACATGAAACAGCTTTTGATCTCATTGTATGCGTAACCCCGGCCGCGAAACCACTTTCCGCTTCAAACAGTTCGATGTCGTCAACACATTGAGCGCCATGAAGGTCGGCACCGACGGCGTTCTTTTAGGAGCATGGGCAATGTCTGACCTACCTGCTGATGCTGCTGTTTCGATTCTCGACGTCGGCACAGGATCGGGGGTGATTGCGCTGATGCTGGCACAGCGGTTCTCCGCGGCTCGAATTACCGGTCTGGAGATCAATGCCGACGCTTGCGGCGAGGCTGCCGGAAATTTCTGTCGCTCTCCGTGGCCTGACCGACTCGATGCTGTCCGAGGCGATTTTTCGAACCCATGTGCGGTGTCCCGAAAATACAATTTCATTGTAAGTAATCCACCATTCTATTCCGATGGGCTGAAAGCGCCCGACAATGCGCGTAGCATGGCAAGGCACGATGGTTCCTTGCCGTTGGATATGCTGATGCGGCAAGCTTTCCGGGCTCTTTACGATGAAGGGCGTCTTAGTCTGGTTCTCCCGGCAGAGCGAGTGGATGATCTCAGGTATCTGGCGACGCTCAATGGTTTTACTCTGTCGCGCATCACTAATGTGCGGACTGTGCAGAGAAAGCCTTTCCGGAGGATTCTCGCCGAACTGACCAAGGGGGCTACCGCTGGATCAGGCGGATGTGATGAATCCACTCTGATGATTTACGAATCACCCGGCACTTTTTCCAGAGAATATAAAGAATTGCTGGCTGATTTTTATCTGAAGTTTTAAACAAGCTCTTAAACTATTATTCCGATTTCAAAATAATATCGTCAAGCACAAACTAACTGTAATATTTAAACCGTGTCAAAGTTTCAATCATTAGAAAAATCTCAGTCATGCCCTATCGGAGTGGCTATTGTCCGTCCCGGATTGTCGCTTGCTCTTTTAGGATGTATGTTTCTGTTCTGCGTGGTGCTCATGGGAGTACTGACCACTTTGCTGATGCGTGTAATTCCCGATCAGGTGAAAGCTTTGCGCATAGCCACTCTGTTGCAGCAGATTCTGGTGTTCATTGTGCCGGCAATCGCCACCGCCATGGTCTCTACCCGACTCCCTGCAAGACTCCTTGCCGTTGACCGACTTCCGGATCTTCGCGGCACACTTGCCGCCATCATTGTGTTTCTCTGTTCAATTCCTGTGATGAATCTTATTGTAGAGTGGAATCAAAACTGGCACCTCCCCGAATCCATGGCTGCTATGGAGGGATTTTTCCGTCAGATGGAGGATTCACAACAGGCGGCTTCAGATATGCTCACGAACAGTGGTTCGGTTGGCGCGCTCATTGTCACATTGCTGATAGTGGCTTTGATGGCAGGTTTCAGTGAGGAACTGTTTTTCCGAGGAGCATTGCAGCGCATTCTTTCGGCCACGCGGCTCAACATCCACATTGCCGTGTGGCTCTCTGCCTTTATATTCAGTGCGATGCATTTCCAGCTGTTCGGGTTTGTGCCCCGATTGCTTCTTGGAGCCTTTTTCGGTTATCTGCTTGTATGGAGTGGTTCGCTGTGGCTTCCGATTCTGTTGCATATACTCAATAATTCCCTTGTAGTGATTTCCCAGTATATGATGTCGGGCACACCCTCCGAAGCCGACCCTGCCTCTCTCGCTCAAATCGGCAGCGATCTTTCGGCTCCCGGGGCTGTGGCGTGTCTGATTGCAAGCATTATCATAGTAATTCCCGGCATATGGTATTTGCGGCGACTTCTCCTTGCGGGCCGTTCATGCTGACCTTTTTCAGGTGTTGGAATTACCCGTATAAGTATTAAGATTTTTTGTTAATTTTTTTTACTATTAAAGGATAACAATCTCGAATAATTTTTGTAACTTTGTAATACTAATCCAGTAAATAATCAAACTTACGTTTAGCTAACTATGAAAAAGAAATTTATCTGCACCGTATGCGGTTATGTATACGAAGGCGCCGAAGCTCCTGAAAAATGCCCCCTTTGCGGCGCTCCCCGCAGCAAGTTCAAAGAAATGACTCCCGAAGCCGAGCTTCAGTTTGTCACCGAGCATGAAATCGGCGTGGCAAAAGGCACCGGCGAGGAAATGATCAAGGATCTCAACGCCCATTTCCTTGGCGAATGCTCTGAAGTAGGTATGTATCTCGCCATGTCGCGTCAGGCCGATCGCGAAGGCTATCCCGAAATCGCTGAAGCATTCAAGCGTTATGCCTGGGAAGAGGCCGAGCACGCATCGAAGTTCGCTGAACTTCTCGGTGACTGCGTATGGGATACCAAGACCAACCTCGAGAAGCGTATGCACGCTGAAGCCGGCGCCAATGCCGACAAGATGCGCATCGCCGCCAACGCCAAAAAGGCCAACCTCGACGCCATCCACGACACCGTTCATGAAATGGCTAAAGACGAAGCACGTCACGGTCGCGGCTTCGCCGGTCTCTATGCCCGCTACTTCGGCAACGACAAGAAGTAACACCGACATGCGGTCGGGCTGCCGCTCCAGTTCCATTTTACATGGAGTCATCGGCAAGCCTTACTGAATAAAACGACAGCAGCAAACCTGAAAGCTATGCTTTTTAAGTTTGCTGCTGTTTTTTATGTCGGTTTAGAAATGATGCCGACGCGGGGAGGATGTCTATTTCGCGGGTTTGGTGTCATGCGTTTTCTTCTCCTCCTTGACATCAATGTCTCCGGCGGCTTCGAGAGTGTCATATAGCTCCTCCGGCGAAAGACCTTGCTGCGGGAAATCGATGTTGTCGAGTAAATCCTTGGAATCTTCGTTCTTTTCCATGACGTTTCGGGTTATTTGGCAGTTTCGGAATCGGGAGCCTTGTCAATCAGATCTATGAACTGATCGAGACTCGGGGTAATAATAATCTGGGTACGGCGGTTGAGCTGACGGCCGGCTTCGGTGTCGTTGCTGGCGATGGGGTTATATTCGCCACGACCGCCTGCGGTGAGGCGCGACGGGTCAACGCCAAATTTATTCTGGAGCGTCTGCACCACAGACGATGCACGCAGTGTCGAAAGATCCCAGTTGTTGCGGATGTTGGGACGGCTGATAGGCACATTGTCGGTGTTGCCCTCTACCAGTACGGAGTAATTCTTGTAGTCTTTGATAATTTTGGCAATCTTGCTGAGAATATCCATGGCTTTTGGAGAAATCTCATAAGAGCCTGAACGGAACAGCATGTTGTCGGCAAGTGAAATATAGACTACGCCTTTTAGCACTTTCACATCCACGTCCTTAAGCTCGGAGCTGTTGAGCGAACGTGTGAGATTGTTGGAAAGCACCATCAGCAGCGAATCGCTTTTTGATTTTGCTGCTACAAGCTGCTTGATATATGCGTTCGACGAATTGATCTCGTCGACCAGTTTTGAGATGTTGATATTTCCCGACTGGTTGTTTAGAATGCTTTGGTCGAGCGTTTTCTGCAACGAGGCATACTGGTTTTTAAGTTCCTGATTTTCTTGACGTGCTTCAGACAGCAGATGTTCAAGGCTTTCACTCTTTGTGCGGCTCTCGGCCAGGGCCACCTGCGATGCATTGTAATCAGCCTGCAGCAGATTATACTTCTTATGGCTGACGCATCCGGTTAGATTCAGGGCTACGACAGTCGCCAAAATCATAATTCCTTTGATTTTCATAGTTGAAAAATTTATTAGGTTTCTGATGATATAACAACCGATTCCCTGTGTGTGTTCTCAGAGCTTGTTTAGGAACGCTCTCTTAATACAGAAAAGGCTGCGCTGTCTGATGCGACGGCGCAGCCTTTGTATAAGGGTGTTATTTTTTGATTACATCATGCCACCCATTCCGCCCATACCGCCCATAGGAGCGGCTGCGGGGGCAGGAGTGTCTTCTTTCTTGTCGGCGATCACGCACTCGGTGGTGAGGAACATGCCGGCGATCGAGGCGGCATTCTCGAGAGCCACACGGGTTACTTTGGCAGGGTCGATTACGCCGGCTGCCATAAGGTTCTCGTATTTGTCGGTGCGGGCGTTGTAGCCGAAGTCGGCATTGCCTTCTTTGACTTTCTGCACGATAACGGCACCTTCGAGACCTGCGTTGGCTACGATCTGACGCATCGGTTCCTCCACGGCGCGGAGCACGATGTGGATACCGGTGTCTTCATCTTCGTTGTTGCCGCGAAGACCTTCGGCATTCTTCATTGCGCGGATGTATGCTACACCGCCGCCGGGAACGATACCTTCCTCGATAGCGGCCTTGGTGGCAGACAGTGCGTCGTCCACGCGATCCTTTTTCTCTTTCATCTCCACTTCGGAGGGTGCGCCGATATGGAGCACAGCTACACCGCCGGCGAGTTTTGCCAGACGTTCCTGCAGTTTCTCGCGGTCGTAGTCGCTCTTGGTCTGCTCAATCTGAGCTTTGATCTGAGCCACGCGCTGTGCGATGCGCTCTTTGTCGCCGGCACCGTTGACGATGGTGGTGTTCTCTTTGTTGACGGTGATCTTTTCAGCCTTGCCGAGCATGTCGATCGAGGTTGTCTCGAGTTTCATGCCTTTCTCTTCGCTGATTACCACGCCGCCGGTGAGGATAGCGATGTCTTCGAGCATCTCCTTACGACGGTCGCCGAAACCGGGAGCTTTGACGGCGCACACTTTCAGCGAGCCGCGCAGGCGGTTGACAACGAGTGTGGCAAGAGCTTCCTGATCGACATCCTCGGCGATGATGAGCAGGCCGCGGCCGCTCTGGGCTGTGGCTTCGAGGATGGGAAGCATATCCTTAAGGTTGGAAATCTTTTTGTCATAGAGGAGGATGAAGGGGTTCTCCATCACGCACTCCATCTTCTCGCCGTCGGTGACGAAGTAGGGCGAGATGTAGCCGCGGTCAAACTGCATGCCTTCCACGATGTCGACGGTGGTTTCAGTGCCTTTGGCTTCATCTACTGTGATTACACCCTCTTTTTTCACTTTCTTCATGGCGTCGGCGATGAGACGGCCGATTTCCTCATCGTTGTTGGCGGAGATACGGGCCACATCCTCGATCTTCTTAAAGTCGTCGCCAACCTCCTCGGCCTGAGCTTTTACGCCTTCGACGATGGCGGCTACGGCTTTGTCGATGCCGCGCTTTACATCCATGGGGTTGGCACCGGCGGCAACATTCTTGAGGCCGTGAGCCACAATTGCCTGTGCGAGAACGGTGGCGGTGGTGGTGCCGTCGCCGGCATCGTCGCCGGTCTTGGAAGCCACTTCTTTCACGAGCTGTGCGCCCATGTTCTGGAATGCGTCCTCGAGTTCGATTTCGCGGGCCACTGTCACACCATCCTTAGTGATGTGGGGGGCACCGAATTTTTTCTCGATAATGACGTTGCGGCCTTTGGGGCCGAGAGTTACCTTGACGGCATCGGCAAGAGCGTCGACACCTTTCTTAAGCTCTTCGCGAGCCTTGATATCAAATTTTATTTCTTTAGCCATAGTATTGTTTAGGAGAGAGGAGTTTTCGTTTGGTTAGTGTTGTTGGTTAGGTGTTGTTCTCATCCGAGGATGGCGAGGACGTCGGTCTGACGCATGATGAGATATTTTTCGCCGTCGAGTTCGATTTCTGTTCCGGCATATTTGCCATAGAGCACATTATCGCCCTCTTTGAGTACCATTTCCTCATCTTTGGTGCCATTGCCAACGGCGAGCACGGTGCCGCGGAGAGGTTTTTCCTTGGCAGAGTCGGGGATGATGATGCCGGCGAGAGTGGTTTCTTCGGCCGGAGTGGGCTGAATGAGCACACGGTCGGCGAGTGGTTTAAGTTTCATGATGTTAAGCGATTAAGTAACTATTTATAACTTTTATATTCTAATGGGGTGCGACGCCGCGATTACCGGCGTCGGAATACTAACATGCCAAAACCGTGCCAAACTCTGTGAGTCTGCCAAAATTCTGTCATATTTTCATATCCTACGTCACATCATTATAACAAGTGTGTAGCTCTTTTAGTTTCCCCTGTCGGGAAATAGACACAGAGGGCACGCCGGCTGATTCCGGTGCACCCTCTGGAATATTTTAACCACAGATAGCTCCTGATAACGACCTATTCGTCAAAAGTCATGTCGGAGAAGCTGTCGAGGTCGATCTCGTCATCGTTGTAGCTGTCGGAGCCATAGAATTCTTCATCGAAATCCTCGGCAGCCTTGGCATCAGCTTTGGCCTTGGCATCGATTTTCGCTTCAAAAGCGTCGAGATCGATGTTTTGAGCGGGGGCTTTTCCCACTGCCATCGAGCACACGGGATCTTTGAGATTCTTGCCGGTGATCATTTCCCTCATCTCTATGAAGAATGAGCGCTCCGTGAGGTAATCGAAAGTGAACATCAGTCGCTGACCTTCGTCATCGATAAAATCGCTGAGACAGCTGTCGTCCATGAGATAGACTTCCTGTGCGGAATCCGACCCCATGTCCTCCATGGTTATTTCTTTTTCCTTTTCCCAGCTTTTATCGCAGATGAAGAAGGATGACATCTGATTTTTGTCGTAATTCACGGCATCGCAAATCGCATTCTTCAGATCAAGGAATGTGGCTTCGGCATCAATCTGGATTTCGCGCTTGAAATTATCGACTTCGTCGGAAACAATGCGGAATTTGAATATCATATCAGAAATATATTTGGCGTTGTGAGCTATGGTTGTTGCAAAGGTATGTAATAATAACAACCCGAGCCAAATTTTTTATCAGATTTTTTCTGATTATGTCAAAAAATCCGCATTTGTCGCCATATGAGCCGTCATTGACGACTTTTTCAGACGTCAGTTGTCTGTCAGTTGAAGTCTTCGTCGTCGAGAATCATGTCGCGGGTGCCGTTGATTTCAGCGGAACCCTGTTGCTGGCCCGAGGCGTTATCGCCGGTAGCCGCAGAGGTTTCGTCGTTACCGTACCAAAGAATCTGGTTGCGATTGAGTCGGGTGTAATCCTGTTCGTAGTCCATGATATGTGACAGTGTTAAGTCGGTGATTGGTTTTGATGTCACAAAGGTAACTACGGGCATGTGTCTCTTTATTGCACGTCTGTGTTAATAAAGATTAACAGAAGTCTATTTTTTGTAATCGGCAATCACACGGCGGATCGTGTGGCCGATAAATGGGTCGGGGTATGCCTCTCCTACAGCGGCGAATTTCCATTGGCCGGCACGTCGGATCACTTTTCCCATCACCACGGCGCGCATGCCGGCACCGACCTGACCTGTAGGGACGTTGTATTCGGCAAACACTTCATCTACCTTTTCGGTAGTCCCCTCATAAATCCGGATCGAGGTGAAAGGAACTTCCGAGAAGTCGCCGCTGAAATTTTCATCGTTGTAGATATTGAGGAAAAACACTATCTCCTGAACCTGAGAGTTGATTCTGCTCAGGTCAACGGTGATGATTTCCGGATCGAGACCGGCTGTGGTCTCATGATCTTCATTTTCATCGGCATGACGCACAGCCCTGTCACGTGTGATAAGTTTTCCGCGGGTGAATCCCTCGCCGGGCGTGAAGTTATACAGCGGTGAATAGATATAATCGACAAGGTTGCCGTTGATGTCAAACATCAGGCAGCTCAAATCTATGTCGGCATTGATTTTGGATGAGAACATCCCCATAAGATGTTCGTGCCGCACTTGCCCCCAATTGCAACCTACGCAGAATTTCAACAGTGGCGTGCCATCTTCGCGACGAAGATCGATGCGGTCATTTTTCTCGAGTTGTATAGCCATGGATATAAGATTTTGTTTAAAATATGAATTAATCTTTTGTGGCAGCGGGGCTGGTGGTTTCGTCGACGAGATATATGATCGATTCGTATGGTCGCCCGATATTATCCATCATCGAGATCTCGCATGTACGGGCCAGCGAGTAGCAGCCGTCGAATGACATGTCTTTTATCTCTTCGCGTTCGTCGCGGGTGGCCGAATATGCTACCTCGGGAAACATGAATCCGCGGTCGCCGGCTGCCCCGCAGCAGCGGTTGTTCAGCGGCAGATACACATCCTTGGCGCACTTTTTAGCTACTTCCACCAGCGTGGTGTTGACTGCCAGCAGTTTCGATGCGCATGTGGCGTGGAGAAGGACCCGGTTTTTCGGTTTGTCGACTGTGACACGCGGCAGCACATATTCCATCAGCCAGGTGGTGATGTCGATGATTTTCAGACTGTGGTATTTTTCTGCATTCTCAGCTGTCAGGGCGTCTTCCATGCTCCTCAGCAGCGAGTGTGTACACGAGGTGGTGTCGCAGAAGATGGGTATGGAACCATGGTCGGAAAGCTCATAGAAACGTTCCACAGTGGTATTCGCTATCTTGCGTTTACCCTCCGGATCGCCTTTGTGTTCCCAGATCTGGGCGCAGCACAGGCCGTGCATATCTTTCGGGAGCGCTACCTTCATTCCAGCTTTGTCAGCTATCCGGAGGACCACGGTAATCATATCATCCTTGCCTAACGAAGATCCGCCGAAAATGCGTGTGACGCAGGCCGGGAAATATAGGAATTCGGGGTTTTCTCTCTCCTGCCAGTGTATTTTGGCCGGCATGGGGAAATTGCGTGACCAGTGAGGTACCTGAGAGTAGAGCCGGTGCAGAAAGTCTGTGGCCCAGATCAGAGGATAAGGTGAAATAACTTTTTCTGTAGCCACTGCCGCACGGAGCATGGCCCGTATGGCATTCTCCACGGCGCCATAGTTCGATGCTGAGCTTGAAAGTGCCTTGTCGAACAATTTCGTATCGGTCTTTACGCGGATACGATCAGTGATTTCAGCCGTAGATATTCCCATCGGGCATGGAAGCTGACAAGTGCCATCGGTAGCGCATGTATAGTTTCCCGGATAACGGTACTGCTTCCGCAGCTCTTTGTCATCGGGGTGCTCGGTGATGTTTCTGAGCGCCTGTATGCGCTGGCGTGGCGTAAATGTGATATTCCTTGAAGGACACACATGCTCGCAATAACCACACTCCATACATTTGTCGGCATGGTCGTAACCGAGTTTGTCGCCGAAAACCGTCATCGATTTCATCGGTTTCATGAAACATTCGGGATCATCGTTGATTATGACGCCCGGATTGAGGATCCCTTCGGGATCGGCGAGTTTTTTCACACGCCGCATCAGTTGGTAGATGTCATCGCCCCACTCACGGGCTACAAATGGAGCGATGGCGCGACCCGTGCCATGCTCGCCTTTCAGCGAGCCGTCGAGTTTCAGCACCAGATCAACCATCTCATCTACAAATCCGCGGAAGTTTCGGAGTACATCGGGATTGCCGATCGGAGATGTGAGCAGCGGATGTATGTTGCCGTCACGGGCATGTCCGAAGATAGCACCCTCGTAGCCATGTTTGTCAAACAGAGCCTGCATTCCTCCGACAAGACGGTCGAGACTGCCGACGGGAGCCACAACATCTTCGAGTATCACAGTCGCCCCCGGCACGCGCACACCGGCCACACACGGGAAAATGCCATTACGCATTTTCCAGAGCAGCTCGCGCTGAGCCACGGTGTGGGTGAAGTTATCCATCCCGGTCAGCCCTTTCAGTGCTTTAAGTTGCGGGATCAGTGACGCTATCTTATCCTCGATCTCTGCCGTTGAATCGGCACCGTAATCCACAAGCAAAGCAGTGGTGCCTTTGGGCATATCCATCTTTTGACCGAGATAGCTGCGCAGTGAGGCATAGTCCATCATTTCCACTTTATCGGCGCCGGAGTCGCCCAGCCATCCGGCGTGGGATGCGGCCGAAGTCACGTCCGAAAAATAAAGCATACATGAGGAATAGACCGATTGAAGCGGAAGTGTGTTGAGTTCTCCCGAAGCGATATAGCCTAATGTTCCCTCGCTGCCTATAAGGAGGTGGGCGAAAATATCCATCGGATTGTCGAAATCGACAAATGAGTTCATGGCATAGCCTGTGACATTCTTTATCTGATATTTGCGGACAATCTTGTCATGAATAGCTTTGTCGGCCATGATTTCCGATCTGATTTCCATCAGACCTTTGCAGAGATCTGACTCATCGGTCTCGAATCGCTTGCGGTCTGCAATCTTGCCGCTGTCATATCTGTGTCCGTTGGCCAGGACGAATTCTATGGAACTGAGTGTGTGGTATGAATTGTGTCTCACACCTGCCGACATACCGCTGGAGTTATTGCCTAATATGCCGCCCATCATGGCTGCCACCGACGAGGCCGGGTCGGGACCGATGTGGGTGTGATGTGGATGCAGATATGCGTTGACCTGATCGCAGGTGAGGCCCGGCTCGAACCAGATTTTTTTACCGTTGTCGCGCACCTCGAATTTACGGTGATTGGTGCGCAGCTCGCATATTATGCCATTGTTCACGGTCTGACCCGACAGAGAAGTGCCGCCGCAGCGAAAAGTAACCCCTATTCTGTTGTGACGGCACAAAGCTAACAGATGCTGTATCTCTTCCACCGTGCGCGGACGCACTATGGCCTGTGGTGTGATGTCGAAATATGAGGCATCGCGACCATATATGTCGAGCCACAGGCGGGTGTCGATAATTTGGTCTTTCTTTAGGAAATTGCTGAGCTGGCGACGTAACGGTTCCATTTGGTATGGCAAATTAAAAACAAAAAAGGTGTTAATTAACTGTTGAAATTTTAACAGTTATAACACCCTTTTTGTTTGACCTGAAGAAGTATTTATAATATACTATTCAGATATTTTTGCGCGACTGTTATTTCGGGAAGCCCACGGGATTGTTAAGCACCGGAAATGAACCTTCCTGAAGACCGAGTAGAGCGCTGATAGCGTCAGAATCCATCGAGGCTCGCGGCACGGTCACGAAACCGTTCCCGGCGCAGAAAAGCGATATGTTTTCCGACACTATGCCGGCATCGGCGGCGCCCATTATCAAGGATGCCTGCTTATTGTCTATGCCGAAACGTGAAGGAGTGGATACCATCACCACTGCCACGGGTGGAATTGGGAAATCGGTCTGGCCACCGCGGATCAGATCACGATGATCTTCATGAGCCACCACTATAAGTTCATGTTTTGCCGGTGCGTAGAGAAACACGCCCTCGGGAGAGAAAAGATAAATGTCAATATCCTCTTTGTTGAGCGCTGTGGGGTTGGTGTGGTGGCCGTCTGCGCGGTTCACACCGCCGGCTGCCCAAAGGAGATTGGAAATATCCTGCATCGAGAGCTGTTGCTGCGCATATTCGCGCACTGATTTGCGGTTTGCAAAAGCCTGCATTACCGGCAGACCACCTTTTGTGTCGGGAGCGGGCAGTTTTACATTTTCGGATGATGCGCCATGCATACCTAATATTGAAACTGACATGATGATGATACTTGCTAAAAATTTATTCATTAGGTTTATGATTGAAACTTTACACGGTTTGATATTGTTCAACAGATATGAAATTTTCTTTATGGCAAATTTACTCAAATTTTATCATTTGCAAAATATTCATGAAACAATGATAGGTTGTAATTCCTAAAGAATCAACTGAATTTAAGTCGGATATTTTGATATTATGAATCAATGGTATAATTTTGTATGTTGACCATAATAGTAACTTTATTATAAAGCTATGAATTCTAAAGGTAAATTTTGTTTCTTCGCGACCTCTATGGTGGCTATGACTCTTTTCGGTGCATGTTCCGGAAAGAAAAGCGACAACGCGACCGTGGCTGATGCTTCCGCCGCAGATGTCGAGTTTGTTACCGATTCCGTTTCCTGGGCAGATTCTCTTGAGTTTGCAGGATGCAAAGCCGATGTGACGATCACGGGCCGGTATCCGTCAGCCGGCAATCAGCAGTTGGTCGACAGCGTGCGCTCATGGGTGGGCGGCTGTCTGGGTCAGAACATGTGGAATACAGACACCATTCTGTTTGTGCCCGACGCAAAGCAGCTCAAGTCGGGAAAGGCCCTTGCTGAGGCATGTGGAAAGGCGCTTATTGCGTCGGCTGAAAAAGATTTCAAAGGATTTGCCGGTGATAGCATCAAGGTCGATTATGAGTATATCTATAACTTCGGCTCCGACTTTTCTACCGACAAAGTCATCACTTATTTCTGCACCCGATATGGCTATGTCGGCGGGGCTCATGGAGGCACCCTGTTTAATAACCGTACTTTCGTTGCCGCCAACGGCAAGAGCCTTTCGATCGATAACATGTTCCGCCCCGATGTCCGCGCTAAGCTGGTTAAAATGGTTCGGACAGGTCTGTGGGATCAATATTTCAAACCGTCGGCCGACGATGCGTCCATGACTCTGCGTGACATGCTTCTTATCAATCCCGATACTCTGCCGCTGCCTCAGTGCCCTCCTGTTTTTCTCGCCAACGGCCTGTCTTTTACATATCAGCAATATGAGATAGCCCCCTACTCGGCCGGTATGCCGTCGTGTGTGCTCCCCTATGCCGAGGTTAAGCCTCTCATGTCTCCCGAAGCAGCCGAACTGGTTCCGTAGAAATAATTTCAGGCGGAATAAATTCATGTGTAGTAAATAGTGTCGCTAAAACTTTGCCGCAAGGTCTAATGTTAGAATAGGAAAAATGAATTTTCCATTATAAATTGCCCGACGGCAATTTCGCTTTCCTTCATCGGAAAGATGAGCAGGTGATGATCTTTGGCAAACGGGTAGAGCCGGGCGAGGTGGAGAATGTTCTGAATGAAAGCCCTGAAATTGCCCGTGGAGTCGTGTGCCCATATTCCGATGAACGCGGACTGTCATATCTTGTGGCCATGAAGCATATTCCCCTCAACAGTCATGGCAAGGTTGACCGTAATGCTCTGCCGGTGGTCTTGAAAGATGGGAGCAAGGAAGCATAACAATTCTTAAAGACGATGAGCAACAGCGATTCTCTGATTTCCCTTGTCCCGCTGACCGATGTCGACTCTATTATGAACTGGCGGCACGAAGTGTTGCGGCATGTGTTCGGCGAGGAGCCAACGGATGAGGTTATGGCCAATAACCACAGTTATTTTCGTCGTCATCTGCCCGACCGGTCTTTCTGGTTTGTGGAAGCGGCATATGATGGCACGCTGGCCGGTTGCGGTGGCATTTGCCTGTACGAGGAACTCCCCTCTCCCGACAATCCTTCGGGCCTTTGCGGTTATCTGATGAATATTTATGTGCGGCAACCCTACCGGCGTCGTGGCGTGGCGGATTCCATTATAAGTGCGTTGATTGAGATAGCCCGCTGTCGCAACTGCGACAAGGTTTATCTCGAGACCACCGAAGAAGCCCGGCAGGTTTACCACAACCATGGTTTCATACAGATGAAAGATATGATGAAACTTCCGAATTCCTTATGATACAAAAATTTCGCATTGGAAATCTCAACTGTCTCTGCGCTTCCGGCAGCAAGGATAGAATCACCTATGTTTTATATCCTCTCGATGATCTTGAACGGTGGCTTGTCACGGCCGCCGCACAATTCGAAATGAGCATCGTGGCTATAACCGGAATGGATTGGGACGACGATCTCACGCCCTGGCCTGCTCCGGGAGTGCCTCGTGGAAGTGCCGATTTTGAAGGTAATGCTCCATCTTTTCTTCGCAAACTTCAGCAGCTGGTGGTTCCGGAATGTGAGAAAGCACTCGGTATGAAATCCCCGACACGTAATTTTGTCGGTGTGTCGTTGTCAGGTCTATTTGCTATGTGGCAATGGATGTTATGCCCCACATTCGACAATGTCGCCATTATGTCGGGTTCCTTCTGGTATAAGGATTTTTTGCAATGGGTGGAAGCAAATTGCCCTGAGACAAAACCGGGAACTTGTTTTATGCTGCTCGGCAGACAGGAACCTCACACTCCTGTTCCCGGATTCCGTCCGGTTGGACAAAATACAGAGAAAATTGTCGATATTTTGCAGCGACATCACATCCTTACAGAATTTCAATGGGTTCCCGGCAATCATTATCAGCATCAGTTTGAACGTCTGAACCTGTGCTTGGATTTCCTGAAATCACACTGAGATAAAAATCGCAGGATGCAGTCAAAAAAAGTATATTTGTATAACTTTCTGCTAACCGCACAGTTACACGATTTTCTGAAAATCTTACAAAAAAATCTCACAAAAAATACGCAGAAAAATTTGCAGTTTAAAATAAAAGCCGTAACTTTGCACTCGTAATCGGAACTACAAAGCGTTAATAAAGATTACAAATTAGTTCTTTAAAATACGTCCTTAACTTTCGATTAGGAATTGCCTTGTGGTGTAATGGTAGCACGTCGGATTCTGGTTCCGCCTGCGGGGGTTCGAATCCCTCCAAGGCAACTGTTGGAGAATTGAATTTCATACTTCAATTCTCCTTTTTTTTATTTGAGTGAATATCAGAGATTTCTGAACAATTCGTACTATACGGTTGTTCGATGCGAACCTCTATTTTCACATGATGGCAGTAGCGTGTGCATGAGAAATGTGCAGTGTATCGCCATAATCGAAGTTGTTGGACTGTAAAGATCAAATTATGTCCAAAATTTCGTTAAAATTTACCCACAAAGACGGTAAATTCTGCCTCTGTGCCCACGTCAAAGGGACACAGGTTCGACACTACAAGGTGGTGTCTGTGTTAAAAAATCCAAATTTTTCAAAGTGGAATCCGCAAGCACAGATGTTCATTTCAAAGGTTGAAAACGACCTTCAGAACAACATCCGTCTGCTTGATTTCCTTTCGCCATTCGAGAAACTGCTTGCTGAACAGGAGTTTGAGAATGGCAAGGAACTGTTCGCAACCTATGAGGCCGGTGAACGTGAACGGGCCGAGCAAGCTATCATCGTCGCCAAGAAAGAATTAACTCTTGGTGAGTTCCTGGAGAATGTCATCGAAGAACTCCGCAATCCTGAGAAGCGTAAGCCCTCTGCCAACTTTATGACCTACCAGTCACTCCAAAACAAGCTCAAAAAGGAGGGCAAGCTCATCAAAACGCCTATTTCACAGGTCTCTCGCAAGACTTTTGTGCAGTTCTCAAAATTCATCCTCGACCAAAAGGGTCTAAAAGGGAAGGGTAAGAACTACATCTCGCTGATGAAGCTACTGACAGCGACCATCAATCGAGCAAGAAAAGCCGGGCTCACTATCTACGTTCCAGACTTCCCATATATGGAACACGCTCCGGTCATCAACAGCCTATGTGAGAACGCTACCGAATTAAACGAAAGTGGTGGCACGGTCAAATCACTCAGTCCGGCCCAATATGAAGAGTTCACTCAGCTCAATCTGGACCTCATAGTTCTGAAGAAGCCCCATCTGAATTACTTCAAGGAGCTGTACCGTGATTTCTGCATCCTCCTCTATGAAATGAAATCGCGCCCCATCGACATAATGAAGCTGACATGGGGCAACATCGCCTTCAATGAGCGTTACCAGCGCTGGACGTGTACCTACCTTCCGAGCAAGAAGAAAAACTACTCATACATGCGCGAGAACGACAGCAACCCTCTGGTTATCCAGTTCCTCTCCCCTCGCGCTCTGGAAATCATCAACAAGTACAAGGACCAGACCACTACCGGTTACGTCCTCCCATTCGCTCATAATAAGAAGCAGTGGGACCTAAACGACCCCGAACAGTACCATACTTACTACATACAGCAGAATCGCGCTCAGGGCCGCATAAATCGCTTCCTGTGGAAAGTTGGAGACTACTTTGGACTTCCATATCACCTGACCATTTACGCCTTCAGACGCACCGCTATAACGAAGGCTCTAATCGACAATGAAATGCCGTTACCCATGCTGGCTAAGGTAGCCGGTACCTCAGTCGGAATGATTGAGCACCATTATACCAACTATCTTGACGCGCTCGCTGTATATCAGTAAACAAAAACTGGCACCTTTCATCACGAGAGGTGCCAGTCTCTAACCGCATACGCAATTTTCACAACAACACTTAAATTTGCCAGGGATTTTTGTAGGGATCGTAATCCCTCATGTATGTCGCAGTCGCAAAGTCAGCTCTTGGTTTATTCTGGTCATCCAGCTTACGGGGGATCTGAGGATTGATTTTCAATCTGGAAGCATCCCTGAGCCATAAGATAGACGTTTCATAGTCTGTGATTCTGGATGAGCTTATATTCGCCGGAGAAATCAACTTATGAAGCTCGTAAACTGCAAGTCTGAGAATGTGCTTCTTCAGATTGCTATTACGAGGGTCGTGCGGCGTGATATTGTAATCCTCTTTGGGTTCGTCAGAATTAGGATTAGCCACAGGATAGAAGACCTCACCGTTGTATTCCACATATTCGGTGGATGAAAGCTCGTAGGTGTTCAGCTGAGGGTCATACGAGCCTATCAGTCCCCAGTTCTCGCTTTCGTGAGGGTTCTGTGTCAGGTCTATATCTTCAACGGTCAGAAGGGCGTAGAATTTGCCGTTATAGTTCACTACGTCCCAAGGCTGATATGTTACGTTTGCCATCCAGCTCTGAACATCTGCCTTAGCCCATGCTGAAACGCCCGGAACTCTGACATTGTTATATTCAAGGCCATTATAATTCAGGCACCTGAAGAATGTATTGGAGAAACGAACAATATCGCCGGGCAGATAGCTGCCGCGCTGAGTGTAGAAAGGAACAGTGTCGATGTTTTTTATATAATCGGTGTATTCCTCCCAGTATTCACCAGTAGCCGGTGCCTTCCTGCCATTGATGACGCGAGTAGCCTTATAGATTTTACCATCGAGGTAGAAGTGGGCTCCGACAGGATAGGTTATCTGAGTGTTGTAGGGGCGCAGCTCCTTACCAACCTCTAACGCCTTTTCCACCTCATAGTTTTCAGTGAGATATTCCAGCACAGACGCCTCTGCTGCCTCTTCAGCCTGGGCCAGACGGTCTTCATCCTAACGAATCAGCATCTGAAGGGCCTCTTCAGTAACGATGGAGATATAGTCGTGATTATTTAGAAATCGTTTATACATATCAATAATCGAATGTGCCGTAGATCGGAGTATTTACCGTTGCGATGCCACCTGACGAGGTTTGCTGGAATTTCTTCCATTGACTTGACAGGAGTAAACATACTCCGTAGTCAAATGCGTCGGACATGTGGCCATACTTTTCATATTTAAGTCCAAGTTTCGGGTCTGTGACCTTGGCCTTATTCTTAGTGCCATCCTCGTTTTTCTTCTGATATATGAAATCTTCGGTCAAACGGCGGCATCTCATATCAATCTGAATTTCCCAACCATCCATTTCATTGAATAGGTTGTTAATGAACTCCAGACGAGTCTTGTGCGGAGGCTGTTTGGGCATCAATTTGGTTGTTGCTCGTAAAGAAGGATGAAGATGGCTGAGAAAAATCGTGTAGTTATTTACCCCCTCCTCCGTCTGTGTTGAGCGAGCTGTGCCTGCCGGGTCTCCAGTTACTAATAGCCCACCAAGATGACTTTTGGTTAGATAATAACTGGAGATTTTCTGGGCAAACTTAGGAGTATTGTTTTCCTTGTCTTCAGGTTTGCCGGTAAACTCTTCAAGAATGTAAAGTTTCTTGTTTTCATAATCAACCTGAAAGGCCAGCGCCGACATAAAAGGCGCCACGTTGAAGTCAAGAGAAATAATTATTGGTTTCAACGGATCATAAACTTTTTCCTTCAGTGAATCCACCAGATGAACATCACCTTTGAAGTTCCAGTATGCAGCGGCATCGTTAGAATCAACATAATCCCAGTTGCCATACAACAATCGTGCTTTGGTAGCCGGATCAGTAATCTTATTCAGAGCCGCCTCGTAAATCTGTCTGAAGGCAATGTCAGGATTATCGAATACTGAGAACGGCACATACGCCTCACCTTCCTTGCAGACAATGGGATTACCGTCAGAGTCCTGTACGAAACGACCGCGCACCCAGTTGATAGTCGGGTTGGTAGTCATAAGAAGTCGAGGCGTCTTGAATGTTTCGTGAGTTTTCCAACGAAGACGAGAGAACAGCACTTCGATTGCCTTCTCACTAATCTCAGATACCTCATCGACCGCTGCTATGGTAAATTCAGATGAGCCCAGACGCTCAAAGTTGCTATCCGAAGGCAAGTCTTCCAGCTCTTTAAGCGTTATGGTCGAATCATTCCAGAAAGTTACGACACCTTCCAGATTGTTGATTTTATAATTCTCGCCCTCTTTCAACCCCCACTGTTTCATTACAGCTTTGATGGTATTGAAAGTAGATTCCCTGAGTGACTTAATCGTCTTACGGGCCACAACTGCTCGCAAATCCGGGAATCTCATGCAGCTACTTACAAGCCAACAACTTGATACATAAGATTTACCGCCACCAGCGGCTCCACCTCCGAGTATCAACTGAGGCAAATCAAAAGACCCACATTTATCGCACTGTGGCTTAAACTGTGGGTTGCCGTTCATATCAGTGCCAATCTGAACGTGCTTTATATGTCCTCCGCAATGTGGGCAATAATCGGGCTGAAGGAGTTTCCACAGCTCGTATTGTCGCGGAGATGGTTTGAACGTTATTTGTAAATTCTTTGGAGCTTTCAGCGCCATTGATTATCAATCTTCTGAGTTATAGCCGATAGTCCATTTCAGTTTAATAAGAATAGCGGCAAATCGACAGAGATGATAAAGGCCGACCACACAAATTGCTTTGTATGGTCGGCCCAAATAAGTGAATATAATATAGGGCGTTAGATAAAATGCTCATCTACAAACTTAGAACGACGGTTATTTGCATAGCCACGAGCTAAATTGTATTGCTCCTTATAAAACTTTCCAAATGGATCCATTTTTTTAGTATGCCACTTAATGAAACCAAGTAAACGAACTTCAAAATGGATAAAAACACCCCAACCAAGTTCGTCAGCTTTATCGTGCCAAATTTCCTCGACCGTAAAATCAGTAATTATATATTTAATAAATGCCATTATATTAGAATATTAATGTATTTATTACGACCAGGCTTTCTGGAAGGAAACATTCTCAGGAAGCTCGTCGGCGCTCCAATCCTTATAAGAATCGGAGAATGAAACTTTCGAGTAGTGTTCGCTGAGAGTTTTGATGCCTTTGGGATTGACCATGTGAGTAACGAATATCGACAGGTCAATTTCATCACCCAGAGTATCACGGAGGGCCGATGCAATTCCGGCGAATGTACCACCACCATCGCAGAGGTCATCGACAACAGCTATCGAGCCTCCCTGGTAGTCATCAGGATTGCACAGTTCAAAGCCTGACAGCTTACCGGTTTCGGGGTCGCGCTTCTTGGTACAGTACAGGATGTGGAATTTCCCGGCCCCGTTCTGGAACTGAGGTGCATATCGCTTAGCAGCGCCATCGTCGGGGAAGCAGATATTGTCAGCCTGAACTGCATTGAAGATATTCATGTAGAGCCCCTGACAGTTCTTGATCAGTTGGGTAGTGGCCTCCGAATGAGGTTCTACAACCACCACATGAGTGGGATTGAGCGAATTAATACAGTCAGCAATGAGCTTCAGACTGAACGCCTCGTTGAAAGACGTTACGCGGTCCATACGCATACCCATCAGATACGGGATGAACAGCGACATCTGAACGCCATGTCGATTTAGGATGTCTCCAGCCTGCATAAGGATGAAGAGGTCATCAGTATTGGCGATGCGTGTGATTACCTGAGCGGGGCGCTTGTGGTCAAGCTCCGACTCCAGAACGAGATGCTTCTCACCGTCAGGGAAATTGACAATGTGATACTTAACCTCACTCTTCTCAGCATTGACGAGATTGATTGTCTGAGGGTTCATATTATTTGAGTGTTGAGTTGATGTTGTTGCGGATTTCAGCGAGAGTCCAGTCTTTCATCAGACGTCCGTCCTCGAATACTGTTTGGAGCTCGCCCTGAGCTTCCATTTCGGGCGTTACCTGGTCGATAGCGAAGTATTTGCCATTCTCATCTTTCTGGACACAAATCAGGCCCTTCAGCGATTTCTTTACGCCGTTGTCAGTCTTCGGGTCCTTGAAGATTTCGCGGCCCTCACCATTGACCTGACACCAGGTGGCCTTCATAGCGAAGCCGAGTGAATCGCGAGATTTATACTGATAGGTGTATGAGCCGATTCCGAGCACCAGATTGGTAGCGGCAAAGCCCTTGACCTCCAGTCGGCGATAAATCTCCTTCTGACGCTCCAGAGTGATGGAATCGCCATACAGCAGACCGATTTTAGGATTGAGGACTTTATAACCGGCCTCGTTGATTGTGCCGCCGAAAATCTCCCAGAGAATTTCATAGGCGCCCTTGATTTGAGGCATATTCTCGTCGATTTCCTCGAAGAGCATTTCCTGAGTATCAGAGCCGGGAAGACCGCAGATGATGTTTACAGGATCTCCGCTGTCAGGACGTATAACCACTCGGCCATCGCGGGCCAGAATTGTGTCTTTGAGGCGCGGAAGGAAATCTGTCATTACCTGCCAGAAATCCCATGTATCGCTGACGATTGAAACGAAGCCTTTCGGGTAAACTTCTGTAATGAGGCGCTTGAATGTCTCATATTCGTCAGCCTTACCACCGGCGCACATTACTGAGTGTTCGGTTGCAGGGACGGTTCCAGCTACAACCTCGGTCTCAGCATTGGCATTATAGTATTCCTCAACGGACTGAATTGCCGGAAGGGTCTCGCTGCCGGAGAAGGAAGTCATGTGGGCCATACCTGAGATGATTGCGGCTTCCACACCAGCCATGCCACGCATTGAGAAGTCATGGCAGAGGAAGTCCAAACCGGGCTGATCGGCGAAACCTGTCTTCTTGGCATGGCGCAGGAGTTCCTGTTTGTAGAGTCGTGCTGAAGTTGCGGAGGTCATTGGGAGCCACATCATAGACGAAATCAGCGTCTCGAAATAATTCGTGAGCCAGAAGAACTCGTCTTTGGTGTTAATGACCGTGATGGCCGGAACGCGAATCGGGCATACAGAGCCTTCGGGAAGAGCCTTGATACGAATAGGCAGATAACCCAGGTCGTGCAGTGCTTCGATATGAGCAGTGCCGATGTGATTGTCCGGACCGAGGAAGGTGTTGATGCGTCGAGCATAAGCTGCTACGACTTTTTCTTTGGGCTGCTTGAAGAAATTCTCATTCATATCTTCGATGAGATATTTCTTGATCAGGTACTGGATGCCGAATACTACAGCTCCCTCTTCAGCTTCCTTGAAATAAGACTTGCTTCTGGGAGTCCAGTTGGCATACACTCTTTCAGTCCCTTTTGGATACTGGCGTCGATGGTCCAATTTGTAACCATCAGTAAGCAAAATTGCTTCCTGTGACATGCGATTTGTTTGTTGTTGTGATTGTCTCGATAGTCATATCAGTCTGTTATTGGTTCCAGAACTTCAACCTTAGCACGGAATGTAATCCAGTTGTGTTCTGGCTCATATTGTTTTTCGATTGCTATAAGGCCATTTTGCAATAATCCTTCACCGATTTTTCTGGCTAAATTTTTCGGAACATATTCAGTCAAATAGTCTGAAGGAAATTCCTGAGGATTACGTGGAATAACCACTTTCTGTTCCACCATTAACCGTTGAGGCTTGCGAGTTGTCGTTGTAAGCCAAACGCCAACGGTATTGTCCGGCGCCAGAGGGTCACCGGACAATTTATTAGCCCATCGACGTAGCAATGACGCTACATGATGTTTCAGTTTCATTCTACCAGTTCCCAGTCGTTAGCGAAAATGTCAGCGACCGAGGGAACCCAAGAATCGGCACGGCCAGTTTCAGGGTTATAGATAAGACACTGACAGGTATAGTCAATGTAACCCTTAGCCCCCATGATCAAGCGCTTGGCCTCATCCGGGAGAGACTGCATTTTGGGAATGATGTTGGAGGTGATGTGTGCCGGAACCTGTTTGAAGACCATGAGTCCCTTGCCATTCCATCCATTACGACGGACAGCAAAGCCTTCTTTGATGAGAGGAAGAATCTGCTCGAAGTTGAGGCCATTGGGGTGACAATCTTCACCCTTTTCCATGTTTTCCTGACGCAGTTTCAGAAGCGTCAGATAAGCTCCCATCATGTTGAGCTGCGCTATGAGGAAAGCACGAGTGCCGAGTTTTAGTGACTGGAAGTCTTTGCCGTCATTCTGGTTGAAGATAAACTCTCCGAGTTTGTTGGTACGGTACAGGAGTTCATCAGCCTCGATATTTACTCGGTCGAGTGCAGTGTCGGCCACTTTGTAAGCGGCTTCGAATACGTTTGCAGGAGACCATGACATATAGCCATCAGCGTATTCTACGAGATAGCCAGATTCATTACTTTCTGCTTCTGACAAGGTGTTCTTACGAAGCAAGTTGGCGTGAAAGGCATCACCCTTAGTCATGGGTTTGGCCTTAACTTCTTTCTTACCAATATAGGTTTTCATAAAAGTGTTGTGATTGATGCGTAACGATAGGCGGGCTCATAGAAGCTTCAGGTTGTTTGCATAGGCGGAAGGACTTGAACCTCCGACTTCCGGTTTTGGAGACCGGCGCTCTACCAACTGAGCTACACCCATATCCTCACTTCCGGGAGAAGCACTGCGCCAGTATGTATGTCACCAGACATAACAGGATAATGCCAATTCCGGCTACAAATGGTCCCCATATAGGTGCGAGTACGCACATCCAGGACCACGTGATTACATTACACAATTTGAGCGTAATGAAAATCAGTGAGAGGATTCCAAGAAATGGGAATCCGGTTGATGCAGTTTTCTGAATATTTGCCATAATTGTAAAGATGTCGTTTAGTGGACCAGGATGGTTGGAACCACCGACGCTCTACCCCTGAGCTACCAGTCCTTATAGTACCCCCACCGGGAATCGAACCCGAATTTCGAGAATGAAAATCTCGCGTCCTAAACCATTAGACGATAGGGACAAATTGTGGAAGCAGAAGGACTCGAACCTACGAACTCCGAAGAGACCAGATTTACAGTCTGGCGCCGTTGCCGCTTGGCTATACTTCCAGATTACCCATAGGTCTTTTTGTTTGTGAAGAATATCTCATAATAATCGGCTGACCGTTGCCTATGGGCCGAGCGTCACTCTTGACTGCTCGTTTATTGCGCCGAGAGGAGGGCTCGAACCTCCGACCATCGCCTTAACAGGGCGCCGCTCTACCTGCTGAGCTATCTCGACAAAACCTCCTAATTTCACAATCCGGAGGAAAACACCTTAAATCTAATACCTATGAGAAACAAAAAAACAGTAAGAAAAGAAAATGTACCTAACCTTATCTGTGGAACCAGCGAGAGTCGAACTCGCGACCTCCTGCTTGCAAAACAGGCGCTCTACCATCTGAGCTACGGCCCCAAACACAAGGCTGTTTAGACCTTGTAAACGCTCCGATGACTGACTGACTCGGAACAACATCCGCTGACCAACGATTCAGACCGGCGGCTTTCTTACCTCACCAGTTGTCTCTGGTATCGAGGTGCCCGGCTCTTTTCGATCCCACTATAATCCAATCAATTTGAACACGTCTGTTAGACTGGAGGTGCGCACATGGACTAATTTGTTACCTCGACCAGACTCGAACTGGCAACCTTCGGATTAACCATCCGGTGCTCTATCCGCATTGAGCTACGAGGCTCCCGGCCTGCACGAACCGAGATAAAAGAGTTTTAGCGATCCCACATTGCGAAAGGCCGACGTGTCTCCAGATAGAACTTCTGAGATTCGTGTTCGTAAGCCTCACGCTCGAAGGATATGTTGCGATAAGCGTTGCCGGTTTTCGTCAGTCTATACAGCCATTCGAGGAAGTACAGAATGTAGAAGAACAGGTAGCCGAGCTCCTTCATCTGTGCAGTGTGGATTTTTTCGTGGTTCAACAACCGCTCCGTGATTACAGCTTCAGGACGCACAAACAAAACTCCGAAAAGATTGATTGCCGCAAAGCCCGGAAACGGTATGAACCGATTGCGGATTATTTTCATTTCCTGATATTCCACATGTGACTGGATGTGCCGCCGTCAAAAAGGACGTCAATATTAGCGCCCTGCTTGGCACTGATCACATCCCATGCTTTCAGGCTGATAAACTGTTCCGCAGTGAGACCCATTTCTCGCTGATATGCTTTGTCAGATAGGGCACGTTGTCGCTCAGCCTGTTCGCGGGCCACCTCAGTCTCGTATCGTCGTTCCTGAGTCTGTCGGGCCTGAATCTGAGCAGCGGTGTTATTCATCTCCTTCAGCTGAGCAGCATTAGGTATCGCTCGGCCCGTGATGACGTTCTCAACTACGATAGGAAATTCTTTATCGATTGAGAGACGGTCTATATATCGGACCATATCGGCCTTAACGCATGAGTCTATATGAGCTACGACTTCACGGTTGCTGGTCAGGTCAAACGGGGAATACTGAGAGACGTAATGTCGAGTAAGATTGTTATAGACTTCCTTGATATTGTTCTCATACCAGTGGACGCCGTAATTCTGTAGGAGGACCGGACTCTTTCCCTTCTTGATGCGGAGGATAATCTGAGTCTTGAAATCCAGGGGCGTGTTCTCGTTGGAGATGATGTCGTCGAGAGTTTCCTCGTAGCGGACAGGAGTAATCTTGAACGTTTCCGAGGATGTGCTCCACCAGCACCATGCGAGACCGGTAGTAACCGGCTCCATGTCCACACCACCGTGTCCGAAGAACCACGGCTTCGTAATCAGTACAGCTTCCTCGTCGGCTTCAGGCCGGACGCCGTGACAGCTGGAGACTGTGACGCACAAAATCAGTGCGAGAAACAGTTTAATGAAATGTTTCATTTTGTTGATTATTAATTAATATGTCAATGTACTCTTTTGTGGACCACATAGGACTCGAACCTATACCTCTGTGAGACTTGATCTTGAATCAAGCGCGTCTGCCATTTCGCCAGTAGTCCGATGCGCTGAGAGTGGTGAACCTCTCAGCAACGCTCCCTATATTGGTGAGTGCGTTTATTAGTAGCGGAAGTAGGACTCGAACCTACGGCCTTCAGCACATGAAACTGACGAGCTACCAACTGCTCTATTCCGCAATTTATTATAAATAGTGGTGAATCGAGTTGTGAAGTTTGGAGATTTTGGGAAAAAATTACTTGTTCCCGAAATCAGCAGGGGTTTCGCCCCACGCTTTGTTATTCCAATGTCTTACCTCCACACTGTCAACATCGGCCGAGAGAGCCTTTAGGAAAATTTCGGCTTTCTGAAGTTCTCTGTTCCTCTTGCTGGAGGCTGTTGACTTATTGTTGAACCAAGTCAACGCTGTCATGCTGTCTGTATAAATCACACGAGGCTGAAAGTCGTTCTCAATGATATACTTGACAGCTCTTACGACAGCTAAGAACTCGCCGATGTTGACAGTCTGCTCGCCCAGATTCTCGTAGAAGATTCTCTCTCCGGTGGCAAGATTGATGCCTTGAAATTCTGTAACACCGCGTTTGGTGGAATGGGCAGCATCCGTTGCTATTCCTTCGATTGGTCTTCCGTTCATCTGAGTATTAATTACCAGAACCGAGTGGCTTCTTGAATTACAATGGGCGTTCCGTTTACCATGTAGGCATTTTTGCGAATGGAAGCGTTAACCCAGAATTTGCATTTCTTCTCTCCATACTTAGTGCTGTATGTGCGATAAAACAACTGAATAGTGTCGTAATACCATTTACGGCCCTGAGCCTTGATAGCGGCTTTCTTCCGCTTTCTGGGGAGTTTGGCCTTAGGAGGCTTTATAGTAGAATCCATCGCGACGGTATTTCTCTACAAGGTCTGAAGCTGCTGAAATGAACTCGTCTACAACATCGGCGAGATTGGCGATGTCCATGCGTTTCTCCAAAAGGGCTCTACAGCCGGAGATGGTGCGCATTGAATCTTTCTTGCCGTCCTTGGGATCAAAGCGGATGACCTGGTTGCCAAACTTGACTTCCAGAACGTAGCAAGCCTTGGGGACGTAGCACTGCTCGATTGTTGCCTTGAACTGATATGGCTCAGCTTCAATGACAATAAAGCCGTGCTTGTTGTGCATAGGTACGACAGCTACCTTATACAAGACTCCGAGAATGATTTCGGGAATGAGTTTAGCGTCAACGATGCAGACTGACTTTGGGAACTTGCTGTCTTCCCTGACGCCGTTATACATTTTGTTGACGGGATTCTGAGATATGAAGCCTATAGGCTGACCGGTCCTCTCAGACTTGGTGAATTTAACTCTCGTGAAGATCGTACCCTGAGGGTAGACCTTCTTGCCATCGGGACCGATTGTTATCTCCTTGCCGGTCGGTTTCTGGTTCGGTTCGTTCATATTGTGATAAGTGGTTTACGTTCTAAAAATAGTATCGCCGAACCGTCTTTAGTGCGATTCAGCGATACAAATTTAAACGATTGTTCACACTTAATCAAGCAATTGTCAGCGTGTTACAGCAGCAATTTCCGAAAAAGTATGAAGTATGAATTGATTGTTGTTTTTGCGTTATGATATTGATTTTGTGGTGAATATAACAATAATGATATTAGCCAAAAGTGAAGGGTCGAAAAAGTGACATTCAGTAGTCAATTTCTTCCTCCGCTTTCAGCCTTTCAACGTCTGGGACGGCATAATTGCCGTTATCGTCCAAGTAGGTGATACCCCTGAAGGCGATGCCACAGAGTTGAAGGACTTCCAGCTTTTCGAGAAAACACTTATATGGGATTGACAACGATTCCATGCCGTATGTGTGGCTATGCTTTACTCCAATTAACGGAGCTGTCTTTACTGTGTCCTCTCCAAAAGCTATGTAATCCATCCCCAGCCGGAAGAAAATTACGGTGTCTGGATATTGAGCGCGATAGTAATCAAGTGCTTGTTCGATTTGCTGTCTCATATTGTAGGGATTAAAAGTCAATCTCAGCCGCCACACATTTGTCGCATTTGCCATTCCCACGGTTGTATTCACGTCCGGAAATTGGCTTCTTACACACTGTGCAATACTTCTGAGAGGATTTTTTCTTATAATACACAGCCTTCTCGACTCTCCATTTGGGTACACCATACCGTTCAGAAAGAGCCGCGAAAATCTGTGCGACTTTATATTTGCCTCGTTGTTTCAAACGGCGCCAGTCATATACAAGCATGGCGCTGAGGGCTTCCTGCTGGTTGATCAACCCCATTGCAAGCAATTTACTCACTTGCATTGGGGTCAATCCTGTGATTGCAGCCAGCTTCTCGATCTCTTGTTGCTGAAACTGTATCATAAATATTTGGATTTGAATATGTCAAACATACACATAAATGACGTAATCACAGCAAATATTCCAATACCGCCTAAACATAATACTGTGCCAATAGAACCTAAAGAAGTCCATAATACTATAATAACATTTTGATTATTGTGCGGGACGATTAGATTAAGAAATGCCCCGCATATCATTAAAGCACTGGGCAATATCAAAAAACTGAACTCCTTCAAAAAATTGATGATTCGTTGTATAAACGGAATAGCAGTTATAGCTGTAAGGAAGTATAATATTATTATACCCAATTTATCAATTGGATATTCTAATAGCCACATGCAAGTATAAAAGCATATTGCTGCTAATAGATAAAAAAATATAAAGCCTCCTATTTTAGGCAATATGCGCTGATTAAACCTTTCTTTACGTCCAAGAGCAATAAAGTCTCCGTTTCTATACGCATCCCAACAATTTTTTATTGTCCCATTTGGCATAATACATCGGTGACTTTGCAAAAAAACTTTCCCGAATTTCTGTAAGTGTATAGGATGATTAATCTTTTTATTCTTATAATCATCCACCAGCGTTTTTTTGCAAACCCGGTATGTTGGCAACAATCCATGAATCAATATGCGTCGCAATAAACGAGCTTCATCACGCTGCGAAACATGATAAATATACGGATTATGGAACGTATAAGGGACAGTTACTTTCATATCCATATTTGCAGCGGCAAGCAAAGGTATTGTTATACCTGCAATTATCAGATTATTTTGCTGAATATCAGTTTTCATAATGCAAATTTACTAAAATTCTATCCTTTAGCAAAATCCTCTATATCGGATTGCACTGATTCTATTTGGGAAACAAATCCCTCCATCTTATCAATGGCTATTTGCATTTTTTCACCTCGACTACCGGACTGGAAGCCTTCAGGCATATTGAAGAAAGCCTCCTGCTCTTCTTCCTGGACTTCTCGGATGGTGTCGATTGCCTCTGTGAGCTGAGAGGCCGCATCGAGAAGTCTGTCTCTTCTATCTCGATTCATATCAGTGGATAAGTTTTGCGTGTACGAATTGGTAGATATTGGGGAGCTTGCTGTTACTCAGCGATTCAGGCGAGTAACCGTAGGTAAGTGAGAGTTCACGGGCACCGAGGAAGTTGACGATTTTGTTGGCCATATACATTGACCATCCAAGGCGCTCCTTTTTGGTGGTGGGAGCGTCGAGTTTTTCATACTCAATGAGCATTTCGAGTTTCTGTTGTATTTCCATTGTTATCAGTATTTTGAGTTTAGCGTTTGCTTTCGTTGCTGACTGAGAGGCCATGCTTGTGTCTCAGGCTCTTGGCATATTTCTTCGCGTCTTGTTTAGTTCGGAACGGACCGGCAAATTCGTAGGATTCATTCCAAGGCAACTGTTGGAGAATTGAATTTCATACTTCAATTCTCCTTTTTTTATTTGAGTGAATATCAGAGATTTCTGAACAATTCGTACTATACGGTTGTTCGATGCGAACCTCTATTTTCACATGATGGCAGTAGCGTGTGCATGAGAAATGTGCAGTGTATCGCCATAATCGAAGTTGTTGGACTGTAAAGATGGTTATTGATAAAGTGACGCAATGTATCGAGGAGGCTGAGCCAACCCAGCCTAAAATTACTCGCAAGTTAATAAATAAAATTGAAATAGCAAACGATTGTGGAAAAATCATTAACTTTGCAGTTTGGGAATGTGCCTTGATTTTTATGAGAGTCAAGGCGCAGAATGGATTCCAGCGATTTTACTATGCTTAAATTTTTAGCCAATATCATACAGTTGATTCTTTCACCGGCTCAGGGTTGGGAGGATCTTGCGGAGGATGACCGTATGGCTGACGGCCGCCGCGGCGATATTAATATCCGTCGTCTTTATTTCAGTTGTTTTATTCCACTGATTGCTTTTGTGGCGGCCACATCTTTCGTGAAGATGATTTACGATGGCGGCCCAACGTTTCTTGAAGCTCTCCAGACGTCGATTATTGAATTTTTCTCGCTGTTTCTCTCGTATCACCTTGCAGTCTACGCCTTTTCATGGGCCGTGCCCCGGCTGGTTCCTCAGGAGGAGAAAGCCGATAACCGCCGTTGTGCCATCATGATTCTTTACTGCATTTCGGTGATAGCGCTGATTTTCATGCTCGGCAATTTGATAAAAGTGTCGCTGGCGTTAATACAGTTCCTCCCTTTATATGTTCTGTTTATATTGTGGAAAGGCGCCGGCTACGTCGGAGTGACTGAAAAGAATATCGGGCTGTTCATGATTATGGCTTCGATGGCAGTGCTCGGGTCGGTCTATGGCCTAAGTTTCATCTTCAATATTCTTATGTAATGAAATTCAAGGAAGTTAACATAAAGAACCGCAGGGCAACCTTTGATTACGCCATAGGTGACACCTACACTGCAGGCATAGTGCTCACCGGCACGGAGATCAAGTCGATCCGTCAGGGCAAGGCATCGCTGGCCGATACTTTCTGTTATGTAAATAATGGCGAGGTGTGGGTGAAGAACATGTATATCGCCGAATACTTCTATGGCACATACAACAACCACACCGAGCGACGCGACCGCAAGCTGCTGCTCAACAAAAAGGAGATACGCGAGATTATGAAGAACGGCAAGGAGTCGGGGTTCACCATCGTGCCTCTGCGCCTTTTCATAAGTGAACGCGGCTATGCCAAATTGGTTATCGGGATAGCCCGTGGCAAGAAGGAATATGATAAACGCCAGTCGATAAAGGAGCGTGAGGACGCACGTTCAATGGCACGATTCTTTCAGAAATAAGGATTATTGAATGGAGTTTCCCGCGGAATATCTTGATTTCGTGAATGAACATCGGGGTGACGATCCGGTGCGATTGCGTCTGCGGTTTCATGATGACGCCCGCGAATGGATTCCTTATGCCATTAACAATATCTCCGCTTTAAGGAAGTGCGCGAAATTTCGGCTTCGCGACGGAGAGGATTTCACACCACGGGTAATACCTCTCGAAGTTTCGGCCCAGCAGTCGACATCGGCCGAAGTGGCGTTGCTGCACAGCCGGTTGGCCGGAGATGCGCATAGGGTTCTTGATATGACCTTTGGCCTTGGTCTTGATGCAGCAATGATGAGTTCCATGCATGGGCGCACGGTTCTCGGGTTTGAGCTTCAGGAACTGCTTGTCGATGCTGCTGAAGTCAATTTTGCAGAAAGGCCTAATGTGGATGTAATCCATGGTGATTCTGTTGAGTATATCAGGAATTATACAGGACTCCCCTACGACCTTATCTTTATCGACCCTGCAAGGCGCGGCGACTGCGGTCAGCGCCTCTTTAATCTTCATGATTGTCAGCCCGACCTCATAGAGCTGCTTCCTCTGCTAAAACGAAATGGCAAGATGATATTGGCCAAGCTCTCGCCTATGCTCGACGTTACACAAACCTTGCGTGATCTGCCCGGCACTACTCAGCTTCATATTGTCGAGGAAGGCGGCGAATGCAAGGAACTCTTTGCCATGATTTCAGCAGAGCCTGTTTCCGAGCCGGAGATTGTAATCGATCGATTCACTGCCGAAGGGCTCCGGCAATGGTCTTTCACCCGTCAGGAAGAGGCATCGGCCCAGAGCCGTATGCTTAACTCTCTGCCTCGTTCCGGCCAATGGCTGCTCGAACCGTCGGCGGCAACGATGAAAGCGGCTCCATTCAATCTAATATCCGCGAAATTGTCTGTAGATGTTCTGCATGCCAACACGCACCTTTATATAGCCGACAACCCTGTGAGGGATTTTCCCGGTAACGCATACAAAATTCTGGAAGCGTTGCCGCTATCTTCGTCGGTGCTGAAAACGCTCGGACGTACCTATCCCAAGGCTGAAATAGCCGTGCGGAATCTTAAAGGATTTACACCTGACTCGCTGCGCAAAAAATTAAAAATAAAACAAGGAAGCGACATACGAATATATGCCGCCTCCTTATCACTCCCCTCGGGAGCTGCGCCTGTAATTTTAGTTACACGACGCGGGTAATTCCGAATATTTCATAAGCCCGGCCATCAGGAGCATATACTCTTTTTCGATTTCGAAATATGATTTTGTGACGTCGATGTAATAGTTGATTTCCTGCAGATATGTCAGCAGCGACATCTCTCCGCCATCCAGCGCCATTCTGAGCAAACGCAGATTGTCGGTGCTGACAATTACAGGGCCAAGCATATCCATCTGCTGTTTCAATGCCGACGCCCTGACATAGTCGGCTTCTATCTGACTGTAAGTGTCGATCTGAGTCTGTTCTTCGGTCAGCTGTTGTGCCCGAGCCTCGAGGAGGGCTACCTGCTTTTCCTGCTTGCGGGAGTAAACCGGCAGAGTCATGCCAAGTGATAAACCGTTGAAATGCGTTCCATCTTCATAGGCGTGTTCATACCCGACGGAGAATTGAGGAAAACGGGCTTTGGAAGCGAGTTCGACTTTCGCCGCCGAAGTTTTGGCACGTGCTTCGGCCAGTCGATACTGCGGCGAGCGGCGGTAGGCATCTTTCAGAGCCGAAAGGTCGGGCATCACGAAATCACAACCGTCAGCCACGCAATTCCACTGATCATGTCCGCATTTCTCCCCGGAGACTGTTGCCGCTTGTCGGCCATCAGGAACATACCATGCCGGATAATCGGTGAGATTTTTGAGGTCGTCAGCAGTGACGGTTCCCTTAGACTGCTGCTCTATATCCCTGATAATGGAATTCATCTGACCGTCGGCCTCAAGATTCTCGCAATATGTGCGGGTGTGCTCAATTTTGATTTTGTTCAGGTCGAGCAATGTCACTTCGCCATTATGCCATGCACGGTCATATTTCGAAAGGAGAGAGTCGTAGTTTTCGTGGATACGGTGTATCAGACCGTGATAATTCCGGGCTGTAACATATTCTATAAGTCTGGTGCGGGCAGCAAACAGGTTCTCGGCATGAACGGCAGCTACTTCGCAATTCTTCAGCGAGTCAATGGCGCCGGCAACTTTGCCTGCGGCCTGCCTACGGCGGAAGTCGGGCAGCCGCTGCGATATGCCTGCCGACCAGCGGTTGCGTTCTCCCCGGGTCTGAGGCCACAGATAACCGAACTCGATTTCGGGATCCTCGGGGGCCACACTGCCAAGCACTTCAGCCTTTGACGCGTCGAGCTGTTGCGTTGTGATTTCCAAGGTGTTGCTGGCGTCGGCTATCCGGGTGGCCAGTTCATTGAACACACCCTGGGCATCGGCGGCTGACATGGAAACGACCAGAGAGCCGGCTGCAAATAACGGTTTTATTATTCGGTTCATTCTTCAAGTGTGGTTTTACTTCCGGTGTTGTCTGCCGGTGATTTGCGGCTACGTGAAATATAACGGTAAAGAATCGGCACTACATAAATGTTGAGGGCTGTCGATGAAATAAGACCGCCGAGAATCACCACCGCAAGCGGACTCTGGATTTCGTTTCCGGGTTCATGACCGCGCAGCGCCAGCGGTATGAGAGCCAGAGCCGAAGTCAAGGCTGTCATTATTATCGGAAGCAGACGGTCGGCTGAACCGATCGTTATGCGGCGCGAGAGGCTTTCACCCTCTTGTTTCAGATGATTGTAGCGTGAAATGAGCAGCATGCCGTTGCGGGTGGATATGCCGATCAACGATATGAATCCGATGATGGCGGGGATATTCAGTTCGCTGCGCGTGAGCACAAGGATCAGCACTCCGCCGATCATGGCGAGCGGCATATTGATCAGTATAACCAGTGATTCGCGTATGTCGCGGAACTCGGCATAAAGTAGCATGAGAATAATAGCCAAAGCCAGAAGTGTGGTCAGTGCAAGCGTGCGTGAAGCGGATTGTTCGTTCTCGAACTGTCCGCTGTATTGTACATGATACCCCTGTGGCATCTTCACGTTTTCGGTCACCCGGCTGCGGATCTCATCCACAACGCCGCGTAAATCGCGGCCTTCCACATTGGCTGAAACCACAATACGCCGGTTGCCGTTTTCTCGATTTATGGTGTTCGGTCCGCTTGTCGAAACTACATCGGCCACGCTGGCCAGAGGCACTTTCCCGGAACGGGTGTCAATGGGCAGTCGGCGCAGATAATCAATATCTGCATGGCTGTCACCATCGAACTTCACAGTGAGAGCCACCGGATAACCATCTTCATAAACCTGCGATACCTGCCGGCCTGCCAGCGCGACATCAATGAATTCCGAAAAACGGTTCATTGACACACCGTAGCGGGCAAGGATTTCGCGTCGGGGTATAATTTCAATCTGAGGCCGCTCAACCTGCTGCTCAATGTTGACATCCTCCACGCCCTCGATGGAGTGAATTGTCTCTTTGATTTCACGCCCGACAGCATATAGGCGGTTGAGATCGGGACCAAATACTTTTATAGCAATTCTGGCTTCCGTGCCCGAGAGCATGGCGTCAATGCGATGTGAAATCGGTTGCCCGATTTCGATACTTGTGCCCGGGATTTCCGACAGTTCATGGCGCAGCTGAGCCACCATCTCTCCCCTGCTTCGTCCCGAAAGTCTGTAAGGCGCCTCGATTTCAGAAACATTCACGCCCAATGAGTGCTCGTCGAGCTCGGCACGGCCGGTTTTGCGTGCTGTGGTGCTGATTTCAGGCATGGAGAGTATGATCCGTTCGGCCAGCCGGCCCACACTGTCGCTCTGGTCGAGTGCGATGCCGGGCAGCGTGGAGACATTGATGGTCAACGATCCTTCGTTGAAATCGGGAAGGAAGCTGCGCCCGAGGGTGAAAAACAGAGCCAACGAGACAGCAAACAGCCCTCCGACGCTCCACATCACCGTCCGTGCGTGATCGAGGCTCCATGCGAGTGAACGTGAATAAGCGCTGCGGAGCTTGCGGGTAATCCATGGGTCCCGCGAGAGTTCTTTACTATCTTTGCTGCCATCTTTATCCACATTGCCTCCGAGAAGGTAAGAGCAGAGCACCGGCGTCAGCGTCAGAGCGACCAGAGTGGATGCTGCCAGCGCTACTATAAAGGATACACCTAATGGCAGGAGCATGCGCCCCTCCATGCCGGTGAGGAAGAACAATGGCAGAAAGCTTGCTACGATAACGAGCGAGGAATTGAAAATCGGTTTTCTTACTTCGCGTGAGGCTTTGTAGACCACCTGGAGCGTTGTCTGCCTCTCCTCTTTTGGCAGACGGAAGTTCTGTCGCAGACGCTTGTAGACATTTTCCACATCGACTATGGCGTCATCGACGAGCGACCCGATGGCGATGGCGATACCTCCGAGCGACATGGTGTTGATGGTAACCCCCATGGCCCGAAGAATCAGAATGGTGATGATTATCGACAAAGGCAAGGCAACCACAGAGATAAGAGTGGTGCGCAGATTCATCAGGAAGAAGAACAGCACAAGTATAACCATCAACGCTCCTTCGAGCAGCGATGTCTGAAGATTGGATATGGAGCCGGATATAAAGTCGGATTGACGGAATATATCGGTCGACATCTCCACGTCGGAAGGCAGTGAATTTTTGATCTGTGCGAGTTTATCCTCGAGACGGCGAGTAAGTTCGATAGTGCCTACGCCCGGCTGTTTGGTGACCGTGAGCAACACCGACTCGCGCCCTTTGACCGATGCTGTGCCTATTCGAGGCGTGGCGCCTCCCGGTACAACCCGGGCCACATCGCCCAGCCTGATGTTTTTCCCGGATGAGAGCGGCACCGCCAGATTGCTGAGATCTTCGGCCGAAGATGAGTTAATGGCACCTTTAAGCAGATATTCATTGCCGTGGGCATAAAGAACCGACCCGGTGGCGTTGGCATTGGCATTGTCGATTGCTTCGAGCACTTCGCCAAGTGTGGCTCCATGGAATTTCATCTTTTCCGGAGAGAGAAGGATCTGCATCTCGTTGGCCTGACCGCCGATGACCGAAACCTGTGCCACTCCCTCAGTTGCGAGCAACTGACGTGCCACATCGCGATCCACTATTTTGCGAAGTTCAAGCATTGATGTAGTTTTCGGTGTGAACCCCACAATAAGCATTTCACCGAGGATAGACGACTGCGGCCCCATCACAGGAGTGCCTACACCGGGCGGAAGAGTTTCGGCTACTGACGCCAGACGCTCCGCCACGGTCTGTCGGGCGTGGTATATGTCGGTTCCCCAGTTGAATTCCACCCACACCACCGAGAAACCGGTGTTGCTCTGCGACCTTGTGCGCCGTATATCTTTGGCTCCGGTCATTGTGGCTTCAACGGGATAGGTGACAAGCTTCTCCACCTCCTCCGGCGCCATGCCCGGCGCTTCGGTCATTACAACTACGGTGGGTGCGTTGAGATCGGGGAAAATGTCAACTTCGGAACGGGTGAGCACAATACATCCGGCAATCATGATCACTGCTGTTAGCACCAGAGTGATCACCCGGTTGAGAAGCGAGAATCGGATTATTCTGTTCAGCATGGCGGTGCGCTTAATGATTGTGGCTGTGGCCTTCGGGCACCACGCCCGAGGTTTCGGCCAGCTTGACGTAGGTCATGCCTTTGGTTACAACTTTCTGACCGGTAGCAAGACCGGAGATGATCTGGCGACGATGTCCGTCGGTGTTGCCCGGTGTGACGGGAATTTTGCGGTAATGCCCGGGCATTTCCTCAAGATAAAGGAAATATTTGCCTTGTTGCTCGCTGAGAGCATCTTCTGCTACCGAAAGCACGCTGTCGGATTCGGCACCGATGAGATAGACTTCACAGAATGAGCCGCTGACATCTGCGGCGCCGGTGTTTGGAAGCGAAAAGTAGAGTGGAATATAGCCGTCGGCCGATTTTACTATTTCCGATGCCGAAATTCTGTGGCCGCCTGAAGCTGCCACATCAGTGGTGCCGGAAGAATAAGGTGTGCGGAATCGGGCGTTGGTGATACTACGTGCCATGGAGGCGTGCGATTCCGGCAGATCGGCCCGCAGCGTGAGTGCCTTGTTTGACGAAATGGTGGCTATGGGCTGTCCGGCCGATACAAATTCCCCGTCAGCGACATTCACAGATGTCACTGTGCCTGCGACAGGCGCGGTCGCCGCGCCGTAGCGGGCCGCACCGGCTCCCAAAGTGCTTCGCGCTTCCTCTACACGTTGCTTAGCCGCGTTATAGTCTTTGGTAGAGACGATGCCCTCCTTGTGGAGCGGAGTGATTCTTTCGAGTTCACGGCGGGCCGATTCATATGCCACGCGGGCTGCCTCATTGGGATCGCCGCCGCTCATGCCTTTGGCCGACACGGTGGCTATGGTCGCGTCGGCACCCACATGCACTCCTGGAGTAATGCCGCGGGCAATATGCACGATACCGCTCTGGCGTGCTGCCACTACTCCCTCGTTGCCCGGCATGGATGTGATTTCGCCTGAGACTTTCAGAACATCTGCAAATTTCCCAGGAGTCACTTCCTCCGACTCCACACCCAACAGTTTCACCTGCTCGGGTGTCAGAACTATTAATCCTTCGTGGGAGTGCTCTTCTTTTGTTACCTTCTCTGAATCATGGTCATGTGCGGATTTTTCGGAATGGCCGCATCCGCAAAGGATAGTCAGCAACATTGCTGCGAATATATTGCTAAGTTTTCCGGTATTCATCAATCTGTTATATGGCTGTGTAATATATTTATATGGCTGTGTAATATTTTAGTGTACAAATTTACGAATTTATTCAAAAATAAATTGTAACTTTGAATTGCTTTTACATTACTTAACGATGATCTCAGCCATAATTATAGTTTCAATCCTTGCATTGGCCTTAGGGCTGGCGCTGCTGATGCGCTCTAAGGATTCCGGTCGCGTTGTTGATTCCTACAACCAAAAGGTCGATTCCATGCAGGCCGAAATTACCAGACTGCAGATGGAGGCAGCAGCGCGCGCATCGCAACAGGTGGCAATGGAAACGAAAGTATCGGCGGCCAATGCACAGATTGCTGCCCGCGATGCCCAGATTGCCGACAAGGAGGCTATGGCCGCAGATTTGCGCCGGCAGCTCGATGAAACCCGTAATCAACTCAGAGAGAGTCGCACCGAACTTGCCGAAAGCCGCAAGCAGTCGGCCGAGATGATGAAACAGCAGGAGGACCGATTCAAGGTTGTGGCCAATGAGATTATTACGTCAAGCAATCGTAATTTCAGCGAACTGTCGTCAAGAAAAATCGATGATCTGCTCAAGCCTCTTAAAGAGAATATCGAGACATTTAGAAAATTTGTGGGAGAGAACCAGCAGAATTCTTCCCGACAGTATGTCGATCTTATGACAGAAGTGCGTAATCTGCGTGAACTCAACGCACACATTGGTAAGGAAGCACAGGAACTTAGCCGTGCGCTGCGCTCCAATTCAAAGACTCAGGGCGACTGGGGCGAGATGATTCTTGAGAAACTGCTTGAAAATTCCGGACTTGTCAAGGGGCAGCATTTCGACACCCAGGTTACGAAAAACGCTGATGGCACAGTGCTGAAGTCGCCCGACGGAAGCTCATTGAGAGCCGATGTGGTTGTCTATTATCCCGACGGCCGTTGTGTGGTTATTGACTCCAAGGTGTCGATAACCGATTTCGTGGAGTATGTGCGCCTGCGTGATGAGGGATTCCCCGACAGCGACGAGCATGTGAAGTGTGCGCTGAAACAGCATATCGCTTCGGTGAGGGCGCATATCGACGAACTCCTCCCGAAATGCTATCAGGATGTGATCGGAACCAAAAAGCTTGATTTCGTGATCATGTTCATCCCGAATGAGGGAGCGTATATGGCTGCGATGCAAGCCGATGATTCTCTTTGGAATTATGCATTCAAACGTAATGTGGTGATCGCATCGCCCACCCATCTTATTTCAATGCTGCGGATGCTCGAAAAACTGTGGCAGGAAGACAAGATTCAGAAAAATATCGACGAAATCGCACGTCTGTCCGGTGCCATGCTCGACAAATTCAAGGGAATGATGGATGCTTTCGACGATGTGGAAAATGCTCTTGGCAAAGCGCAGAATTCTTTCAGCGCATTGCGCAACCGCCTTTCGGAAGGTAAGGGCAACATCTTCGTCACCGCCCGGAAAATCAAAGAACTCGGCGCGAAAACAAACAAATACACTCCCAAAGAGTTAGAATAATATATTTGGAACCAACTTTTCGTTAAAAAACCGTTCCCCATCAACACAAATGAAAGAAACAATAGCTAAGATACGATCTGACTATCACCGGTATACCGGCAAAGGAAATCATCCGTTCTATCGCATTATCCTCTACCTTCTTTTGGGGCGGGACCACTGTTTCAATTATAGCTTCTGGCTCCGTCTCGCACACAAAAAGAGTTGGATATGGCCTTTGGCTGTGTTTATGCACAAAAGGTTATCGACCAAATATCTTGTGCAGATTCCGCGTCAGTGTGAAATCGGCTATGGCCTCTATCTCGGACACGGGATATGCATGGTAGTGAATCCACATACCGTTATAGGAAACAATGTGAATCTGAGCCAGTTCCTCAACATTGGCACTAATCATGGCACTGCGGCCACGATAGGCGACAACGTGTGGATTGGCCCAAATGTGTGCATTGTGGAAGATGTGCATATTGGAAACAACTCGAGCGTAGGAGCCGGTGCAGTCGTTGTCAAGGATGTGCCCGATGGAGCCACCGTGGCCGGAGTGCCCGCCAAGGTCATTTCCATGAAACCTCAGAATTTCCACTTCAACATCTATGATGTCTGACCTTCGTTATGATTGAACTTCTTTTTTTGAACTGACCAGTTTTGTGAAACTTAAAACATAAACAAACCCGGTAGAACTCTCAATGAGTCTGCCGGGTTTGCTGATGTTGTATGAGTTTGTAATTGCTGTCGGGCGATCGTTTTATCCGAGTGTGGCAAGGGAGGCCCGGAGCGCGGAGAGGCGCTGCTCGGTGTCGGCCTGTTTGCGACGTTCGGCTTCGATTACGGCAGCGGGAGCTTTGGTCACGAAACGTTCGTTGGCGAGTTTCGCCTGAATCTTTTTGAGGAAGTCGGCGTGGTAGGCGATCTCCTTTTCAATTTTCGCTTTCTCGGCTTCGACATCGATGCTCGAGGCCAGAGGGATGGCAAACTCCGTGGTGTCGACAATCATGCCGGCGGCCGGACCTTCGGGCTTGTTGCTGTTGTCGACAATGTCCGATATGTTGGCGAGCTTCTGCACCAGTGATTCCACGCCTGTCGAGAGACCTGTATTGCGGCCGATGACCAAAAGCTGCAGTACATCGCGCTGCGGCAGGTTCTTTTGAGCACGGACACCGCGGACAGCAGTGACAATCTGCAGTGCGAACTCCACTTCCTTGAGCAGACCGGCATCGACTTCGCCTGCCTGAGGCATCATCTGTACCATCAGAGATTCGCCTTGACGACGCTCCTCGAGGTTCTGCCACAGCTCTTCGGTGATGAAGGGCATGAAGGGGTGCAGTAATCGCAACTGTCGGTCGAAGAACTCAACGGTGGTGCGGTAGACATCTTCCGCCACAGCCTTGCCATAGGCAGGTTTCACCATTTCGAGATACGACGAGGAGAAATCGTCGCGAATGAGACGGTAGAGCAGGTTGGCTGCTTCGGAGATACGGAATTTCTCCATCAGGTCGTTCACCTCGGCGATGGCTGCGTTGAGACGTGAGCGGAACCACCTGATGGCAGCACGGTCGGCATCGCTGACCTCCTGACGCTGAGTGCCTTCGGCAGGTTCTCCCCATTGGGCGATCAGGCGGAATACATTCCATAGCTTGTTGGAGAAGTTGCGGCCTGTCTCGCAAAGTTTTTCATCGAAAAGGATGTCGTTGCCGGCGGGAGCCGAAAGCATCAGTCCGAGACGCACACCATCGGCGCCGAAATCCTCGATGAGTTTCAGCGGGTCGGGAGAGTTGCCCAGCGACTTGCTCATCTTTCTTCCGAGCGAGTCGCGCACAATACCGGTGAAGTAAACGTTGTTGAAGGGCTGCTTGCCCATATACTCATATCCGGCCATAATCATGCGGGCTACCCAGAAGAAGATAATGTCGGGACCGGTGACCAGCGTGGCTGTGGGATAGTAGTAGTTGATTTCGTCGTTACCGGGATTGTTGATGCCGTCGAATAGAGTAATGGGCCAGAGCCACGACGAGAACCAGGTGTCGAGAGCGCCTTCGTCCTGCACGAGATCTGATTCGCATATGTCGCCGCAACCTTCGATGGCATGAACCTTTTCGAGGGCTTTTGCTTTGGAAGCCGCAACCACTACGGCCTCTTTCTCTGGCTGAGCGGGATTGCGATAATAATATGCCGGGATGCGGTGTCCCCACCATAGCTGGCGGCTGATGCACCAGTCCTGTATGTTTTCAAGCCATACGCGGTAGGTCGATTTGTATTTTTCAGGCACGAAGCGGATGATATCGTCCATTACCGGTTTGAGCGAAATGTCGGCGAAATGCTTCATGTCGATGAACCACTGGAGCGACAGGCGAGGTTCGATAGGAACCTTTGTACGCTCTGAAAGTCCCACATTATTTACATAGTCTTCGACCTTTTCCATCAGATTGGCTCCGGCGAGGTCGCGGGCGATTTCGTCGCGGACAACGAAACGGTCCTTGCCCACATACAAGCCTGCGACTTCGGCCACGGTTCCATCTTCGTTGAAGATGTCGATCGACTCGAGGTTGTGTGCCTTGCCGAGCATGTAGTCATTCTTGTCGTGGGCAGGAGTGACTTTCAGACAGCCGGTGCCGAAATCAACCTCCACATATCGGTCCTCGATAACGGGAATCTCGCGGTTGACAAGCGGCACAATCACTTTTTTACCTTTGAGCCAGGCGTTTTTGGGGTCTTTGGGATTGATGCACATGGCGGTGTCGCCCATGATGGTCTCCGGGCGGGTGGTGGCTACCACTGCATACAGGCGACCGTCGTTGTCTACGTGCACCACATTCCCCTCTTCAGTGGCTTTGGCAACGTCGAACGACGCATCCTGACAGTCTGGTGCGAGATAATAGCGCAGGTAGTAGAGTTTCGACTGCTCCTGCTCAAAGTACACTTCGTCATCAGAGATGGCTGTGCGGTTAACAGGGTCCCAGTTGACCATACGGAGCCCACGGTAAATCAGCCCCTTTTCGTAAAGGTCGCAGAAAACCTTTGTGACCGATTCCGAACGCAACGGATCCATTGTGAAAGCGGTGCGGTCCCAGTCGCATGAGGCACCGAGTTTGCGGAGCTGCTGAAGGATTATGCCGCCATGGTGATGCGTCCAGTCCCATGCATGTTCGAGAAACTGCTCACGGGTGAGATCGGTTTTTTTGATACCCTGGGCGGCCAGCTTGGCAATCACCTTAGTCTCGGTGGCGATGGAAGCATGGTCGGTGCCGGGCACCCAGCAGGCATTTTTGCCCTGCATGCGCGCACGGCGGATGAGGATGTCCTGAATGGTCTCATTGAGCATGTGCCCCATGTGGAGAACTCCGGTTACATTGGGGGGAGGGATAACGATGGTGTAGGGTTCGCGGCTGTCGGGCCTGGAGCTGAAAAGTTTATGCTCCATCCAGTAGGCATACCACTTGTCTTCAACCTCTGCGGGGTTGTATTTGGCTGCTAATTCTTTCATTCGAAATCAAATTTGGCGCAAATTTACGAAAATTCACTGAAATTGCGTACTTTTGCAGTTAAATAATGACATCCCCCGTTAACCTATATAAATATTAACCTCATATCAACATGAACAAAACTCTTCTGCCCGTGGCGGCGGCATCGCTGATTGCCCTGACCACCGGTTGCAGTAATCATGAAAGCATGATTGAGAAACCTGATTTCAAAGCCAATGCCGACAGCGTGTTTGACATTGACGCTCTCGAGGCTCTTGGCAGAGTGTCGAATCCCCAGGTGTCGCCCGACGGCAAAAAAGTGCTCTTCGGCATCGCTTACGAAAGTGTTGAGCAGAACAAGAGCAACAACGAACTCTATGTGATGAACCTCGATCGCACCGAGCCTCGCCGCATTACCCGCACAGCCGACTCGGAGCAGGATGCCGTGTGGATCGACGGTGGCAGCAAAATCGCCTTCATCGCCGCTCACGACGGCAAACCCCAGATGTGGGTGATGAACGCCGACGGATCAAACCGCCATGTGGTCAGCAACCTTGAAAACGGCGTCAGCGGATTCAAGGTTTCGCCCGACGGCAAGAAAGTGGTTGTGGTTTCCACAGTAAAATATGGCCGCACTGCCCAGGATGTCTATCCCGATCTCACCAAAGCCACAGGACGGCTGATCGATGACCTGATGTACAAACATTGGGACGAATGGGTGACAGAAATTCCTCATCCTTTCGTGGCCGACTTTGACAACTACCGTCTGAGCAACGTGGTTGATGTGATGGATGGCGAACGTTTTGAATCGCCCATGAAGCCTTTCGGAGGCATCGAATCCTTCGCCTGGTCGCCCGATTCCAAAAATCTGGTCTACGTAAGCCGTAAAAAGGAGGGAATGGAATATGCTCTTTCAACAAATTCCGACCTCTATTGCTACGAACTTGCCACCGGCAAGACCCGCAACCTCACCGAGGGAATGATGGGCTACGACACCAACCCGGCATTTTCGCCCGACGGTTCTAAACTCGCATGGCTTTCGATGGAGCATGACGGTTACGAGTCCGACAAGAACCGCCTGTTTGTGATGGATATGGCCACTGGCGTTAAAACCGACCTCACAGAGGGTTGGGATTACACCATCGACCAGTTCGCATGGTTCCCCCAGGGCGACCGTATCTATTTCATCGCGCCTTATCAGGGCGTCGCCCCTATCTTCTCAATCGATTTAAAGACTAAAATTGTTGATAGAGTCACTGCTCCCGAGGATGTCTGCGACTACGCCGCGCTTGCTCCCGTCGATGGCAAAACTCTGGTGACGATGCGTCATTCGTTCCTATATCCCAACGAAATTTTCAAAGTGGAGGACGCTGTGGCCTATCAGCTCACCGACGTCAATGGTGAAATATTCGATAAGGTTGAGCGACCCACATGCCGACAGGTGATGGTGCCCACTACCGACGGCAAACTGATGACCACCTGGGTGCTCTATCCTCCCAAATTCGACGAAACCAAAAAGTATCCCGCGATCCTTTATTGTCAGGGTGGACCCCAGCAGGCAGTAAGCCAGTTCTGGAGTACCCGCTGGAATCTGATGCTGATGGCTGCAAACGGCTATATTGTAATTGCCCCCAACCGCCGCGGTCTCCCCGGTTTCGGCACTGAATGGAATGCCCAGATTTCTGGCGACTACCCCGGTCAGAACATGCAGGATTACCTCTCGGCAGTCGACTACATGAAACAGCAGCCCTACGTCGACGGCAGCCACATCGGCGCTGTGGGCGCCAGCTACGGCGGTTTCTCTGTCTATATGCTTGCCGGTATCCATGAAGGCCGTTTTGCCGCATTCATCGCTCACGCAGGTATCTTCAACACCGAAGCACAGTATCTTGAAACCGAAGAGATGTGGTTTGCCAACTGGGATCTCGGCGGCCCCTTCTGGGATAAGAACAATCCTGTTGCCCAGCGCACTTTCGCCAATTCTCCTCACAAGTTTGTCGACAAATGGGACACCCCTATTCTTGTTACCCACGGCGAATATGATTTCCGCATCCTCTCTTCGCAGGGCGAAATGGCATTCAATGCCGCCCGTCTGCGCGGTGTGCCTGCCGAAATGCTTATCTTCCCCGACGAGAATCACTGGATTCTCAAACCGCAGAACGCCATCATGTGGCAGCGTGTGTTCTTCCGCTGGCTCGACCGCTGGCTGAAACCCGGAGCCGAAGCGCCCGCTCAGCCCTCGGCTGCTCCTTCCGATTCCGTGAAGTAATACTGATTTTTACAAAAGCAAAACCCGAAGCCTCGGCATAGAGACTTCGGGTTTTATTTTATGGTGAATATAGGAAATTAAGAGCTGGTTAAATATGTGGCAGACAGGTCAGTCGATTGAAAACACGCTGCCGGGAAGCGGACGGCAATTATAGTTCGATGCCATGACCTCGCCGTAGGCTCCGGCTGAGCGGAGTGCCAGGAAGTCGCCGCGATGCACTTCAGGAAGCATCTCGTCTTCTCCGAAGATGTCGGATGACTCGCAGATGGGGCCGACTACGTCGTAGCGTTTAGGCTCTCCTGAGGGATTGGAGATGTTCTCGATTTTGTGATGTGCGTTGTAGAGGGCGGGGCGGATGAGGTCAGTCATGCCGGCGTCGACAATGGCAAACCGTTTCGAGGTTCCTTCCTTGACAAAGAGCACCCGTGTGATCAGCGAGCCGCACTGGGCCACGATCGAACGGCCAAGTTCAAAATGCAGTTCCTGATCTGCGCCGAGATGCAGATGGTGGTGGAATGTGTTGAAATATGTCTCGAAATCGGGGATGGGATGGCGCTCTGGGTCGGCGTAGTCGATGCCGAGGCCGCCGCCGACATTGATGGTGCGGAATGTGATACCTTTTGCGCGATATTCGTCCTGCAGGCGGTTGACAGTCTCACAAAGCAGCATCCAAGGTTCGGATTCCGTAATCTGTGAGCCTATATGGAAGTGCAATCCCGAAAGTTCTACTCCCGGTAACGAGCGGGCAAGATCCACTATGGCAGGAAGCATCTCCAGATTGATTCCGAATTTATTTTCGGAAAGTCCGGTAGTGATATATTTGTGGGTATGGGCGTCGATATTGGGATTGACGCGGATAGCCACTGTGGCTGTTTTGCCGAGTTTGACTGCCATCTCGCTGATGATCCGCAATTCAGGCTCCGATTCAACATTGAAGCAGCCGATACCTGCATTGAGCGCCATGAGGATTTCGGGGTCGCTCTTACCCACTCCTGCAAAAACGATTTTTGAGGGGTCGAAACCGGCTTCAAGTGCCCTGGCGATTTCATAACCGCTCACGCAGTCAACTCCAAGACCGGCCTGCTCGATAGGCCTGAGTATGCCGGGGTTGGCGTTGGCTTTGATTGCATAATGAATTTTGTAGCGAGGGTCGCGTGTGGCTCGTTTAACCTCGTTTAAGGTGCGGTTGAGCAAGTCGAGGTCGTAATAATAACACGGAGTGGTCACATCGGCGAAACGCTCGGTAAAAAAGCGTGTCATAGAAAACGTAGGAGGTTTAGTCAGACAGTAGATACTCAATCCTTGAAGAGCATTTTGCTAAGTGAGTTGAGAGCTTTCACCTTGTCTTCCTTGCGGATGAGGAAAGAGATATTGTAGTTGCTGCCACCATACGAAATCATGCGCACGGGTATGTCGGAAAGCGCGTCGAGGGCCTTGGCTTCATATCCGGTGTTGGTCCATTCCATATCGCCGACTACGCAGATGATCACCATGTCCTTGTCGACAGTCACGGTGCCGAATTTCTTGAGATCACTGAGGATTTCGGGCAGAAATTTGTCGTTGTCGATGGTTAGAGAGACACCCACCTCGCTGGTGGCTATCATGTCGATGGGAGTCTTATACTGCTCGAAAGTCTCGAACACGCTTTTGAGATAGCCATAGGCCAGAAGCATGCGCGAACTTTTGATTTTTATGGCCGTGATGTTGTCCTTGGCAGCTACAGCTTTGATGTGGGGCGTTGAGGTTTTGCTTGAAATCAAAGTGCCTTCGGCGGTAGGTTCAAGCGTGTTGAGAAGACGCACTGGAATGTTGCTCATCTTTGCGGGGAGCACGCATGTGGGGTGCAGAATCTTTGCGCCGAAATAGGCCAGCTCGGATGCTTCCTCGAAGTGGAGGTTATGCACCGGACGGGTTTTCTCCACGAATCGGGGGTCGTTGTTGTGCATGCCGTCGATGTCGGTCCAGATTTCAATTTCGTCGGCATTGACGGCAGCTCCGATGATCGAGGCGGTGTAGTCGCTTCCTCCGCGCTGTAGATTGTCGACTTCGCCGGCGGCATTGCGACAGATAAAACCCTGTGTAATGAAGATTTCAGCCTCGGGCGCTGCGTCGAGCAGAGGTTTGATATGGTTTTCAATGTGAGCCATATCGGGGTCGGCGTCGGCGTTGGTCTTCATGAACTCGAGAGCGGGGAGCGCAACGGCCTTTAGACCGCGCTCGTTGAGCAGAGCGGTCATCATGGCAACGCTCATGATTTCGCCCTGAGCGAGGATAACCTTTTCATCGACAGCTGTGAAAGTATGTTTTCGGGCGTAGGAGCGGAGCAGCGAGAAGACATCTTTGATTACTTCAAGCGCTTCCTGTTTGCTCTCGGGTTTGGTGTAGAGATTGTTCACTGTGAGAATATACTTCTCTTCGAGCATGCCTATGAGCCTCACGGCTGCTTCGGCGTTACCTTTGTAGAGATAGTCTGAAATCTCGACAAGCATATTAGTGGTACCCGACATAGCTGAAAGCACCACGATGTTGCGGTCGCGGCTCGATACCAGGTCGGCTACATGCTGGATGCGGTCGGCCGATCCGACCGAGGTGCCTCCGAATTTTAATACTTTCATATTTACAGTTCGATTGAAATTTTGGCAAAATTACAATAAAATCCTTATATAGAAAAATTCTTGTTAGGGAAATGTGTCATTATGTGACAAATGTGCAATTAAAACATGAAAAATCCGTGCCTGTCGCTGTTCAGCGAGGGGCACGGATCACGTTACTATCTTGATAAATCAGAAGGTTGCTGTTTCAGGGATTATTCGCCCATGAGATATTTGTCGATTGCTTTTGCAGTGTCACGGCCGGCGGCGATGCAGCGTACCACCAGTGAGGCTCCGGTGTTCACATCGCCGGCAGCGAACACTTTGTCGACACTTGTGGCGTGTGTGGTGGCGGCTGTCTTCACATTTCCGCGGGCATCTTTTTCCAGTCCGAGGTCGTTGATAATACCTTCGGCCACCGGATTGGTGAAGCCCATGGCCAGAAGCACCAGTTCGGCCTTGATGGTGGATTTTTTTCCGGTGTGCTTCAGATTCATGCGGCCTGTGGCAGGATCTTTCTCCCACTCCACTTCTTCGACCTCCACCTCTTTGACATTACCTTTTTCGTCAGGTACGAATCGGCGGGTGTCGAGGAGCCAGCGGCGGTCGCAACCCTCTTCGTGGCTGCTCGACGTCTTCAGCACCACAGGCCAGTAAGGCCACGGGGTGGCGGGGTTATCCCCTACCGGTGGTTTGGGCATGATTTCAATCTGGGTGACGGAGAGAGCGCCCTGACGGTGTGAGGTGCCTACACAGTCGCTGCCGGTGTCGCCGCCGCCGATTACGAGCACATTCTTCCCTTTGGCCGAGATGCGTTCGGCAGCGGGGATCTTGACGCCGGCATTCACGCGGTTCTGCTGCTGGAGAAGTTCGAGGGCGAAGTGCACACCTTTGAGGTCGCGTCCTTCTACGTTGAGGTTACGGGGCACCTCGGCACCCATGGCAAGGCAAATGGCATCATAATCGCGCATCAGTTCCTCAGCTGTGACATCTTTGCCTACGTGGCTGTTGCAGCGGAATTCCACACCTTCGGCTTTCATGATGTCGACGCGGCGGTCGATCACAGCCTTGTCGAGTTTGAAATCAGGAATGCCGAAACGGAGCAGTCCGCCGGGTGCTTCGTTTTTCTCGAAAACGGTGACTGTGTGTCCGGCGTGATTCAGACGGTTGGCGCACGCCAGACCGGCGGGTCCCGAACCGATCACCGCCACTTTTTTGCCGGTGCGGAACGGGGGCTGCACCGGACGGATGCGACCTTCGGCAAAGGCTCGTTCCACTATGGCAAGCTCGTTTTCGCGCACGGTCACGGCCTGATGCTGCTGATTGAGCACACACCCCTTTTCGCACAGGGCCGGACAGATGCGGCCAGTGAATTCGGGGAAGTCGTCGGTCATGGAGAGAAGGCGGTAGGCTCCCTCGATGTCATCTTTGTAGAGACGGTCCTGCCATTCGGGCTGGCGGTTGCCCAGAGGGCAGCTCCAGTGGCAGAATGGTACGCCGCACTCCATGCATCGCGATGCCTGCGCGCGCCGTTCCACGCTGTTGAGGCGTTTCTCAACCTCATTATAATCTTTAACTCGCTCCTCTTTGGGACGATAGCCGCCTTCCTGGCGGTCGATTGAAAGGAAAGCTTTGGGATTTCCCATTTTGATATAAGTTCTTTAGAGCTTGTTTAATAATAAATGTTACCGATAGGGCGGTCAATGTCCGAGCAGATTTCTGCTTGCGTTGAGGGAGTTATGGGGGTCCATAACGACCGATGCGCAAACAGAAAGATGCCGGACAGTGGCCGACACAAGGTATTATTTTCATGACCTTCACATCTATTAAAATTTATTTTCATGTTTCTTAGTAATATCTTTAGTGAAAAGTTACCTTTGTTTCGCATATCCCGGCCTGCTTTCGTCCTGTTCCTCAGTCGTGTACACACGTACACTCCTTCGTCACACGACGAAATCAGGCTCAGTATATGCGACCCTATCGGCAACATTTATTATTAAACAAGCTCTTAGGTTGAGACTTCTGTTATTTTGCCACTTCCGCCAGGGCTGCTTTTTCGGCCTTTTCGGCTTCCATGACCTTCTTGTACTCGATGGGCACAACCTTTACGAATTGCTTCACGTAGTTGTCCCAGTCGTCGAGCATACGCTGTGCCAGTGGCGAGCGTGTGTGCTTGTAGTGGGCGGAAATCAGACGGTGGAGTTCCCGGTTGTCGGCCACATCCTCGATGAGCGAGAGTTCCACCAGCTCCATGTTGCAGAAGTAGTCGAAATCGCCGTTGGGGTTCCACACGTATGCAACTCCGCCGCTCATACCGGCTGCGAAGTTACGGCCCGTGGGACCGAGCACCACTGTGCGTCCGCCGGTCATGTATTCGCAGCAGTGGTCGCCCACACCTTCAACCACAGCGGTGGCGCCTGAATTGCGGACACAGAAACGTTCGCCCACCTGACCGTTGATATAGATCTCTCCGGATGTGGCGCCGTAGAGAAGGGTGTTGCCTGCGATGATGTTCTTTTCGGGAGGATATGCAGTGCCGTCGGCCGGGGCGATTACAATCTTGCCGCCGGAGAGCGACTTGCCCACATAGTCGTTGGCATCACCATAGAGGCGGAACTCTATGCCGTGCGCCAGGAACGCGCCGAAGCTCTGGCCTGCCGAGCCGGTGAATGTGCACTTGATGGTGCCGTCGGGCAATCCTTCCTCGCCATATTTTTTTGCGAGGGTGCCCGCGAGCATGGCGCCGACAGCACGGTCGGTGTTGGCGATAGGGAACTCCAGTTCCACAGGCATGCCGGCATCTATTGCGGCAAATGAGCGCGAGATGATTTCCCGGTCGAGAACTTTGTCGATGTTGTGAACCTGGGCGGTGGTGTTGATGATCGCGTTTTCAGTCGATTCTTCGGGCATGAACAGAATCTTGTCGAAGCGCAGACCGGGAGCGTGGCATTTGCGCAACTCGTCGTTGACCATCAGCATGTCGGCGCGGCCTATGATGTCATCCATCTTGCGGATGCCGAGGCTTGCCATTGTCTCGCGGATGTCGCGGGCCAGAAATCGGAAGAAGTTGATCAGATATTTCGAGTGACCGATGAAGCGTTTGCGCAGTTCGGGATTCTGTGTGGCGACACCCATGGGGCATGTGTTCATGTGGCATTTGCGCATCATCACACAGCCCAAAACAATGAGCGCGCTGGTGGCGAAGCCATATTCTTCGGCGCCGAGCATGGCCATGATGAGTACGTCGCGTCCCGATTTAAGCTGGCCGTCGGCCTGAAGTTTCACCTGACCGCGCAGGTTGTTTATTACGAGAGTCTGCTGTGTCTCGGCCAGGCCGATTTCAACAGGCACGCCCGCATAGTGGATCGAGCTGGCCGGCGATGCGCCCGTGCCGCCGTCGCTGCCGCTGATGGTGATGAGGTCGCTTTTGGCTTTAGCAACGCCGGCCGCAATGGTGCCGACGCCACTCTCGGCTACGAGTTTGACACTCACCTTGGCGTGCGGGTTTACGTTCTTGAGGTCGAAAATCAGCTGAGCCAGGTCCTCGATGGAGTAGATATCGTGGTGAGGCGGAGGTGAAATCAGGGTAAGACCGGGGATAGAGTGGCGGGTCTTGGCAATAATTTTGTCGACCTTGAAGCCGGGGAGCTGGCCTCCTTCGCCGGGCTTGGCGCCCTGAGCCACCTTGATCTGGATTTCGTCGGCATTGACAAGATACTCTGCGGTGACGCCGAAACGGCCTGAGGCTACCTGCTTGATTGCCGAACGGGCCGAAGTGCCATCCTCGCGGGGCTTGAAACGTGCAGCATCCTCGCCTCCCTCACCGGTGTTGGAGCGTGCGCCGATAGCGTTCATGGCGATGGCCATTGCTTCATGCGCCTCTTTGCTGATCGAACCGAACGACATGGCGCCGGTGACGAAACGGTGCATGATGGCTTCTTCAGGCTCAACCTCCTCAAGAGGTATGGGAGTGCCGGGGCGGAAGTCAAGGAAATCACGAATGAAGATGGGCGACGGCTTGTGATTGACAAGTTCGGTATACTCCTTGAATTTGGCATAGTCGCCGAGTCGGGTCGAGAGTTGCAGTTTGGCAATGGTCTCGGGATTCCAGGCATGTTCCTCGCCATCTTTGCGGAACGAGTAGTAGCCGGTGAACGGGAGCGGGGCGGTGTTGTCGAAATGATCGCCGAATGCCTCTTTATGAGCCGAAAGAATATCCTTTGTCATGGCTTCGAGACCGATACCGCCGATTTTGCTGACTGTGTTGCCGAAATATTTATGGCATGTTTCCTCTGAGAGACCGATTGCCTCGAAGAGCTGTGCGCCCTTGTAGGAGGTAAGGGTAGAGATGCCCATTTTCGACATTACTTTCAACAGGCCCTTGTCGACAGCCTTGATGAAATTGTTTATGGCTGTGCGGGTGTCGAGCTGGATTTCCTTTTTCTTGACAAGATCGTCGAGAACGGAGAATGCCAGATAGGGGTTGATGGCCGAGGCACCATAACCTGCAAGCAGTGCGAAGTGCATCACCTCGCGCGCATCGGCGGTTTCAACCACAAGGGCTGTCTGTGTACGTTTTTTCTTGTGGATCAGGCGGTGATGCACTGCAGAGGTGGCCAGCAACGCCGGAATCGGCGCGTTTTTGGCATCGACACCGCGGTCGGAGAGAATAATATAGTTGCAACCCTCGTCAACTGCCTGCTCGGCTTCCTCGCAGAGGCGTTCAAGTCCTTTGGCCATTCCCTCAGAACCCTCTTCTACCGGGAATGTCATGTTGAGCTTGCGGGTGATGAACCCGAGATAACGCAGGTTGCAGAGCAGGTCGAGCTCGCGGTTGGTGATGATGGGGCGTTTAAGAAGCACCATCTTGCATAGATCGGCCGACATTTTGTTTGGCCACATGCCCACAGCTCCGATGTAGCTGTCGAGGCTCATCACAAGTTCCTCGCGCAGAGGGTCGATAGGCGGGTTGGTGACCTGAGCGAAATGCTGACGGAAATATGTGTACATCAGCTGGGGAAGTTCGGAAAGCACTGCCAGAGGGGTGTCTTTGCCCATGGAATTGACAGGTTCCTTGGCATCGACGGCCATAGGAATCATGATTTTCTCCACTTCCTCGCGGGTGTAGAAGAATGCTTTTTTCAGACGCTCGGCCTCTTTCACTTCCACGGCGATTTTTCGGCCGGAGGAGATGGAGTCGAGGTTGATGCGGTTGCGGCTGAGCCAGTCGCGGTAAGGAAACTGGTCGGCCAGTTTCTCCTTGATTTCCTCGTCGTGATAAATTTTGCCCTCCTGCATGTCCACGATCATCATCTTGCCGGGACGCAGACGGCCTTTCTCCTTGATTTCGGAAGCCTCGAACGGTAGCACGCCGGTCTCGGAAGCGATGACCACCGTGTCGTTGTTGGTGATAAGGTAGCGGGCCGGACGCAGACCGTTGCGGTCAAGCATGCCGCCGGCGTATCGACCGTCGGTAAACAGCAGGGCTGCCGGACCGTCCCATGCCTCCATGAGGATTGAATGATATTCGTAGAATGCTTTCAGACGCGACGAAATCGGGTTCTTGTCGTTGAACGATTCAGGCACCAGCATGGCCAGCGCATGTGGCAGACTCATGCCTGCCATGACGAAGTATTCGAGCACGTTGTCGAGCGATGCCGAGTCGCTCATCCCCTCCTGGCATATAGGAGTGATGTCATATCCGTGAAATGACTCTGCTTTGAGCGAACTTTCGCGGGCTTTCATCCAGAGACGGTTGCCCTGGATGGTGTTGATTTCGCCGTTGTGGCCGAGCATGCGGAATGGCTGGGCAAGCGACCAGGTGGGGAATGTGTTTGTGGAGAATCGCGAATGCACCAGAGCCATGGCTGTGGTGAAACGGGGATTCATCAGGTCGGGGTAATAATAGCGCAGCTGCAGACTCGACAGCATACCTTTATATACTATCACCCGCGAAGATAGCGAGCAAACATAAAAATCTTCCTTGCCCTCGATTTCGACAGATTCCCGCACCTTTTTCTCTACGCTTTTGCGCAGGAGATAAAGGCGGATCTCGATGGGATCGTCGGTTTCCTCGTCGGAAACGAAAATCTGCTTGATAGCCGGCTCTGCCGAGCGGGCCACTTCGCCAAGCTGTCCGTTGTTGGTGGGCACATTGCGTACGGCCATAAGTTTCAGCCCCAAGGCCAGTGCCTCGCGTTCGAAAATGTCGAGAATGATCTGCTGCGACTCCTCATTGTGAGGCATGAACACCAGACCGGTTCCGTAACGCCCTTTTTCAGGCACGGGAATGCCCTGAAGCAGAATGAATTCGTGAGGCACCTGCACCATGATGCCGGCGCCGTCGCCTGTCTTGGGATCGGCACCTTCGGCGCCGCGGTGAACCATGTGTTCCAGCACCTGCAGACCTTGTTCCACCAGCCGGTGACTTTTAATCCCTTTGACATTGACCAGAAGCCCCACGCCGCACGCATCGTGTTCGAAGCGGGGGTCATACAGTCCTCGAGAATTAATGGAAGTATACGCCATTTGATTTATGTGAGATAAAACGTTCTTTTTACGCTAAAATTCAGTACAAATCGGAAAATAGTGACGAATTGTTGTGAATCACATCGCAAAAGTAGCAATATTCTACGAAACTACAAAGAAAATTAGCAAAATGTTTTAAGGAAAAACTCTACCCGGTTTACCCGTCAGGACTCAACTTTCTGTCTCATAGCCACATAATGTAGTTGGAAAAATATGTTATTCAACATCATTGCTGATAAATTCGATATTTAAGTTTGCCGTTTCGATAATAAATGCTACCTTTGCAAACGGCAGTAACAATCTGCCTAGCTTACATTCAATATTTTTTATCTTACTTAAATCTTTCAAATCATTTTCAATGAACAACCTTCAGCAATGTCTGCTGGCGATGTCGTTGGTTTCAGGTGTCGGGTTTACCGCCGTCGCTGAATCAATTACATCCACGCCGTCACCTGCCGTCACCAACAAGGTGTTGGAAGTGAAGATTCAGACAGATCAGGATCTCGGAAGCACAGTGTATTGCTACACATGGTGCAAAAGTATCAACGGGAAGGAAAAGACCCCTTCGTGGAAGTGGGCCGATGTCCACACCTCCAAATTTCAGATGACTGGCAGCGCAGGCACCTACACCTTCAAGATCGCCGACATCAAAAGTTTTTACGAACTGAATGACACCGAGCTTGCAGGTCTTACCGAACTTGGCTTCATTGCCAAAAACGCATCCGGCGGTCAGTCGGGCGACCTCTTTATCAACGTGGTACCGGGTCGATCGGATGCCTACTCCGGCGGTGAGGGAACTCAGGATAATCCTTTTATCCTGAAGAATATCGACGACCTCAAGGAGTTTGCCTCCACATCAATTGACTGGGCCGAAGATGTTTATCTCCGTCTCGATGCCGACATAGATGCGTCGACGCTTGACACTCCTATCGCCTCCAAAGGTTCGCCTTTCCGCGGTCACTTCGATGGCGCAGGCCATTCGATTTCCAATCTCAGGCTGACGGAGACAGCTGTCGGTGAAGCTGTGGGCCTTTTCGGTGGCCTTAAAAATGGTGAAATCAAAAATCTCGGCGTAGTCAACGCCGATATCACCGGCTCCACCTATGCAGGTATACTCGTAGGCTACGCCACATCCGGCACAATCAAGGCTTGTTATACCACCGGTGAGGTGAATGCAAACTCGGTGTGCACCGGCGGTCTCGTAGGTGACAACGTCGGTGCTGTGATTTCTGATTGCTACAGTGGCGCCGCCGTATCCAACACTGCCGACTGTGCTGTCGGCGGTCTCGTAGGTAAAAACGCCGGCGTGATTCAGAATGTCTACGCTTCCGGCTCTGTCAAGGGACTTGATTTCGTGGCAGGTGTGGCAGGTGCGAATTACGGCAATATCCGTCATTCCGTAGCTCTTAATTCTTCTGTTACTTCTTCCATGAATTATAGCGCACGCTTCAGCGGCAACAGCGATTCCCGCAATATAGTGAGCGAAAACAATGCCTGGACCGACATCACACCCGGTCACGGTTCGTGGAGCGCATACGGTTATCCCGCAACACTCCGCTCGGCCAACGATCTCTCGAGCCTCGCGCTTTTCCGTCAGGTCACAGGCTGGGATTTCGATAACATCTGGGAGTGGAGAACTGAGAGCGGAAAATCATATCCCGCTCTGCGAAAAATTTCTGGTCAGACCAATGTCATCCCTGACAATTTTTATAAGTCACTGTCGGGATTGATCGATGTTGCTGCTCCCGGTGTGCTTGTCAGCGCGGGGCCCAACCCCGTCACAACCACCCTCGTCGTCAGCTCCACCGAGGCACTTGCTTCCTGCCAGGTATTCTCGGTAAGCGGTGCCATGATAGCAAACATCGTTCCTGCGGCCGGAATGTCGGAGGTCGCAGTCGACATGTCGACTGCAGCTCCCGGCCTCTACATTGTGAATGTAGTGACTTCGAATGGCTATAAATCAGTAAACAAAATCATCAAGAAGTAATTCACCCCACAAAATGAAACTAAAACGCAACTCATCATACGGTGTCGGTGCGCTGTGCGCGGCCATGCTTCTTGCAGGTTCAGCTTCGGCAGCAGCAGGCGACGCCTCTCTCGACCGTCTCGAAATCAAACTCGACGGCAAAAACATCATCCCCTCGTTCAACAAGAACCAGCTCAACTACGAGATCACCCTTGACGAAGATGTCGCCACAACGGCAACGTTCTCCGCTTCCCCCTCGTCCGCTTCATCGGTTCTCGACATCAACATCAACGGCGTCAACTGTCACAACCATTCGGTTGGCAGCCTTGTCGGTGGCGAGAACAGGATAAAATATATTGTGAAAAACGGCAGTGATTCCAAGGTCTACACCATAAAGATCACTACTCCCGTGGTGGCCCGCAAAGAGTATTTCACATGGAAGAACGCCAACATGTATTTTGTGTTCACCGACCGTTTCTACAATGGTGACACTTCCAACGACAACTCATATCATCGCAAACGTCTGTCAGGCGCCGCCGATGTGGCCACTTTCCATGGCGGCGACATCAAGGGTCTCACGCAGAAACTCGACTACCTCGACAAACTCGGCATCAACTCCATCTGGATTACTGCTCCCTACGAGCAGATGCATGGATGGACAGGCGGTAAGAATGATGCTTTCCCCCACTACGCTTTCCACGGCTACTATGCTCTCGACTGGACCTATATGGATCGCAATATGGGCACCATAGCCGACATGAAGAACTTTGTGACCGAGGCCCACAAACGCGGCATCCGCGTGGTCATGGACATCGTCCTCAATCACACCGGCTATTGCACTCTCGACGATTGCGTCGACTATGATTTCGGTAATTTCAACGGTACTCCCACTGCCGGTTGGGTGCCCGAGGGCACTCCCTATTCCATGTGGGCACCGAAGAACGATGTGTCGTTCAACGCCGACACCCAGGGCAAATGGGGCAACTGGTGGAGCGGCTGGGTACGCGCGTTCAGCGACCACGACTGGTATCAGTCAGCCGGATTCGCAGCTGCAGGCAACGACGACAAAACCATGTCGCTGGCCGGTCTGCCCGACGTTGTCACTGAACAGACATCCGCTGTGCAGATTCCTCCTTTCCTGCAGAAAAAATGGGATGCCGAGAAGGGGGGTGATTACGATGCTTACCGTCTGCCCAACCTTGAATCGTGGCGCGAGGGAGGCAAGGGTGCCCCCGCCGACTATATTATCAACTGGCTCGCCGGTTGGGTGGAATATTTCGGCATCGACGGTTTCCGCTGCGACACTGCCAAACATGTGGAACTTTCGCGCTGGAACCAGCTTAAGGAAACATGCCGCAAGGCTCTGAATAACTGGCGTCAAAGCGATCGCGCCGATGAATATGCAAAGGATTGGACCGATGATTTCTGGATGACAGGCGAATGCTTCGGATGGCAGCACGGCGACACCGGCTATTTTACTGAGGGCAACTTCGACTCCATGATCAACTTCGCTTTCAACAGTACGGAAGGAGGTTCGGGCCGTACACCCACCACCGAAGACTGGAAATATTATGCCAACTTCTGCAACGGCAGCAACGGACGTCAGGTGCTCAACTATGTGTCGAGCCACGACACCGGCCTGCATCGCCCCGGCGACCAGAAAAAGGTGGCTACCATGTTCCTTCTTTGCCCTGGCGGCGCTCAGATATATTACGGTGACGAGACTTCCCGTGGTTATATCAGCGGTTGCCCCGACCAGTCGATGTCAACCCGCTCCGATTTCAACTGGGATGCCGTCGACAATGACGACAACAAACACTGGCAGATTATCGGTCAGTTCCGCCGCCGCAACCCCGCGGTCGGCGCCGGCACTCAGACCGATCTTGGCTCCGACACCTATGCCCGCAAGTTCTCGGCCGACGGTTACACCAATGCTGTTGTGATCAAGCTTAACACCCAGGCTGGCCAGACCTACTCTGTTAGCGTTGGCGACGCATTCAGTGACGGACAGCGTGTGATGGACGGTTACAACAATAACACCGTAGCCGCCGTTTCAGGCGGTAAGGTGTCAATGAAGGCTTCAGGCCCGGTGCTTCTGATTGAGGAATTCGGCAGCATCAGCGGGGGTGGCGGCGGATATGAGGATCCCGGTGAGACCAAGCCCGAGATTTCTGCATCGCCCAACGGCGGCGATTTTGTCGACGAAGTGACTGTCGCTCTCTCGGTCAATCCCATCGGCACCCCTATCCATTATTCCACCAACGGCACTGCCACCGCTTCCTCTCCTGTCTATACCGAAGGTCTCACCTTCACGGAATCCACCACCCTCTCGGTGTTTGCGTCCAACAGCGCAGGTTCTACTACTCAGGAATTCAAATTCAACAAGGTTGAGGCTCCTGCGCCCGGTCAGGCAAAGGTTTCATCGAAACCTGCCGACGGCGCCACCTTCCAGGATGAAATCACCGTGGAACTGTCGGTTAATCCTGCCGGTGTCCCCATTCATTATGCTGTCAATGGCACTGCCACAGCCTCCTCACCTGTTTACACAAAACCGCTGAAATTCACCGAAACCACCACTCTGTCGGTATTCACAGACAATGAGGGTGTCACCAACACCCAGTCGTTCACCTACACAAAGACCGACCTCCCGCCGCAGCCCGAGGTAGAGGTATATGTGCTTCTTAAAAACACTGCCAACTGGTCAAATCCCACCGTATGGGCATGGGTTGACGACAATACCAGCTCGGTTGCCGCCGCCAAATGGCCCGGCGACGCTATGACCAAAGATGGTGATTACTGGCGATGGGAACTGCCTGAAGGGAAAACCACACCTAAGTATATTATCTTCTCGAACAACGGCGATAGCAAGACTAAAAACCTCGACTTTGTTAACAAGCAGATCTATGATTGCAACGGTAACAAAGTGAATGGCGACGATCCCACACCTCCCGTAGGTGACAAGATCACCGTATATTTCGACAACAGTGCCTCGAACTGGAGCAATGTGAAAATCCATTACTTCGGAGGAGACAATCCTACCGACTGGCCCGGAGTGGACATGCAGAAAGTCGAAGGCAACATCTGGAGTTATCAGGTGCCTGCCAATACCACAGGCCTTGTATTCAACAACGGCAACGGCCAGCAGACCAACAACTTCACCTGCAGCGCCAACCATCTCTACGACCGCAACTCTGACAAAGGAGTCTACAATAAGTAAACTAAACTAATAATATCAGGTCCCATGATGCATCATTCACGCATCATGGGACCTTTTTTTGTTGATTATGCAGCGTTACAGACATGGCGTTGTGTCAAAATGCTTGACACTCTCTCATGATTTTTCTCATAAGTCAGCGTTTTAATGGCCGAAGGATAAAAATGAGGGAGAATGGGATGGGGATTGATGAAAAAGAGTTAACTTTGCTCTATGTTTCAGCAATTTTCTGAATTTCTTGCAATGAATATCACCGGTGCAGGTTCCGGTGTGATTATTGGGGTTATCCTTTTGACGGGGATAGCTCTGGCGGCTGTTATCGGCTATTTTTTAACTAAATGGACGCTTGAGCGTTTTGAGAAACTTATCAGCCGGACAAAAACGAAGTGGGATGATGATTTGCTGAATCCCCTGATGTTACGTGCGATTTCGCAGTTGACACCGGCGATTGTGGTCAACTGGCTGCTGCCAGGCTTATTCGGCACGAGTGTTTCTGCCATAAAGTGGCTTACTGCCCTCACGTCGCTCTACATTCTGTGGGCCGCGGTGCGCATTGTCACAATTTTCTTTGATAATCTCTACAACGCTTTCCTCCATCGACGCCGGTTTCGCGCGTATGCTGTCAAAGGCATTTTCGACACTTTCAAACTTATCGCCATATGTATCGGCGTAATCGTGGGTCTGAGCATAATCATCGGAAAATCCCCTGTGGTGATTATCACCGCTCTTGGTGCCTCAGCGGCAGTTTTGTTGCTGATTTTCCAGGACAGTATTCTCGGACTTGTGGCCTCTGTGCAGTTCACCGCAAACAAATTAATGACGCGTGGCGATTGGATCGAGGATAAGAGCCACGATATAAACGGTGAGGTTATCGAAGTTTCGTTGACCGCCGTGAAAGTGCGCAATTGGGATAATTCCGTGTCGACGGTTCACCCCTATGCGCTGATGAAAGGTTCTTTTCGCAATTATCAGCCTATGCGCCGGTCGGGTGGCCGCCGGGTAGACCGGTCAATCTTTATCGATCTGAATACTGTCAGGTTTCTCACAGCCGACGAACTGACTCCGTTGCGCGACGAAGGTTTTATCACCGATGAGGAAATGAGTGCCCGGCAGGTGAATCTGAAACTTTTGCGCAGTTATCTCGAACGTTACCTTGTCAATCACGACAATGTGCGTCACGATATGACAACAATGGTGCGTCAGCTCGAACCCACCCCCTCCGGCCTTCCTCTTCAGCTATATTTCTTTATCGACAATGTAGCCTGGGAAGCCTATGAGGCGTTGGCATCCGACATCTTCGATCATGTATATGCCGTGGTGTCGCTATTCGGATTGCATATGTTCCAGACGCCTGCCGGTACCGATCTGTCGCGCGCCGCCCGCTGATTGCCGAAAAGCATCAATTCAGGGGCAGTGAGGGAACTTTCAGCAGAGTGGTGTCGGGAAAATGATGCGCAAGGTAGCGCCGGATGAAACCGAAAGTATCGTCGGAGATCAGCGGATCGTAGTCGAAGTGTGTGTTATAAAGCACGTAAGGCATTTCTATGCCACGCGTTTTTATGGCCTCGAAGGAGAGGATGGCATGGTTGATTGAACCGAGCGAGCCGTTGACCACCATTATCAGCGGCAGATGGCGTGACGCCACATAGTCTATTGTAAAAAAATCATCTGTCACGGGCACCATCAATCCTCCCGCCCCCTCTATTAGAACATCATCATAGCGCGATGCCAGCTTTTCGGTGGCATCGTCGATGACTTCGAGAGGAATATCGCGTCCGTCGATACGGGCGGCGAGCTGGGGTGAACAGGGGTGGGTGAAAATCAATGGAGCCGTGGTGTGGTCGAGATCTTCCGGCAGGAAGCCTGTTCCCATAAGATGTCGGTGCACTTCAATATCTTCCGACATTGAGGTGTTGCCCGTCTGGATAAACTTCTGGGTTATCACCTTACGGTTCTGTTTCATCAATTCCCGTGCAAACCAGCCTGTGCAATATGATTTGCCGGCATCGGTGTGAATTCCTGATACAAAATATTTCATGCTTTCGGTTTTTTTGTCAGAACGAGATAGGCCGGGCAGAATGTAAGACGGGCTTTATCGCTTGCGGTCAGTGGCCATTCCCGAATAAGTCGTCGCACAGTGGCGGGCGATGCCGTGGCCGACAGCCCGTTCACCCCGGTAAGTTGCAAATGATGCAGAGCATCGCGTGGTGTGTCGAATTCAAGAGTCTCACACTCGGTTGTGGCAACATTTATGGTCACACCGCAGCATCGGGCAATATCGGAGAGTGATTGCAAGGCGGGATATTGCAGCCCCGATCCTGTGATCGATGAGATCTCACTAAAAGTATCGCCGCTGTAGAACGACACTGCCAAAACGCCACCGGGGCGCAATGCCGCGGCGCAACGTCTGAGCCATGTAGCAGGTGAATTTAGCCATTGAACCATGGATGATGAAAATATCACATCCTTGCTTTCAGGAGTCAGATACTCATTGATGAAGTGTATATCCTCCACATCGGCTTTCACGTGAATGGCGCCGGTGTCCTTTCCCACTTCCGGATCGGTATCAAGGTCGACGAGTGTCAGGCTGTGAATATCGGAAGCTAACCGATCAAGATACATGCGCGTGAATACGCCATGACCGTAGCCCATCTCGATGATGTCGAGGTTGCCTTGTGGAATAATGCCGCCCGACAATTCCAGAAGCCGCCGGGCCACTTTTTTCTGTATTGTTGCATTCTCCTCATAGGTGTCGCCTGCCTGTGAAAACTTGTCACAAACCTTCGATTTGTCTATCACAAACCGATCGATTATCCATTGGAAATCGGGCAGATGGGGCATATCGGCAACTTCGGTTATGTCGACACCCTGCCAGGCGTTGCGTTGAGCTTCCGGCGGGAAAATGCGGTCGCACTCCCCTATCACCGCTTTATCCCAAAGGCTGACGTTGCTACGTTCCGCCGGTAGCGAGGCAAAATATTGCAGCTCGCGGCGTAGCCGCTCAACAGTAGTATCGTCGGAAGCAGCGTTGCCAAAATATTTTTCAAAATTATAGCGGGTTCCGGCCGTGCGCAGACGGAATTTGCGGAGTGTGGCCGCATGCAAACCATTAAGAGTTCCGCTGAATATCTCAGGCGGTATACCGCACGTAGGGTGGATATGTTGCTCAGTGCCGTTCACAGCGATGCGGAGTGTGATATTGAGGGATGTGTCCGCAATAAAGGCTGAGGCCGGTTTCACGCCAAACGACCAGCCGATAACAATTATCTCCTTATAATTCCACGCAGACTGTTTTCCGGCAATAATCCGCTCCGCTTCGGCCGCGCATCCGGGACCGTAGCCACTAAGCAGCAGTATGTCGCACTGATTTTTTTTCAGATCAGTGAATGCCTCGGCCGGCACTCCCCATCCTAAAAAAATCACTATAAGCGCTTCGCCGTGGTGATGATTCTGCAGGAAAATATGGTTCATTTATAGATAATGACTGGATTGTGACTGATAGGGTTATTTGCGGGGATTGAGAACCGGAAGTAACCCTTTGAGCGCATGGTCGAGAGCTTCGATGTCATCTTGCGACATTGCCGCCGAAAGAGAGAAGCGCAGACGGTCGGTGCCCGGGGGAACAGTGGGTCGTCGTATTGCCAAAGCTTTTACGCCCTGGAAGAGCAATCGGTTGGAGAGGTCGACAGCTTCCTTCGGATCGCCGATGATCAGTGGTTGAATGTGCGACACCTCTATTGGTATCACCGAGAATTGGCTGAGAACTTTCTGTAGCTCTATGGAAAGCTTCTGCAGATGGCGCCGCATGCTTTCGCCATGGAGAATCTGGGAAAGTGTGAATCTGCTCCATGCGGCCTGCATCGGAGGAATGGCTGTCGAGAAAATAAACGAGCGCGCGGAATTAATAAGCCAGTCGCGGGTCTCGGCCGAAGTGATGGCGAAAGCTCCCATCGAGGCGGCCGCTTTGCCGAATGTGCCGATCGTCACATCAACCTCCCATGGCGCTGACGAGTCTGCCACAAGCCCCAGACCGTAAGGGCCGAGTACGCCGAAAGCGTGCGCTTCATCGACATAGAGCGTAACGTTGGGGAATTCGCGCTTGAGCAGAAGCAGTTCCTCTATGTCGGCACGGTCGCCATCCATCGAGTAAACGCTTTCCACAATCACCAATATGTTCTTGTGTGCCGGTGCATGCTTTTCGAGCAGGGCGCGCAGATGGCTGTAGTCGTTGTGACGGAAACGGGTGAAAGATGCCTTAGACAGCATTATGCCGTCAATGATTGAAGCGTGAACCAGTCGGTCGGCAATAATGTAGGTATCGTTCTGTGCCAGTGCGGGGATCATGCCCGAGTTGGCATGATAGCCCGAATTAAATAGCAGAGCGCCTGTGTCGTCGCCGCGCCGTTTGGAATAGAGTAGCCGCAATGCCACCTCCAGATTGTCATATTCGATCTGGCGTGATGCCAACAGTCGGGAGGCGGAAGAGGTCATCGGCACTTTCAGTGAGGCCGGGTCAGAGAAAAAACGTGCCTGTAGATTGAAATCGGCACCGAGACCGAGATAGTCGTTGGTGGAAAAATCAATCACCTCTGCCGGTGTCATTTTGGGGATGGAACGAAAATTGCCCTCTGACTGAAGATTACGTAGATTCTCTGAGAAGTCCATGCTGTGTTGATGAGTTAAAATACTTGTTTCTATAACAAACTACCTCTTAGTTTTGGTCAGACATTGCCACGATGGCAATCATTTCTTCACAGAGTTTAACCAAATCTTCATCGGGGGTGACGTAGGGCGGCATGATGTAGACATTCCTGCCAAATGGACGCACCCATATGCCGCGTCGCACGCATTCTCTTTGAAATTCGCCCACATCGACGGGTCGGCGGGTTTCCACCACTCCGATAGTGCCGAGAACCCTTACATCGGTGACACCGCTGATGTTGCGGGCGGGGGCAAGAAGTTCCTTTATCAAAGTCTGCATGCGGGCTGTTTTCGATGCCATGTCCTGGCTGCGGAGCAGATCGAGCGACGCGCAGGCTATGGCGCAGGCAAGCGGATTGCCCATAAAAGTGGGTCCGTGCATGAGCACTCCGGCCTCCCCTGCCGAGATTGTGTCGGCCACATCTTTTGTGGTGAGCACAGCCGACATGGTTAGATAACCTCCGGTGAGGCCTTTGCCTATGCACATGATGTCGGGCTGCACTCCGGCATGTTCCCATGCGAAACAGCGCCCGGTGCGCCAGAATCCGGTGGCGATTTCGTCGAATATGAGATAGATTCCATATTCATCGCACAGTTTCCTTGCTTCGCGCAGATATTGCGGATGATAGAACCACATGCCTCCGGCTCCCTGCACGATAGGTTCGAGTATAAGTGCGGCTATCTCCCGGTGCTTTTTCTCCAGCAGATCGCGAAGCGGCTCTATGTCGGCTGGATTCCATTCGCCGTCAAAGCGGCTGCGGGGCTGTGGCACGAAGAAGCGCACCGGCAGCGCCGAGCCGAATGCACCATGCATCCCGGTCACCGGGTCGCACACGCTCATCGCATTCCATGTGTCGCCGTGATAGCCCGACCGGATTGTGGCGAAATTTGTCTTGGCGTGTGAGCCGCTACGGCTCACAGCAGCCTGCACGGCCATTTTCATGGCAACTTCCACGGCTACCGAGCCGGAGTCGGCATAAAAAATGTTGTGCATCATCGGGGGTGCCATTTCCAACAGCTTCTTCCCGAGATCTATGGCCGGCTGATGGGTGAGACCGCCGAACATCACATGGCTCATGGAGTCGATCTGGTGTTTGGCTGCCTCGTTGATTACGGGGTTGTTATAGCCATGACAGGCGCACCACCACGATGACATGCCGTCGATAAGCTCCCGGCCATCGGCCAGCACAAGTCGGTTGTCGTGGGCCGAAGCCACTTTATATGTAGGAAGAGGGTCGATAGTCGATGTATAGGGGTGCCACAGATGTTCGCGGTCCCAGGGGTCGCAAAGATTCTCCTCGAACTTTGCATCAGTTCTCGAATTCATCATAGAGAAAATCAAAACGTGACGCAAAGTTACGAAAAATGTTGAAAACTTTCAGTGCCATCTTGCGCGTGATTTGAATTATTATCCATAACTTCGCGATGTCGATTATCACATGTCAAAATGCATCGAAAAGGTAAACTTTATTTCCGCTACGGCACAATGGGGTCGGCCAAGACGGCTCTGTTGCTCACCACGGCTTACAACTTCGAGGAGCGCCACATCAGCTATGTATGTATGAAACCCGCTGTCGACACCCGCGAAGGTGTGTCGGTGATACGGTCGCGCATCGGTATAGAACGTTCTTGCCGGTGGATCTTTCCCGAAACGGATCTCTATGCCTTCGCCAGAAAGCATTTCAAGGAAACCGGCGAAATCACCGACTGGTTTCTGATTGACGAGGCGCAGTTTCTCACGGCCCGTCAGGTTGACCAGCTTTCAATGATTGTTGACGATTTCGGCTGTAATGTGGTGTGTTACGGACTTCGCACAGATTTCAAGACTAATCTTTTCGAAGGTTCGAGACGCCTGTTTGAGATCGCCGACACCATTGATGAAATAAAGTCGACCTGCACTTGCGGACACAAGACGATAGTCAACGCCCGCATCGATCACAATGGCGATATCCTGACCGAAGGCGCTCAGGTGGAAATCGGGGGCGATGAACGCTATGTGGCCGTCTGCCGCAAATGCTGGCGCAACAAGCGCATCGCGCAGGCCGAGCGGCTGTCTCTCCCCTTTTTTGAAAGTCTGTTTACTGCTTCCGACACTGAATGAATGCACTGAATCTACTGGCTGTGTTTTTAGGGAGCGGCCTCGGAGGCGTATGTCGCTATTTGCTGAGCAAGATTATACAGGCCCATTGTGCAGCAGGTTTGTTTCCCTGGGGAACGTTTGTGGTTAACGTAGCCGGATGTTTTCTTATCGGATTATTTTACGGTATTTCTGACAACAGTGGAATCTCCGGCATGCTGTCTCCGCAGCTACGCCTGTTGTTGACCGTCGGTTTTTGCGGAGGATTCACCACCTTCTCAACTTTCGTAAATGAAAACTATCTGCTGTTTCAATCCTCCAATTTTCTGTTGGTCTGCGGATATGTGGCAGCCAGTATTATTGTAGGCTTTTTACTTCTGTATACAGGTTATGCCGCCGTACAACTCTTTATTGCACGGTGACATAGAAAAGCATTATTATAAGGTCTGTTTGGCTGATAAACCGTTATGGCGATCAGTCCATCGAAAAACCAAGGTCGTTGATAACCTCCCGAATGGCAGAGAGGTCAGGTTCTCCTTTTATAACAGTTTCTCCTGATGCGAGATCAATTGTAACGGATTCTACTCCGGGAAGGTTGCCGAGATTTTTTTCAACCATTGCTTTGCAGTGGCCGCAACTCATGCCTTTAACCGTGATTTTAATAACTCCTTTGTCCATAGCTTTAGTTCTATTTGAAGTATAACGTCTGATCAATGCATTAATCAGCAGTATGATAAGTAGAAGCGAGCACAATCCGGGAAACAGACCTACATTGAGATGGCAATGTGTTGTCCCTGCCACCATAGACATCGGGAACCATCCTCGGGGCATGAACATGTCGATAATCATACCTATCGCTATCGCACCGAGTATGATAGTGCCAAGATAAATTGCGGCGGCTTTCTTCCCGAGTGATTTTCCGACAATTATTATCGAGGCAAAGTTGGCCGCCGGGCCGGCCATAAGCAACACAAACGCAGCTCCCGGGCTTAAGCCTTTGAGCATCAACGAAAGTGCGATAGGAATGGATCCTGTAGAGCATACATACATCGGCACGGCTACAATTACCACAGCAATCATTGAAAGCAACGGATAACCGGCAAAGAATGTGAAGAATCCGTCGGGGATGAACACGGTGATGGCGGCTGCAATGACAAGTCCGATTATCAGCCATTTGCCTATGTTCTGTACCATATCGACATAGCCATACTTCAGGGCGCCGAGAATTTTGCTCCTGAAACCGGTAGCCGTGGGGGCGTCGATAGTGTCTACATCAGAGTCTTCATCGTTGGTGTCACTTTTATCTTCTCTGTTAACAAGCATTCCGCCGACAAAGGCTGTGATGAGTGCTGCTACGGGACGAATGATAGCGAAGGCAGGCCCGAGCAACGAATAGGTGGCGGCTATAGAGTCGATGCCGGTCTGCGGGGTTGCGATCAGAAACGATGTGGTGGCGCCACGCGATGCCCCGTTGCGTCGCAACGACACTGCGGTGGGGAGCACTCCGCAGGAACACAGCGGCAACGGCACCCCTATCAGCGCGGCTTTGATGACCGAACCGACACCGGGACGCGAAAGATGGTTCTGGTAAAACTTACCTGGGACGAAAGCATAGAGGAGACCGGCGATGCCGAAACCTAAAAGAAGGTATGGCGCCATTTCGGCCAACATATTTATAAGCGAATATATAAACTCCATTTTAGACAAACATCTGGATATAGAGCATCGACATCACGCCGGCAACGAGGGCGTATGTGGCATGCTTCTCGAAGCCGTGGCTGTGGGTCTCCGGTATCATTTCATCACTGATGACGTAGAGCATGGCTCCTCCGGCGAGAGCCGTCAGCGTAGGCAGCAATGCCGTGGATATGTCACCGAGAAAATATCCGGCTATCACCCCTGCAATTTCAAGAAAGGCCACAGCGAGCGATACCCCTATCACACGCCGGAACCTCACCCCTATCATTATCAGCGGTGTTACTACTACCATCCCCTCAGGGATATTCTGGATGGCAATGGTTATTGCTACGGTATATGCGTTTGCGAGGTTGTCGCCATCGAATACGATACCGGTGGCGAGTCCCTCCGGAAATTTGTGAATGGCTATCGCTATTACAAACAGAAGCACTCGGTTAATGGATTTGTTGGCTGTGGTGTGTCGTTCCTCCTTTTCGCCCTCTTCGATTCCGGCAATATGATGAAGATGAGGAGTAACGCGGTCAAGCAGTGCGATAAGAGCCACACCGAGTGCGGCTCCGACAACAGGTTGCCACCATCCGGCCGGACCGGCCATTTCCACAGCAGGCACAATCAGACACACCAATGCTGCCGTCAGCATCATGCCGGCGCAAAATCCGAGAAAGCTGTCGTTCCATTTATGCGGTATGCGGCGAACCACCATTCCCGCCGCCGAGCCGATCAGCGAGGCGAGCCCGAGTCCTCCGGCACAAACCAAAAGTTGTTCAAAAACTGTCATGTCGTCATTATTCAACCTCCGCGAAGTTAATCATTTTTGATCAACCCCGCAAATCCATCTGTTTTCATATATTTCTTATAAAGTTCCGATATATCATAGTTTGACATTTTTTATTAATTTTGTGACTTAGTCGCGACAACGTTTACACCATGATGTCAAACCATAAAATACTAATTTTATGAGCAACGAAATTCTTTTATCTTCCTTCCGGATTATGTGGAGTATGAGGCTGTGTATCTCGCTCAAGCAATCGCATCCGATGAGTTTGCTTTAAAAGAAACACCCAAATATGTAAACAAGGCCGTAGCCCCCACAATGGAACCGATACGATCTATCGGAGGCTTCCGCACATTGCCCGACTATTCGTTTGACACGATGCCCGACGATTATGCAGCGTTGGTTCTGATTGGTGGTTTCGGGTGGGGTACACCTGTTGCTGACAAAGTTGTGCCCAAGACAGCTACATCCATGCGCAGGCCGTCAGCGACAGGAATATCGTCACGGCTAACGGCTCTGCAACCCTCGAATTTGCCAGGGAACTGTTGCTGTTGCTCGAAAATGACACGCCGGAGCGTATAGAAATGTACTACCGGTTTAACAAACAGGGCTTCTGTGATCTATTTCCTTCAAAATAAAAATATGGCTTGTTCATCTGATTTTATTGAGTTCGTTTGCGACGCGCTTGCTCCTTTGGGAGAGGTACGGAGCCTGAAAATGATGGGAGATTATGTCATTTATGTTAATGATAAATGCGTGATAACGGCCTGTAACAATACCGCCTTTGTCAAGAAGTTGCCTGTCATTGCAGATTTGATGGCCAATGCCGAATGCGGTTGCCCTTATGAAGGAGCAAAAGAAGCTTATATCCTTGACTTCCGCGACAAACAAAAGGTTTTGAGAGTGATAAAAACATCATGGAGCGTTCTGCCTTTCCCAAAACCAAAAAAAGAAATAAGAGATGATTGTTGTTGGCTCTACCTACTGGAATATAGTCTATGGTAAAATATCGGTGATGTACTAAACGATGACGAAGGTATGGCAAATATGCGCAACCTCGGCGAAAATATTGCATGGCTTATCAAACAGTTAAAGGATTAAACTATGGACAGGAATAAAATTTATCCACGTTCCAATGATAATCAGACAGTGTATCTGAAATCGGTTGTCACGCGCCCTACAATCGAGGTCGGAGACTTCACCATATACAATGATTTTGTGAATGATCCGCGAGACTTCGAGAAAAACAATGTGCTCTATCATTATCCGATAAATAATGACAGGCTTGTAATCGGTAAGTTCTGCTCGATAGCCTGCGGTGCCAAGTTTATTTTCAACTGCGCCAATCATTCGCTTAAATCACTCTCAACCTACACATTTCCTTTGTTTTTCGAGGAATGGGACTTGCCAAAGTCGGAAGTTGCCTCAGCCTGGGATAACAAAGGTGACATAGTTATTGGCAATGATGTATGGATTGGTTATGATGCGGTAATCATGGCCGGAGTTACAATCGGCGACGGTGCAATTATCGGCACGAGAGCCGTCGTCACCAAAGATGTCGAGCCATATTCAATAGTGGGCGGTGTCCCGGCAAAAGAAATTCGTAAACGATTTGCTCCGGACGTTATAAAGCGTTTGTTGGAACTACAATGGTGGAACTGGCCGGATGACAAGATTCGTAATGTAATTAAAGCAATTCATTCCGACAACATTGATATGCTGGAGCATCAATGAAATTCATTTGAGATCATGCAGCGATGAAAATCATCTTACCGAAGAATGAATTGTGCCCGTATGTGCGCTACTATTGGGTGCTGGAAAGCGATAAGCCTTTCAGTGTCCTGACATTCCCTATCGGTTGTCCGCAAATGATTTTTCATCGGCGCACGCCGCTGTTTATCCCCGAATTATCTTCCCGTCAGGATAAATTCACCATCAGCGGGCAGGTGAATTTCCCGGCACATATAGCCTCTGACGGTGACACGGAAATGATTGTCGCCGTTTTCTATCCCCATACCATCGGGATGTTCATCGACACTCCGCCGTCGGCATTTTACAATAAGGAGATTTCGGGCTACGATATTGGGAACAAACAACTGAACCTGCTTGCCGACCGGATTTTTGATTGTGCGGATTCCGGAACGGCAGTATCACTGATAGAACAATGGCTGACCTCACGAATTGCCCCTTCGTTGAACATCGAAAAAATCGGGACATCGCTCGCCGCATTGCTCCGCTCGCCGTCAACCTCGGTTGACAATCTCGCCGGAATCGCCTGTCTCGGAAAGAAACAACACGGTCGCCTGTTCCGCGAATATGTCGGCATGAATCCTAAGGAATACGGACGCATAGCCCGGTTCCAGCGGGCTTTGAGGATGATGCAGCTCGGTTCACGCGATTATGCCGGAATTGCATACGCCAACGGGTACTCCGACCAGTCGCATTTCATCCGCGACTTCCGCCTGTTTAGCGGCATTACGCCCAAGCAACTGGCTGAATACCAGACACCATACTCAGATTTATATACCTTTCCGGTGTAAATGTCCCTTTTATTCTATCGAGGCTGACGCGTTCGATGTAATTTTGTAACAAAAAAGATGATGGAAGAAGTAAATCCGAAAGAAACCACCCGTGCATACGCATTCGAGATGTGGATGAAGGCCCCGATGCCGATGGTGACACTGTTTAAAACGCTCGACGTGACCCGGCTACGCCGTATCAGCCGCCGGCAAGGTCTGAAATTTAATATGCTGATGTGCTGGTGCATAGGCCGTGCCGCCTCGCAGGTCAAGGAGTTTTATATGCTCCCGGTCGGCGACAAACTGATGCGTTATGACTCGATAGCTGTCAACACTATCGTGCTCAATCGGGAAGGCGAGGTAAGTTCATGCGACATACCCTATACCGACGACCTCTCCGTTTTCAACGCCGACTATCTGCGCCTTACCCGCCAGGTGGCCGAGACCTGTGAAAACCACGATATAACAGACAGTATGGTTATCGGCACATCGGCATTGGCGCAATACGATATCGACGGAGCAGTAGGCATGTATAGCGGCATCTTTAACAATCCGTTTCTGATTTGGGGACGATACCGCAAAGGGATTGTAAGAACCCGACTGGTTGTATCATTCCAATTTCACCACACTCAGATGGACGGTGCACATGCGGCATGCTTTCTCTACAAACTGCAGGAAGCAATCGATAAGTTGTAATGATATTTTTATTATTGCAAATACGCCCCTAACGAGCTGTGTCTTTTTCAATTATTGGAATAGAATTCGTTTCGGAATGTACTCGGGCTTTTGCCCGTTACCCGCTTGAAGAGCCGTGTGAAATGTTGCGGATATTGAAAACCGAGATCGTAGGCTATGACACTTATGTCATGGTCTGTGGCGGCGAGGCGGCGTTTTGCTTCGGCTATGAGCCTCAATGATATGATTTCCTGTGGAGTGCTTCCGGTTTCCCGTTTTATAAGATCACCGAAATATCCGGGTGAAAGATTGGCTTTCTCTGCAAAATATGACACTTTTGGTATCTCTGTCAGCACTTTCCCCTCGGAATATATCTCTGCCAGTTCCTTTTCAAAATTGGCCACCACAGATGAGTTGGCACAATGACGGGTTATAAACTGCCGGTCATAGAACCTGTTGAGATATTCAAGCAAAACTTGTATATTCGCCGATATGAGGGCTGCGGAATGCGTGTCGACAGGATGTTCGACCTCCTCCCTGATTTTGTCGAGGCAATCAGTAAATATGGCCCGCTCTTTCTCCGACAGATGCAAAGCCTCTTTCTGAGAATAACGGAAATAACCGAACTTGCCGATTTTTTCGGCAAGCGGTGTGCCGTATATAAGGTCAGGATGAAACATCAGCCCGATCACATCCGGGGCAAGTGGTTCTCCGGTGCTGTCGACATCAATCACCTGCCCCGGTGAAAAGCATACCACGGTGCCCTCTTGATAATCATAATATTCACGCCCGTATTTCAACGTGCAGTTGACTCCATTCTTCAGATACAAGGCATATACGCCATAGTCCATCCTCAATCTGTCTATGCGTTTTGTAGCTTTCTTCAGATCAATGACCGTAACCAACGGATGATACGTCGTAAGCCCGAATATACGGTTGTATGCGTCGATAGAGTTTAATTTGATGGTTCCTATAGCTTTCATGATGCAAATTTAATCATTAAAGCTCTAATTTTTATCGTCATCTTGAATATTGGTAGGCTTCGCTATAATAGTGGTAAGCACGCCGGCTTGACTATATGTAATTTTGCACTTGTAAAAATATCTTCATATGAATAGACTTCAACTCTTACATATGCACCGAATAATCACAGCGATAATTTTTATTATAATCACATTCATTCCGATTATGGCACAACAGAAAATAGTTCAACCTTTAGTTCGCGGCACGAAAGTGACGCAAACTGCAGGTCGCCAGCAGCTTGACGACTTTGCCCGCAAGATGATATTCCCTATCGGCGAACCCAACACGGCTTACGCCAAATATTTCACCGGCAACAGCTATCTCGCGCCGATCTCCACCGAACAGATACAGTTCTTTAATGTCACTTTCGAACCTGGATGCCGCAACAACTGGCACATCCACAAAGCTGAGAAAGGCGGAGGCCAGATGCTTGTGGGCGTTGCCGGTCGTGGATGGTATCAGGAGGAAGGGAAACCCGCAGTGGAGATACTCCCAGGCACCGTTATCCACATCCCCGCCAACGTGAAGCATTGGCATGGAGCAGCCAAAGACTCATGGTTCGCCCATCTCGCTTTCGAGGTCCCCGGAGAAAAGACCGAAACCGTTTGGTTTGAACCGGTCAGCGATGACGAATACAACAAACTTGAATCAAGATGAATAGATTTATATGCGCTTCGCTGATGATTGTCTCTATGATCCTCAACTCATACGCTCTTAACAATAATGCTCAAAATATGGATAATCCTAACACAAATAAGTCTCTTGCTCCCGTTGAGCAACTGCAACTGACGCAGGAATGGGATAAGACATTCCCCAGAAGCGAGAAAGTCGCCCACCATAAGGTGACATTTGTCAACCGCTATGGCGTGACTCTTGCCGCAGACATGTATAAACCTAAAAATGCCGAAGGGAAACTGCCGGCAATCGCCATAAGCGGCCCGTTCGGAGCAGTTAAAGAGCAATCGAGCGGTCTGTATGCCCAACAGCTTGCAGAGCGAGGATTTCTGACTATAGCTTTCGACCCCTCTTTTACCGGCGAGAGCGGAGGTATGCCTCGCCGCGTGGCGTCGCCGGACATAAACACCGAGGATTTTTCCGCCATAAAGCTGACTCCATGACACGATATTGGCAAAGCAACTCATGCCAAATTCCTCTTTGGCTTTTTCGCAAAGCTGTATCTTTTCGACACTGCCTATAATCCCTCTCTTTGTCCCGTTTACCTCTATCTTGATTGTAGTTCCGTCTTTGGTACACTGCAGTTTCCACACATCCGGCTTATGGATGACGCGAATGCCGGGAATGGCTCTCTCAATAGCCGTTTTCAAATTCGCAAGATGCGTGTTTATGTTCTTTAGACTCGTATCGCGGTCTTCTAATGGTATATAGGTCACATCTATGTCAACCGAATATCTCGGAAGATTCCGATGGAACAGATTTATTGCAGTTCCTCCATGTACGGCGAAATCCTTTATCTTGAAGACGAGCGGCATCACTCTGATAAGAAGTGCAACCTGTCGGCGGTATATGTCATTCATAAACATTTAATTCTTTAGGGACGGTAATGCGATACTTGGAAATGTAAACTCCATTGTCAACGAGCTGAAGTTTGGAAGTCGTCAGACAGAATTTATCCATATTGAGCATGTCAAACCAATAATGTCCGGCTGTCTCGGCCATATATAGAAACATCCTTTTTACCCGCTGGCTCGATGTGTTTTCAAGCGCGATCTGTACTTTGTCAGGATCAAGTGATGTCAGCTGCTCCATTATATAGTACAGATCCATATAATTATAGTGATCCGGCACAAGATGCAGACATTCCAGAAATGCCTGCTCAGGCGATGATAATATTAAGGAGAGTCCGTTTCTGTCAAGGGATTGGGTAGCCGGATTGTTAAAGATACCCGTATGAAACGGCACTATCGTCATGTCGTACTTTTCACATCTTACCCAATCATCGACGTTACCGTTCTTAAAAGCGACCATGAGTCGAGGTTTACCCATCGGCACGTAATGATTGAATCCGAAAAGTTCAAGCGCGGAATGTGCTGCTATTCGCGCTTTGTTTCCGGTCTGAAGATTGTAGCTATAAACCGAAGCCAACGCCGAAAGGCTATCATTCTTTCTATACATAACCCCACGCGACAACCCTTCGAGCCAACCTGAATCCCGGTATCTCTTTATGAGCTGGGCGGAGTATCCCTCTTTCCGAAGCCAAGCGGCAAACAGAAGTCCGCCGGGAACTGCATCGGTAAGAAGCCGGTTGATTTTTGATGTTGTCACTATGCTCATAGTTGATTATCACTTTGAAATATCAACCGCACAGTTAATCAAAAAGTTTGTACCGTCAAACTATTGAGTTGAAAATTATATACGTCAATATACCAATAGTATATTATGGACAGTTAATCCAACTCATTTTGCATTAGAAAGACGTTATCTACTTTTAATGCATATCATGGAAGAGAACGATAATTAATACGGCGAAAATCCTGTTGATGATATGATGCCCTATCAAGATTGTCATGTCAATAGAGTGGAATAGCCGGAATTATTCGAAGAACAAGTTCTTAGAGCGTGGCTTCTGATTTCTGATTCTTTATTCTGCAGACCTAAAGTTTCAGTATTTTTATATAAATTTGCACCGAAATTACTCGATTGACATTATGATAATACAATTCGGTGTTTTGTTTGCATTTCTCGCCATTGGCGAATTTCTGGTAAATCTCACCGGCATTCCGATTCCGTCAAGCATTATTGGCATGGTGCTCTTGTGCGCATCGCTCAAATTGGGAATTGTGAAGCTGGGATGGGTGGAACGACTATCCGGTTTCCTTGTTCATAATCTCGGATTCTTCTTTGTGCCCGCAGGTATCGGTCTCATGAATTGTCTGGGGATAATTGCCGACCAATGGATTCCCATTGTTTTCGCCACTGTCATAAGCACATTCATAATCATTGCTGTTACAGGTTGGGTTCACCAGCTTGTGCGCTCCGCTTCTTCCAAGTTGAGTCATAAATACGCAAAGGAGGCTGAATAATGGATTTCCTGCAAAACAAATTTTTTCTCATAGCCCTTACTTTCGGCTTCTACCTCGGCGCGCAGCTCCTTCAGAAACGCACCGGAATAAAGCTGCTCAATCCTATCCTTATTGCAATAGCTGCAATGATTGCTTTCCTTCTGATGTGTGATATCGACTACGATACTTACAAAAAGGGAGGAGAATACATTGACTTCTGGCTCAAGCCTGCCGTGGTTGCCCTCGGTGTACCTCTCTACAAGCAGCTTTCGTCCATAAAACGGCAAATTCTTCCGCTTCTGCTGTCGGAACTTGCAGGATGTGTTGCCGGTATTGTAAGCGTTGTTCTTCTCGCCGAGTTATTCGGTGCCACTCGTGAAGTTGTCATCTCGCTTGCTCCAAAGGCGGTCACTACACCCATAGCCATGGAGATCTCAAATGCCATGGGAGGTATTGCGCCCCTCACTGCTGCGGTGGTAGTGGTCACCGGGATTTTCGGAGGAATGACAGGGTTTAAAATTGTAAAGATGAGCCATATCCATTCGCCCATTGCGGGTGGCCTGTCTATCGGTACGGCAGCCCACGCTGTAGGCACCTCCGCAGCTATGGAACGCAGCGAACGCTTTGGTGCATTTTCATCAATAGGGCTGACACTAAACGGTCTTTTCACTGCTCTTCTCGCTCCGATGATTCTGGGACTGCTCGGATATTCCATGTAGAACATAGTAACGAATAGCCGTCCGTGGCGGTCTTTTTTCTGTCCGATGACGGTCCTGAATCGATGTTTTTAGGCACGAAAAAACCGCAGAATTGATTGAAATTCTGCGGTTTAGTCTTCTTTGGACTTATGTTGGCCGGAATCTGTCCGACCCGTCAAGTGGAGATGGAGGGACTTGTTCCTTATGCTCCAAATGCGTTTATATCAGCAACTTGCAAAATCGGAATTTTGCTGTGCCACTAATTTGCAACCTAATTTTACGAACCCCGTCCCGCCTCTTGCAGCACGGCTTTTGTTAGTTCATTTATAATGCAAATATAATGCTTTTACCGCTATCCGGCAAGGCCGAAGGTTCGTTTTAGATAATTTTATGACCGGTTGTTAAAAACAATATATCCGTTTTCAGACACTTTTCCAACGGTTGATGCGCTCCCTGATTTCAGCCTTCGGGAGTCGGGCGTTGATGGCGAATAATTCTTCAAGTCGGTCTGCTGCCATTGATGTCGATATGATGTCATGCCTGACCAATTCATCGAATATAAAGAGGATGCCATGCACCTCGATTGACTGTTCTTCGGCATAGCGTCTAAGCCGTCGGTCGCCCGTCAACATTGGTACGTTATGTTTTCTTGCGAAATAGCATACCGAGCAATCGGGTATGGAGAGATTGCCGGAAACTGACGAGTGTTCCTCAACAATTTCAATCACTTCATCAGAAGTGAATCCATCGACGGATATTTCCCCTCGGGCAACAAGTTCATCAAAAATTCTTCGCTGGTCGGCATCTGCAATTTCTGCCACCACGAAATCCACAGTGTGAATCTCGTAAGGCAACCGGCACATTTCTTCCAACAGACCTACCGAATGGAGGTCAATGAAGATATTTGTATCGTTGACTAATATCTTCATCGTTTATACAAGCTGGAGTTGTGATCTCACTCTGTCAACAGAGGTGTTGAGAAGCGACGCCGCCTTCGACAGCGAGATAATCTCATCGGCAACCGCACGATATACCATCCTGACAAATCGGCCTGAGGTCTCCGAGATAAAAAGCGACTTCCCAACTATCGCGTTGAAGTCCGGGAAGATCTTTTTCTTTTTCAGATACCCTTCATATCTCCTTCCGGTTATTACTCCGAGGTCTTTCAGCGACTGCATGATAATGTCTATCGAGGCGCCATACTGTTTCTGAATATCGCTTAATTCAGCCAATGAGATGTCATGGCGCGTATTGCCGAGGCGTCCTTTCAGCACCGATGACGGCACCAGCATTTCCGAGGCAAACACATTGCACAGGTGTTCAATCTCCTTTATATCATATCCTGCGGGAAGTCCTATAATAAGATGTCCGAGTTCGTGGAGCAGCGTAAAACGCTTCTCCTCCGAAGGCAGATTCCGGTTTACGACAATTACAGGTATGTTGTCGTTGGCATAGCCGCTGAGACCTCCGAATGACTTGTTTTCGGAAATCTCGATAATCTTTATGCCGTTATCTTCAAATACCTCTATCACGTTTGAAATGCCGTCAAGCCCAAGTCCGAGCTTAGACCGCACATCACCGGCATATCTTCTTACATCGTCGGCATTCTCCACCTCTCTTTTTTCAAGGGTGAAATCAGTTCTGATTCCGCATAATTCCTCGATTTCGAGGTATCTTTCCAATTCCTCCCTGACTTTTTCGCGTATTGATGAGACTGCACGTTCCGATACCCCTGTCTTCTTGTTGAACATTATCTTGTCAACGGCAACGGTAAACGGACGGAAGAAATAATCCGGTTTCACTCCCAACGCCATACTGAAGGCTATCAGCATCCGACTGTCAGGCATGGTCTGTCCCTTCTCGTACTTATTTATGGCCTGACGGGTTACGGCGGGCTGAACCTGTTTCCCAAGTTCATCCATCGTAAGTCCTTTGATAAGGCGGGCTTGATTCTGTCGACGCCCGAATATGTTGTCTGAGTCTTTAGTCATATTGGATAATCTTTTTAGTTGACAAAGTTACAAAATATTTCTCACTTGTAAACCATACAAGAGCATAAAAAGTTTAGATAATCCGTCAAGGTGTCCGGCAAGAGGCTGAGCGGACTGCCGTGTTTGCGGCGTGATGCCGTCGGAAGGTGACGGTGGACGAGCCACTGACACCTTACGACCGCATCCGCCTATGGGCAACGGCGGAACACCGAGAACCGGCAACGCCTCCGAGGTCTGCATCGAAGACGCTGCTTGCCTCTGAGACTTCTTGCAGTTCCTCCGTGTTCTTTATCGCCGTTGCCTGATAAGGATTTTATCGTCCGCTCAACCACTTGCCGTCCTGAGACTGCGCCACTCGGCATAGAGTGTGTCCGTCATCCTTTCTGCGTTGTCTGACTGCCACAGCCTATGCAGGTCGTATCGCTCTGTACCATTTTTACAATCAATCAGTAAATAAATTTATTTTCAGTGGGGAATTTATTTTCATAGATGATTATGTGACTGCCCGTTTTCACCGTCCCGGAGTCGTGGCTCCTGTTCATTGTCCAATCAGCCAGCGATTTCACTTGCTTGCCATAGCTTAACGTGTGGCGAAGGGGATATTCTTTTGGCTTTGGTATGAAAAATCTCCAGACACAAAATGGTATTTGCCTCCGCTGGCTCCGGCGAATACTTCATTTTGCACTCGTATTTTTAATCCCAAGGCCGAACATCCCCTCTTTCCCGCCACACGCCCTTTGGGTGTCAAGCAAGCGAAACCGATGGTGATATACAAATAAAAAAACGTCGCAACGATGAAAACGAACAGCCACATAAATAGTCAAGGCAAAGCTTCAAGCCTCAGGTTCAACCAAATAAAAAGAACAATCCTTTGGTTGGCAGGGATATTCGGAGCAATAATAGGTCTGACCTTGTGGGCTTTCCTCCGACCGATATTCCGAGGCATTGGTTGGGTAATATCAATCATCAGCGCACTTGTGATAATCTATTGGATATTAACTTTCTAAAAACATACGACTATGAAATCATCTGAAAATTTTATCGAGGCTATCCGTCAGTATCTTGACAGCCGTGCAGCGAGCGACAATCTGTTTGCTATCCGCTATGCCTCGCCGACCAAATCCGTAGCCGAGTGCTGCCAGTACATACTCAACGAAGTCAAGCGTCAAGGAGTGTCGGTTCTGACCAACGATGAGGTATATTCTCTTGCAACTCATTATTGGGATGGTGATTGCACCGCAGAGGAAATCGGCAAACTCATCAACTGTAAAGTGGTAATCTCCAAAGAGCAGCTGACCGAGGAGGACAAAGCCGAACTCAAAGAGCAGGCTATGGAGCAGTATAAGCAGGAGCAACTCCGAGAAATCAGACGTCGGTCAGCACCGAAGGCTCAACCCAAGCCGACCGTCAACGCTCCCAAAGCCGGAGAGGAAATCAATGTTCAACCCAGTCTTTTCGACCTCTAAAACTCCAAGAAGATGAAACCTCGCAATCTCAAAGAAAAACATATAGTGGAACTGAACGGGCGACTTCGCCCGCTCACCACTCCCCAAATGAATTGGGCACTCAATTCAACCATCAACCATTACGGCTATCGGCTGAAATCCGGAATGTGTACCTGTATGAAATGCGGTCGCGAGTGGCTGGAGACAAGGAACGGAATGTGCCTATGCCCCGAATGTGGAACTCGCATTGAAATCAAGGACACCAAAGAGCGAGTAATCCGCGACAAGTCCTATTTCAACGTAATCACCACTATGGAGGGTTATCAGGTAGTGAGGATGTTCCTGATGATAGTGGAAATGCACAAGGGAATGAAGGCTAACCCCGCCTATCTTGAAATCGGCAGTTATTGGATTGACAGCAATGGCAAGACTACCGTGGTAGGTTTGCAGAGGACATTGGGACACTATATCGACTGTTTCGCCTTTGGTTCTCCGTTGGAGATAAGACGTGACAATGAAGCCTTCCAGCGCATATCCGATGAATGGGTATATCCCCGCATCAAGGTAACGGACACCATCAAACGCAATGGCTTCAAAGGGAGTTGCCACTATATCCACCCCGTGACTATGTTTCAAGAGTTACTAACTAACTCAAAGGCGGAAACGCTGATGAAAGCCAATGAGATAGAATTGCTCCGATACCTATGTGCAAGACCAACCTACAAGGCGGACATCGACACCTATTGGAACACCATCAAGATAGCCAACCGCAACGGCTACAAGGTAACGGACTCGCAGATGTGGATGGACTACATCAATATGTTGGAGCGTTGTGGCAAGGACATACAATCTCCAAAGTACATCTGCCCCGCCAATCTCAAAGAGGCTCACGATGAATATGTGGAGAAGGTCAACCGCCAGCGCAGGAAGGAACAGCAGGAGAAAGAGCGTCAGCAAGCCATTGAGGACAGAGCGAAATTCGAGGAAATGAAATCCCGCTATTTCGGATTGGTTATGACAGACGGAGAGATTGAAATCCACTCCATAGACAGCATCGACGACTACTATGAAATCGGAGAGCGAAACCATATCTGTTGCGGTACAGCCAAATATTTCCTCAAAGAAAAGACGCTGACCCTCACCGCATACATCGGCGACAAGCAGATAGCCACCATCGAAATCTCGCTTGATGATTACCAAATCTTACAATGCCGAGCCTTCGCCAACCAGGTCTGCGAATACACCGAGCAGATAGCCGGCATCATCAAAGCCAACAAGAAGAAGATAGCCGCGAGAAAGAGAGCATAAGTTTAACCCGACCACCGCTATCCGGCGGTGGTCACAACACACCCCAAGATTATGACACAAATGACCCAAGACGGAATATCGACCACCCAAGCCGGACAGGAGCAGTACGAGACTTTCTACTCAGCCCATCGAGGACGCAAGGTATCAAGGGTAATGTACGATTACAGAACAGCCGAGGGAGACCTCTTTTCGGTAGTCGCTCCAACCCTCCGAGAGTGCCGTCACAAACGTGACGAGTGGCTCGCCAAACGAAACAAGTAACCAATGCCATATCAGTGAAGAAGGCGGTGAAGCGTGATGCTCCATCGCCTTCATCTCGTCCAAAATTTCGGCCGCCAAAAGGCGGCATTTAATATGTGTATCGTTCCGAAAATTATGATTATTTACCACGTATCTTTCGTGATAGGAGTAAAAGTCGGCTTGACAACAGTATCATGGACTACACCATCTGATGCGCCCCGGTTAATTGTAATTAAGCCTTTTCGTGGTCCTTTCTCCACAATTTCCTTACCACTGGCTCGAACATATTCCGGGGTATCAAGTAAATCTCCATAGTACAAGTGTTTCCAGGTCCCGTTATTTGAATCAAAGGTATAAATACGATATTGCCTCCATTGACTTGTAACCCACGTATAGAGATAACCCCACTCATCTTTGCCATCGCCGTTAACATCTCCCTCAAAAACAAGTCCGTTGGGGGAAAAGAGCTCTACAGGCGGTAATTTCGGATTATTCGATACGGCATAATAAAGATATCTCTCATCTTCAGCACTTCCTCCAACTAATCCAAAACCATATTTTCGTTGCTGAGATTTGCTCAGTTTATTCTTATCGAATTCATAATCAATGTAAATAGTATCAACTCCTTCTCCTGTAAAATTCCCAATTATTGATGGAACCTCATTATGCCCTTTGACTGAATCTCGATAACGAGGCAATCCCAAATTATCATAATATAATTCATATCACTACTGTCCACTAAAAATGGACGGGGTTAAAAATTAAATAAATTCGGTTCAC
>OGQM01000030.1_pt1 | contig 150392 bp, 169 predicted proteins | sample 1553191 | NCBI WGS metagenome assembly OGQM01 (sample SAMEA2579954, study PRJEB22360) | human gut metagenome | biome: human gut; feature: human-associated habitat; material: faeces | place: Denmark | collected 2008/2010 | reverse complement strand
TTAACCTGGACTCCGGCTCGGGGCCGGAGTGACAGTAAAAAAATAAGGCCGGAGTAACCAATATATTGAAGTCATCCCTCGTTTTCGTAAGAAAACGTCAAGGGATCTGCGAATTTCCCTCTTTCCCCAACCGCCAACATTCGCTCACTCTCATTATGATAAAAAACTCGCAGCCCCCTTGATGGCTGCTGTCGCAGCCAAGGGGTAACTGCTATTGGGTAATGGCCGCTGTTGCAGCCAAGGGGGGAACCATATTCACACGCCGAGATAGTGCACATTATAAGCAACGCGGATTCAAGTCCCCGTCCTCTCAGCAGCGAACTATTCGCTCAGGCCGTGCCTGCGCTGCCCGCGCTCCCGCCGTGCCTGCGCTGGCCGCGCGTCAGCCTAAGGCTGCCTGCCGTGCAGGTGCGCGTATAAATCTCCCCAAAATAAGCCATGCCTGATATTTTTTCTTGAAAAAAATCCAATTAGTGATACATTATGCCCGAAATAAATCTATGCCTGTGCGGGGCGTTCCGCACTTAACTATATAATAGGAAGGATAATAATATGACAATTCGCGTCGGTATTAACGGCTTTGGACGTATTGGCCGCTTGGTTTTCCGTGCTGCTCAGAAGAGAAATGATATTGAAATCGTAGGCATCAATGACCTGATTGATGTTGAATACATGGCTTATATGCTCCGCTATGATACCATGCATGGCCAGTTTGACGGCACAATCGAAGTCAAAGACGGCAAATTGGTTGTAAACGGCAAAGCTATCCGCGTTACCGCCGAAAAGAACCCGGCAGATCTGAAATGGAATGAAGTCGGGGCTGATTATGTTGTTGAATCAACCGGTTTGTTCCTCACCAAAGAAAAAGCCCAGGGGCATATTGACGCCGGTGCCAAATATGTTGTTATGTCCGCTCCTTCAAAAGACGATACGCCGATGTTCGTCTGCGGTGTAAACACCGATTCTTATGTTAAGGGAACCCAGTTTGTTTCTAACGCTTCCTGCACCACAAACTGCCTGGCTCCGATTGCTAAAGTTTTGAATGATGCTTTTGGCATTTCCGATGGTTTGATGACCACCGTTCACTCAACGACCGCTACCCAGAAGACCGTTGACGGCCCGTCTGCAAAAGACTGGAGAGGCGGCCGCGCTGCTTCCGGCAACATTATTCCGTCTTCTACCGGTGCTGCCAAAGCGGTTGGCAAGGTTATTCCGTCTTTGAACGGCAAGCTGACCGGCATGTCTTTCCGCGTTCCGACTTTGGACGTTTCGGTTGTTGACTTGACGGTTAATCTGAAAAAAGCCGCAACTTATGATGAAATCTGCGCTGCCATGAAAAAAGCCGCCGAAGGCGAACTCAAAGGCATTTTGGGCTATACGGAAGATCAGGTCGTTTCTTCTGACTTCCTCGGCGATGCCCGCACGTCCATTTTTGACGCCAAGGCCGGTATTCAGTTGACTCCGACTTTTGTTAAAGTCGTCAGCTGGTATGACAACGAGTGGGGCTATTCCAACAAAGTCTTGGATCTCGTTGCCCACATGGCTAAAGTAAACGGATAATTCTTTTTCCCTGCCGTTCCGGCGCTGTCAGAAATTTTGTTATGCAGAATTTTTGCGGCTTGGTGCGGGGGGGGGGGGTTTTTTTTGAAAAAAGGTAAAAATCATGGAATATAAAACAATAGAAGATTTAGGCGATTTGAACGGTAAAGTCGTTATGCTCCGCGCCGATTTGAATGTCCCGATGGACGAGAATTTTCACGTTACCAACACCGCCCGCATTGACCGTACGGTCCCGACCATCAGATTGTTGATGAACAAAGGGGCGAAGGTCGTTGTCGTTTCTCACTTCGGACGCCCGGAAGGCAAAGGCGATATGAAAAATTCGCTTAGCCATATCGTTTCCGAATTGGAAAAAGCTTTGGGCAAACACGTTGTCTTTATTGATGACTGCATCGGCCCGAAAGTTGAAGAAGCGATCAAGTCTTTGCGCAACGACCAGATATTGTTGCTGGAAAATCTGCGCTTTTATAATGAAGAGAAAAAAGGCGACGAAAAATTTGCCGAAGAACTGGTTAAGCCGGTTGATGTCTATGTGTCCGACGCTTTTTCGACCGCGCATCGCGCTCATGCATCCATGGTTGCTGCCGCCAAATTGCGCCCGGCGGCAATGGGGTTGCTGATGGCAGAGGAAGTCAATGCCCTGTCTAAAGGCCTGAACGACCCCAAGCGTCCGCTGATGGCGATTGTCGGCGGTTCCAAGGTTTCAACCAAACTGGATTTGCTCAATAATCTGGTCAAGAAAGTTGACAAATTGGTTATTTCCGGCGGTATGGCTCATACTTTCATGAAAGCCAGCGGTATTGATACGGTGAACGAAGCCAATTCGCTGGTTCAAATGGATATGATTGAAACTTCCAAAGAAATTATGAAAACCGCCAAAGAAAACAACTGCGAAATCATTTTGCCGTTGGATGTTGTGGTTTCCAAAGAGTTTAAGGCCGATGCCGAGCACAAAACCGTCGACTTGGAGCACATTCCGGCCGAAGGTTGGATTTTGATGGATGTTGGCGAAAAAACCATCGAATCGATTAACAAAAAATTGGAAGAATGCAAAACGCTGGTTTGGAACGGTCCTTTGGGCGTGTTTGAACTTAAGCCTTTTGACAATGCTACCAACAAAGTTGCCGCTCGTGCCGCTGTTTTGACCGGCGAGGGCCGCCTGATGACGGTTGCCGGCGGCGGCGATACGGTTTCCGCATTAGAAAACGCCGGCGTTGCCGATAAATTTTCGTACATTTCCACGGCCGGCGGCGCTTTCCTCGAATGGATGGAAGGCAAAGAACTGCCGGGTGTTATCGTTTTGAAAAAATAACACTTTTTTTCAGGTTGTACACAGGCCCCGATTCTTTGGAATCGGGGCTTTTTGTGTGATTCGGAATCTTTGTCCATCAAATTGTCATTTTCTTCTTGAAATTTTAAAATATTCGTCTAATATCTCTATATGTTAGGCTTTATTGAGGATTAGTTATGGCTAATGTTAAAGAGAATATCACAGCCCAGGAGTCTGCCTACGACAAAGACGGCTGTATTGATTTGATTTTATTTGAAGAAAAAGAACACGAAAATCGCATTTACTGGATGAAAGAAAAAGGGGGCCAAAACCTGGTGGTTCAGGACCGTGGCGACGGCAACTGGGTGATTGACAAGCTGCCTGCCGATTATGTTATCCGCGGCTGCAAGTATCATGATAATAAGTTGATGCTGGCTGACGGCAGCGGAAAAAACCGTAATTATGTCCGCAGCGGCCACAACCGCCTTTTCCGGCGCGAACTGAAAGAAAAAACGCCCCGGATCATTGATATGTACAAGAATACCCCTATGCGTGGATAAATATTTATCGAAAAAATAGCCCGTTTTGTCAAAAAACGGGTTGTTTTTATTTTAAAATATGCTATGATAATGCCATAAGTTAAAACAAATAGGAATGGTATTATGGCAAAGGCGATATTTGGGTTTAATTATGCAACGCACCGTGATGCAGATGAATACAGCGGTGCTTATGATAATGCGAACTATACGGTCAAGCAGGCCGGAGAGATACTGTCTGACGGCGATTATGAGCATGCTGCCGAAAGAAAAGATGTTTATGAACGCGCTTTTGCAAATTCGCCGGAAGACTTTGCCCAGACATTCAGCATTATAGACCGTATGGAAAAAGATACTGCCGTTCATGTCGGCATTAAAGAAGACGACCAAGGAAACGAACATTTTGTTGCCATGTTTCGCAATGTTTATGGCAGCGGTTTGGATGTTGCCATATCGGAAGGGCACCTTATTCTTAATTCTTTGCAGGGCATCTCCCATGAACAGTATCAGAGTCTGGCGCGTTTTTGCTGGATGAACAGCCTGAATATTCAGTTTCCTGATAATGTAGATGAACATTTTCGCCATGAATTTGAGCAGGCTTCGGCAGCTTTTGAGCAAGAAGTACGCTTGGGGCGGGGCGAAAACGACGATGTTGTGGCCGATGCCGTTGATAATGAGTTGAATGAAGAGCATCTGTCTGATGAGCAAATATCGGAAGCGGCTTCTCATTTGCCTGAAGACGAACGTCCGGACTTCATTTTTGAGCAGCGCCGCCAACGGGCAGCCGAAAAAGCCGCCGCAACTGACAAATCGGGAAAATCCCCGAGCGAAAAAAAGCTTGATAAACATATGCAGACGTTCATGAAACGTTTAGGCAAAACTTCCGGGGAGACTTTCTTCCGCTCCAAGTCTTGGGTCAGCGGCGAAACTGTTTACCGTCTTTATAAAGATCCGAATGCCTACAAAAAAGACGGCCGCCCGCAAAAAGACGGTTCGGTCAGCAATACTTACGAAATTGAAATCCGCTTTAAGGTCGATAAAGATGAGAATTTGTCTTTTACTTATGGAACGCCGAACAATGCGCCGATTGACCAGCCCTATGCCGATGAAATTGTCGGTATGATGAAAGCGCAGGGATATACGCATATTATGTTTGAGCAGCCGATGTTGGATGCCGATAAAGGCCGGTTTCGTGAAGCTTGCGCCCGCAACGGGGTTATTCCCGAGGGCTTCAACCTTAACGAACACCATGCTAAAAAAATGATTGATATTGCTTCCGGTTCTCTTTCCAAAAAGGATTTGCTGATTTATAAAGAAAGGATGGCCGAACGTCTGCGTCGTCAGCTGAAGGAACAGAACATTGATTTTAACTCTGAAGATAACCGTTTGAGAGATTTGATTGTTTCTTTGGAAGGCGAAGTGGCTTCTTCTCCGAAAGACTACCGCTATGGACAGTTTCATCAGGCTTATGACGGCATTAAAGACAGTATTTCTGATCACTTGCATCATATTACACGTCAAGTTGACCCGAGTACCGGACGAACCGATGCTGTTAAAATTATTGGTGCAGCCAATGCTTTTAGTGAATTTTTTGAATCTTATGACCAACATTGTACCAGTACGGTAAAAGAATTTCTTGATGCCAATATTTTAAATCTGCCGGAAGAACGCCAGGAATTTTTGGAGAAAACCGGTTTGTCGCCCGATGATCAGACCAAGTTAATGGATTTGGACCCCAAACATTTGGTAACCATTTATAAATGTATGATTAAAGAACAGGAAGGCAAAGCTGAGCAGATTTTCCAAACTCAGTTTTCTAATCCTAACCGTGAAGAAAAAGACGCCGATTTTGTTAAAGACCTGGTTCGGCAGACAATGGAAACCATGCGTGATAAGGCTTATACCCTCAAAGCGAAAGGCGGCGGCGATATTTATATTGAAAGCTTGGGTAACCCCAAATATCTTGGACCGGTTACGCCAAAAAATTATAATAATGCCATGCGTCGGGGACGGGGCGGCTATTCCCGTTGAGACGCGGAACTTTCTGGGCAGTCTTTGGACTGCCCTTTTTGGGGGCAGCAAGCCTTTTCTTCGGCAAAGTTAAGCCGATCATAAAATTCGCCTTTCTTTCCATCATTAAACAAAGATAACGGCCGGTAATAACCCATCACCCGGCTCCAAATCTCACACGGCTGCCGCTCTTCGTCTTTTAGCCTGATGTCTTCTCTTTTTGCCATATCCTGTCTCCTTTAAGATAAATATAATTACAAAAACCGACAATTAACCGTCTGCTTTGGTTTATGGATAAATTGTTAGTTTTATCCTTGTCTTTTTTCGGCTTTCGCAGTATTGTTTCCCGCGGAGGAAATCATGGAAGTCAAGACCAATGTTATGCGGATTTTAGAGCAGCATAAGGCGGCATATCGCAGTTATTGCTATGCCGGAACCGGGGCGGTCAGCGGAACGGAGGTCGCTGCCGCATTGGGAGAAAATCCCGACCAGGTGTTCAAAACGCTGGTAACTGTGAGCAAGTCGCACAAATACTATGTTTTTATGCTTCCGGTAGACAAAGAGCTTGATTTGAAAAAAGCGGCAGCTGCGGTGGGAGAAAAGGCTGTCGACATGCTCAAGTCCAAAGAACTTTTGCCGTTGACCGGTTATGTTCACGGCGGTTGTTCGCCGATTGGGATGAAAAAAGTTTTTCCCACCGTTATTGACGCTTCGGCACAGAATTTTGACGCCATTATTTTCAGCGCCGGCAAAATCGGTTATCAGGTAGAAACCTCACTGACGGATTTATCTCGCGTGGTCAAGTTTAGCCTGGCCGAAATTTGTATGTAGAAGTTGCTTGAAACAATTAAAAAAACGCCGATACAATTAAGTAGCGGCGTTTTTTTGTAGTTAGGTTTATTTTTTTGTTTTAAGGGTCGGGAAGGCAATTACATCGCGCAGAGTTGCCGAGTTGGTCAGAATTTTAACCAGCCGATCCATTCCCATGCCCATTCCGGTTGTCGGAACAAAACCGTGATCCAACGCGTCCAGAAAACTTTCATCAAGCATCTGAGCCTCATCATCGCCGTTTTCACGGGCTTTGACTTGTTCCATAAAGCGTTCGCGCTGCTCCAGCGGATTGGATAATTCTGAATAAGCGCAGCCGATTTCCAGCCCTGCCATATAAGTGTCAAAATGTTCCACCAGGCGCGGATTGCTGCGATGCGTTTTGGCCAGCGGCGACACGTCTCTCGGCATATCCATCACATGAATCGGCGAAATCAGCGTATGTTCGACTTTCTCGTCAAATACCTCGGTAACGACTTTCCCCCAGCAAGGACAGTCTGAAGCGTCAACACCGACGGACTTAGCCATTTCGCGGGCTTCTTCCACGGTCTGCGCTTCCAGAAAATCAATGCCGCAGGTCTGCTTGATGAGATCAATCATCGAAACTTTCGGGAACGGCTTGGAAACGTCAATCACATTGCCGTCAATCTCAAATTGCTCTTTGCCGAAAACTTTCTGCGCCACAAAACGAACCAGCTGCGAAATAATCTCGGCCATGTCATTGTAGTCGCCGTAGGCCATATAAGCTTCCAGCGCCGTAAACTCCGGATTGTGGTTTTTGTCAATGCCTTCATTGCGAAAGTTCCGTCCGATTTCAAATACCCGGTCAAATCCGGAAACAATCAGTTTTTTCAAATAAAGTTCGGGAGCAACGCGCAAATAGAAGTCGCTGTCCAAAGCGTTGTAGTGAGTAACAAACGGTTTGGCCGACGCCCCGCCCATAATCGGGTGCAAAATTGGGGTTTCCACTTCCAAAAAGTTATGCGCGGAGAAAAACTCTCTGATTGCGGCAATAATCTGGCAACGGGTCAAGAAGACTTTTCTGGCCTCGTCGTTGATTATAAAGTCAACATAACGCTGACGGTAACGCGTGTCCATATCTGTCAGGCCATGAAACTTTTCCGGCAGCGGCTCAAGGGATTTGGCGATAATGTCAAATTTCTCGGCGGCGACCGAAAGCTCTCCGCGCGGCGTACGGCGGATAAAACCGTGAATGCCGATCATGTCGCCCAAATCCAGACATTTGAGAATTTTGAGATTAGCTTCGTCCAGATTGCACTTGTGGCAGAAGACCTGAATGCTTCCGGTCTGGTCTTTGAGGTCAATAAACATGCCGTCATTGCGAACCGCCATTGCCCGCCCGGCAATAACCACACGGTCTTCGGTGTGCTCGCCGTTGGGCAGGTCTTTATACTTTTCCTGCAAATCGGCCGCAAAAGCATTGGGCTCAAATTTGTAAGGGTAGGGGTTGTATCCCATTTCCTGCAAAGTGTTTAATTTATTTAATCTTCCCTGTCTGTGGATGCTAATTTCTTCGCTCATAATCCTCTGCTTTCGTTAAAGTTCAATATCATCTGTGATTTTGGCTGAAATAATATACTTATTTGTCAGAAAATCAACCTTTTTATTGCGGCTTCGTCTCGGTTGAAACGCTTGCCTTAGAGTGAGACGCCGGGATATTTTCCTTCGGATGATAAAGCTTGTGAAAATAATAAATGGTCACCAGTCCCAACCCGGTCAGCAAAATTCCGGGAACGCCGGAATATTCGACCGAGTATCCAAAAGTCATGGGCAGTCCGCCGAAATAAGCGCCCAGGGCGTTGCCCAGATTGAAAGCGACTTGTGCGCTTGAAGCGCCGAGGATTTCCCCGCCTTCCGAATTGTCAATAATCAGATCCTGTTCGGGGCCGGAAACGCCGAACAATCCGAAAACGCCGGCAAACATCAACGCCAGGGCAGCGTAGGGATAAGGCGCCAGAAAAATCATCAGCAGAGATGAAACGAACATTATGCCAATCATTCCGGCAGTCAGATAAACCGGCGAAAACGTATTAGACAGTTTCCCGCTAACCATATTGCCGAGAACCATGCCGCCGCCGGCAATCATCATAATGCCGGCCATGGCATAAAATTTAAAACCGGCGATTTCAACCATAATCGGATTGATATAACTGTACCAGCAGAACAATCCGCCGTTTCCGAGCATAATAGTCGCGAGCAGCAGCCAAGGCTGAGGCTTCTTCAAGAAAGCCGTCTGTTCTGAGAAATTTCCGCCTGCCGCCGGTTCCATGGCCGGAACCCATTTGTAAATTGAATATATTGTAAAAATTCCCCATATGACCACAACGGCAAACAACATATGCCAAGTCATAATGTGGGTCAGATAAGAGGCCATAGGGATGCCGATAAGATTGGCGACAGTCATTCCCGAAATCATGATTGCCACGGCTTCAACCTGTTTGTTCTTGGGCGCCAGCCTTTTGGCGACAATTCCGGCTACTCCGAAAAAGCCGCCATGCGGCAATCCGGATATAAAACGTGCCAACAACATAAATTCATAAGTGGGAGCAAAAACAGCCATGGCATTTCCGATACACATCAATGCCATCAACGAAATAAGCAGCGTTTTAAGCGATTTTCCCCTTGCCAGAAAAACCAGCGCCAGCGCTCCGATGCACACGCCCAGCGCATAGGCGGAGATAAAGTGTCCGGCCTTGGAGATTGAAATATTAAAACCGGCCGCCGCTGCTGACAAAATGCTCATCATTCCGAATTCGGCAATTCCCAAACCAAGGGTTCCGAAAGCCAGGGCAATCAAACTTTTCCTCATCATCAACCTCTTATATCATCAAATTGTTATTTTTAATTTGTAAAACAATAATTTTAAATTTCAAGCGGCAGATACAAAAAAACAATAAAAGGTGACATAAACCGGCTTTCTTTGCCGTCAGGCTTGCCGATAAGAAGAATAAGGTTAAGGACTAGCGGCATCAGTCCAGCCGTTATGCCAGGGAAATTGCTTTGGATATAGTTGCAATGCCGATGTTTTTTAGTTTCCGTTTAGCTTTCGTCTACTGAAGCGAATGCTCAATTTAATAAGGTTTTGACGTATAATATCGGTTTATCATCCTGCTTCGATAAATTCTTCATCGTCATGTTCATAAATTTTTATGCTTTTTCCACTCTCCAATTCAATTGAAATACTGCCGAAAACATTCTCTTCTTCGCTCCTAATGGCAATATTTTTTATTTTCTTTCCAATAAAATCATCGGCATATCCCTCTGAAATGTCATAAAGCATTTTAGAAAATACCCCGCCTCCGATTGGAATGGAATGCATATCAGGCTGCCTTTTGATGACATTATCCCATAGCGTATTTAAGCTTAAGCGATACTGCCACGGTGCCCATAGATTAATTTCTAATTGTTCTTCTCCGATGGCCAATACAATAAATCCTTCCCATGCAATAGGATTTTTATATTTTCGTATGTAATCACTAACGGAAATTATTGGCAGCTCTGCTTTTTTTGTTCCGGCGGCATATTGGGAAACCAGAATTTCTCTTAACTCATTTCCGACAATTAGAGGTTTAACTGTTTTTATAAACTCGTTAAGCTCATTAAGTTCCTGTTCTTCAGGGATATTTTCACTACAGGTAAAGATGCTTGTTTTTACTTTGACCATATTATTTCCTTAATACTATTAAACAACATATATTATAAATTTAATTCTTAATTTAAAATTTATTATTTCTTGGGCGTAAGGTTTTTATAACCTCTTCCATACGCGTTGTTTGTTCTTTTCCTCTTTTTCTCGAAAAGCCTGTTCCAAATCTATTCCGTGCATATTGGCGAGCGAACAAATATAAATGAACACGTCTGCCAATTCTTCCGCGACGTTTCCCGGAACCGAACCGGAACCTATGCTTCCGGATTTTGAATTTTTACGCACGGCTGAAATCACCTCGCCGCATTCCTCCGCCAGCAGACAGCATTCATAAAATTTGTCGGTCGTGTTAAATCCCCGTTCTTTTTTCATTTTCAAGACATAATCTTGAAAATCCTTTAATGTTGGTTCATTTTTCAATTCTAAAGTCATATCTTTTTCCTTAAGCTTTTGATCAAAATGAAACGAAACAGAACAACGGCTGCCTCAATTCAAAGCGATTAACCTGAGAATACCCTTATATTTGTCCGCTATGTTTAACTTGTCAATAGCCGAAAACTTCAACAAGATTCCGTCCGATAAAAAGAATTGTCCTTGTTTGTCCATATGTCCGTTTGTAATGGATTTAAACAGCGTTTCAAAAAGATTGCCCCAATGGCTAATCGTTTCCGGTTAGCCGCGTCCACCGCTCTGAAAGCCCGGTCAAACATGCCCGGCACCTGACGTATATAATCATGAGTTTGGGCCGTTCCGCCATCTATGCTGATGCCCAAACCATCAAAATTTGCCGTTTTCATAAAGTCAACAACATCCTCATTGACCATCCATCCGTTAGAGATAATATTTGTGGTGATTTTTCTTTTTGCCGCCTCGGCTAAAAGGTCTTTCCACTTTGGATAAAGAAAGTATTCACCACCTATGAATGTCATATAGCGGCAATTATGCCCGGAAATTTCATCAAGAGTTTTCAAAATCTTGTCATAATCAAGATTATGAGGGCGTTTGATCCCGGCGCTGGAACCGCAATGCAGGCAGCGCGCGTTGCATTTTAACGTTAATTCTCAAACAAGGCTGAATGGAGTTTTTTTAGAAATAGGCACTTTTGTCTCCGCTCTCTAAAGTGAAGCCGCTGGTTCCACAGGCGCAAGTTGGAGGATTTATAATCCAATAAGCTTTCAAAGCCAACAATAAAAGAAATAACATGAAAACAGTTGTGCAAATACGTTTGACAATAATATAAGCTTTTTTCGTCCGTTCTTTTTTTGAAAACTTTAACACCAACAAGGCAATCAATAAAGCTAAAAACAATCCTAAAAGTGATAAAAGTAATACCCACCCACTATCACAACAAATAAAATCAAAATACGCAGAAGTTATGATAAAACTGAGCAAAAGGCAAAAAATAAAAACAGTAGTGCAAATGCGTTTGACGATAATATACGCTCTCTTTGCCCATTCTTTTTTTGAAAATTTTAAAACCAGCAAGGCAGCCAAGAAGACTACAAAACTTCCAAACAACACTAAAAATACAATGGTTTTCATCTTATCTCCTTTCCTAAAAATAATACGAATATTAATAACTTATTCCTTACAAGTAAAGTAAAAAATTAAAAACGCTTCTCCCCCAGCTTCTTAAATTTTGTCTCGTTTGCCCAAAGTTGTAAATGCTCGGAAACAAAAATAAAACGGCATTCTGAAAAAAACGCCGTTTGTATTAACTCCTGGTTTATTGCCGTGAACCAAATTTCCTGATTACCAGTTATTGAAATGTATTCTGTCTGCGGCATTTATTTCCTTCTGTTTGGGCAGGAAAGCATTTTCGGCGGGGTAGCCCATCGTCAACAGACAGGTGAACTCGTAGCCTTCGGGAGCGTTCACGATTTTCTTAATCTTCTCGGCTTCGTCGCTTACGGGAATATGGAACACCGTTCCCAGACCTTCGGCGGTGGCCGCAAGCAGCATGTTCTCCAACGCGCACCATGCCGAAGCAAAATAGTTGAGCGAGCTTTGCTCTACAGGTTTGAGCAACGGCCATGTCAGTTGGCGGAAAAACGGAATGATAAGCAGGCCGCTCTGCATCAGCATTTTTTGCTGCTTGGGCAGCGCATCGGCAAACATTGCCATCTTGTCCTTGTCGTCGGATTCGTCTGCCTCCGCTACCAGTTTCTTGAATGCCGCCATGTTTTTAGCGAGCGGAGCTATTACTTTTGCAATGTTCTCACAGCCGCGCACGACAACAAATTCCAACTGCCGCAGGTGGTCGTTGGTCGGAGCCTTGAATGCTGCGCCAATTACCTTTTTTAGAATTTCATCGCTTACTTCGCGGTCAGAAAAGTCGCGATATGTGCGACGCTTTTCCAATACTTCATAAAGTTCCATTTTTAATCTCCTTCTATTTGAGTTCTCCAAATTTCTTCTTCATCAAGTCTGAAAATAATTCTGTCAAACGGATTAGTTCGGCAATATTTTCTTGTTTCGCCAATTCAGCCATGGCGTCAATTTCGGCATCGGCCGCCGGAGGAATAATTTTAGCCGCATATTCATAACCTTTGGGAGTAAAGCGGATAATTTTGTTCCGACGGTCGTTTTCTGCTTCGCTTAACGTCAGATATCCCAATTTTGAAAATTTTTTGATAATTGCGCTTATTGTCTGCTTGGTTGCCGACATTCGTTCGCAGATATAAGATTGCAGGCACCCCTCCGGAGTAAACCAGATAATATCCAGAACAAACAGTTCGTTGGTGGTTAAATTATGCTTTCTGGCGCATTTTGTATAAGCCGCGTACTGTACGTCCCTTAAGTGGCAATATTGATTAACGTATGCTCTGATATTTTTCCTGTTCATTTAAATCTCATTGGTCAAATGTTTGATGGTCTGATATTTGACTAATTATAACGTAAATATTTTTAGATTGTCAATTAAAATTTAAGTCGCCGGATTTTTGCATAATGCCGGGTCTTGATTTATAGCGTATCTGATAATTTTTATTAATGGTAACGCGCCTCTCAGGTCACGAACCGGTTTTTTCATTGTTTGATTCTTCATTCGATTGTTGAGTCCCATGCTTATGGTGAATGTATTTCCGTGGTAAAACAATCTCAAATGTAGTGCCTTCAGCTGGTTTGCTTTTAACCTTAATCTCCCCGTTGTGCATTTTAACAATAACATCTGCCAAAGACAGTCCCAGGCCAAGGCCTTTTGGGTGGCGTGATTCTTCTGCGCGCCAAAACCTGTCAAAAAGATATGGAATATCTTTTTCATTTATTCCGATGCCATTATCACGAATTGATATTGAAACCTCTTTTGACAGAATTTTAACATCAATTTTGATTTTTTTGTTATCCCCCGTATATTTAATGGCGTTATCTAACATAATTGAAATCAGTTGGCGAAGCATTGCTTTATCCGCATGTATAAAAATGTCTTTGTCTGGTACTGATAATTGGAAAGTATTGGGCGGGGTTAATCCTGACATCGCAGATACAAGAGATTTAAGCAAAACATTAAGATTGACTTGTTCAACATTCTTTTTTGAGGTCGCATTATCATATCTGGCAAATATCAGCAGCCGGTCTATTAGCTCATTCATCTGTCCGATTTCTTCTTTTATATCGGCAATGACAGTCTCTTTATCTTTTTTATATTCCAGTAACTCTGCATAAGAATATAAAATGCTCAACGGTGTGCGCAGCTCATGCGCGGCATCAGAAACAAATCTTTTTTGTTTTTGGTATATATTTTCAATATATTTCATTGGTTTTGATACAAAGAACAAACTAATGATATAGGATAATAAAACCAAAACAATCAACAAAGTTAATCCTATTCTTAAATAGTGTCGTAAATTATGTCGTAAAGGGGTATAATTAGCAACTGCAAATACCTTAATTGTATGGTTATTGGAAAGTTGGATGGTTTTAGAGATAATTAAGAAATACCATTTCACTTTATTGTGTTTTACATTTTCGTGATAAACATATTCGTCTTTATAGTCTTTTGCAGCCAATCTTTGTGCTAGCTGCTCAGAAATGTTCATATCATTAGGTGTTTCGGTTCTTACCAAATCACCATCTAAAAACCAGTAAGTAAAATAATGAAATGTCTTTACATCCGACATAAACTGATGATTCTTAATCTCACCGTTGTCAACATTTATTTCGTTTTGAGCCTCCCATATTTCTTCATTAAGATAATTCAATAATCCGGCTTTAGCACTTTTGACAGTAGTATGACGATACACCGCAAATGTGGTGATAAATACTGATATTAATATAGTTGCAAATATTAAAGTATAATGCCAAATTATTTTTTTGCGAATTTGGTTAATCATTTTTTATCTCCAACATATACCCGACATTTTTCACAAGCTTTATTGCTATTTCGGGAAATATCCTGATTTTTTTACGCAAACTGTAGATATGAGAATCTAAGCTTTCCATATTCGTTTCAATTTTGTCTTCCCAAACTTTTTCAAAAATTAACTCTCTTGGAATAATGTTGCCCTGGTTTACAAACAAAAGTTCAAACAATGCAAATTCTTTTTTGCGCAATCGTAATTCCGTTTTTCCCTTATAAACAGTATGAAGCATGCTGTTTACCTTAAACGCCCCTTTTTCATAGGTTTTACCCACATAGGATCTGTTTTTCCGACGGCACAAAGCATTAAGCCTTGCCAGCAATTCTTTTATTTTAACCGGTTTTACCATAAAATCATCAGAACCGACATCTAAGGCTTTTACACAATCTTCAACTTCCCCTTTGGCGGTTACAAAAAGAATACCGCCCTGATAATTATATTTTCCTCTTAACGCCTTGCAAACATCTATTCCGTTAAGTTCCGGTAGCATCCAGTCTAATATAATAATGTCATAAGGTGTTTGATTATTTTGCTTAAACAGATTAAGAGCTTCTACTCCGTCAGTGGCCCAATCAACCAAACATTTTTCATAAGTCAAAAGTTCTTCTGTTGCCTTGCCTAATTTCAAATCGTCTTCAACTAACAAAATTTTCATCGGATACCTCTTAGCCAAAAGATACTCATTTCCGCTTTAAAAAGTAAATACATATTTTTTTATTTATTTAAAATTTTTTCAGATTGATTTCAGATTGGCGCATCAAACAAGAAGCAAACAGTTTTGTTGAATCGGTTTATGCCTAAATATCGAAAGGGTTGATATGTTTACTTTAATTTCAAAATCTCTCAAAACAGAATTATACCGCAAAGCCATCCATTTAAGTTCTTTATGGATGCCGATGCTTATGATAATGGGGCATAGAAACCTTAATATTATTGTATATTCCTCCCTTTTAATTTTTAACTTGGCATTAGAATATGCCGCTTTTCGTAAAACCGCCGCTATTGGTATCTTATTTCGTAAGATGTTTATCAAAACGTTGCGAAATAAAGAGGTATCCAAAGAAAATTTTGTTCCCAGCGGCTCTGTGTATGTTTTGGCATCTGCTTTGTTCGTTACAGTTTGCTTTACCCCGCAGGCAGCAGCCGCAAGTATGTCCGTCATGCTGATTGCTGATGCTGCTGCTGCCATAGTTGGCAAATCCATGGGAGTGATACGTTTTTGTAATGGAAAATCTTTAGAGGGAACGCTGGCTTTTTTTGTGAGTGCTTTCTTTGTAATCTCTTTTTTCTTTCTTAAAACAAGTTCTGTAATTATTTTGATTGTTTCTGTTTTGGCAACTTTGGCTGAGTTTTTTGAAAAAGAACTCAAAATAGATGACAACTTCAGTATTCCTTTAATTACCGGATTTATTCTTAATTTGATTTAACATATCGGACTTTGACTATGACTAAAAAGCAATTTGACGTAACTTCAATAAAATTTATAGTTTTTACAAGTATATATTTTTCCTTCATGCTGAATATCAAATTTTGGCAGTTTGCATTGGATAAAATAGAATTCAGCAATTTTTCCATGGTATTGTTTGCAATTTCACTTCCTTTTTTTATTTTTGTGCCGTTATTTTGGTTTTTTAGTCTTATCACGCTTCCCCGTATAGGCAAACCTTTAATAATGATTTTACTTATTCTGTCGGCAATATCAGACTATGCTTTGCGCAATTTAGGCGTGGTTATCAATTCTGATATGATAATGAATGTTGCAGAAACAAATCTGCGGGAAGCAACAGACCTAATTACTCTTCATGCTGTATTTTACGTTTTGGTTGTTGGGGTTTTCCCGGCAATTTTAGTAGGATTTACAAATATTAAATTTCAGTCGTTCAAAAAAGAATTCAAAAACAGATTTATTTGTTTTCTGACAGGTTTATTAACCGTTGGCTTAATTGCTTCGGTTTCATATAAAGAATATGCCTCACTCGGCAGAAATAACAAAAATGTTCGCTATTATATCAATACATTCAATTATATATATGCTATCGGCAGATATTATAAAAGAAACCGCGATGCCAAAAGGCAATTTGTTATATTGGATAATAAGCCTTCAATTATACCAAATTTGAATAAAAAAACGAGAGTGTTAGTTTTAATTGTCGGAGAAACGGCTCGAGCTCAAAACTTTTCCCTTTACGGATATGAAAAAAATACTAACCCTCTCTTATCAGAAAACAAGGAAATAATCACCTTCAAAGATGTTTCTTCCTGCGGAACAGCGACAGCCATATCGCTTCCATGTATGTTCTCTCATCTTGATAAAAAACAATTTAATCTGACAGATGCAAATTTTACACAAAATTTATTGGATATTGCCAAGTTAGCCGGATATGATGTTATTTGGAAAGATAACGATGACGGTTGTAAAAAAGTATGCAATAGAGTGCACAAAATTGACGCCAAAATCGGCAATAAACAGCCCTTTTGCTTCGGAAACTATTGTCATGACGATATTCTGCTTGACGGATTGAATGAAGAATTAAACAATATCAACAAAGATACTCTTATTGTGTTGCATACAATGGGAAGTCACGGTCCCACCTATTATAAGCGCTATCCTGAGCAATTTAAAAAATTTACGCCGACTTGTGATACGGCTAATTTGCAGGATTGCACACAAGAGCAAATTATAAACACTTATAACAATACGATTGTCTATACCGATTATATCATTTCATCTGTTATTGATATACTCAAAAATCAAAAACAGCTTGAAACAGCTATGCTTTATGTTTCTGACCACGGAGAGTCTCTGGGTGAAAACAACATCTATTTGCATGGCCTTCCTTATGCGATTGCTCCCAAAGAACAGAAACAGGTTCCGATGATACTTTGGTTGTCAGATACAAAAAAGACATCTTTAAACATAAATGCTGAACAACTAAGAAAAAAAGCTGAAACGCACAAGTTTTCACATGATAACTATTTTCATTCGGTTTTAAGGTTATTACAAATTAACACAAGCACTTATAAAAAAGAACTGGACGTATTTGCCGATACTCATTAACAAAACTCACGAATTGACATTTGGCAAAACAGATTTTTGAAAATTAAACACCTGAACTCACCGAAAGCCTTGGTTTACATAGCAAAACAGCGCCCTGAAAAGAGCGCTGTTTGCATTGGTGATACTTAACTCACGGTTTACGAGCTAGGTTATCTTTCCAATTTTGAATTGTAAGCATAACGCAAACCCTGCAAATTTTCTTTAGAAATTGTTTGAGCTTTATAAGGGACTTGAGTTGGAGTTGATAATCCTCTCAATTCACAAATTCTATCAGTATTAGTTTTACCTATTTTATTATCATCAATATTTTTAACCGTAATTTTTGATTTTATTCTTTCAACTTGCGTATTTACATATTCTGTATTTTTGTCTTTATACAATTTTCTTGAATTTCCGGATGTATCCGTGCTTACAACGTAACGATTAGCATAAATAGTTTCTCCTGTTTCATTATTTATTCCGCTACATGTATAAGAAAAACCTCCATAATTATTTACAAGCTTTTTTTGAGCCTTGTTTGAACGCTCATTATCGGCCATAGCATTTGCGACAACCTCTTTTATTCCATTTTTATTTAAGTTATCAAATAATTGTTTTTTGGCTTCACCTGCATAACCATGTCCTTTATATTGGTGTAATATTACTGTAGATGTCGTTACTCTAACTCCCGTTTCAGGAGAAAGCTCGTGCCATTTTTCACAACTCTTTACACCATTTTCTCTATCAAATTTATCCATTTTCATTGGGCGAGCATTTACAGAACCTATTATTTCATTTCCCTTAGTTATAAAATAAAAAAGTTCAGGACTGTTTTCTCTGCTTAACGCCTGATTATTGGCGGAAACATTTAATTCCCTTTTATTTTTATAAAAATCTACAATCTTATCTTTGAATTCTTCTTGACTACTAACTTGATATTTGTCTTGAGCAAAGATAAAACCCGATGTTTCTCTTTTACCTACGGTGTCATTTATAGTGTCATCTGATAAATATGTTTGCATTTGTCCGCAAGCTTTAATATACGCCTCATAAAGCTCCGCTGTAGGCTCAACAATTTTAATATCTTCAGCTATTTCAACCATAGTCTATCTCCATAATTGCAGTATAACATATTTTTTATAAAAAATAAATTACAATATGAAATTCATATAAACGTTTGAAAAATAAAGAAACTAGTTCGTAAAAACGTCCCAAAACGCGATTTTTAAATTTGCAACATTCAAACTCGCTGAAAGCCTTGGAAAATAAAGAAAAACGGCAGGTTTTTATCCCTGCCGCTTGTATTGGTGATCCCAACGAGATTCGAACTCGTGTTACCGCCGTGAAAGGGCGATGTCCTAGGCCTCTAGACGATGGGACCGTCAGAAACTAGGAGCATATATAAATGTAAATTTCTTTCAGGTCAAGCAATATTTTCAGATTTTTTGAATTTTTTTTGAAAAAGTATGAAAGCTAATGGCCAAAGGAGCGAAACAGAGGCAAAAAAATCCCCGAAAACAAATGTTTCCGGGGACAATTACATAATTAAATCTAGTATCCGTTGTACGGAACAACGCGGGAGCGGTTACCATACAGAACCAAGCATTTCTGTCCAACTCTCAAGACCACGTCATTCCCCTGAACCAAGGTAACGATATTGCCGTTGTCAAGCTGAATGGTATATTCATACCCTTGCTGGCGCGATAAACCGTTTTGCGCGGCATCTCCGGCAATTCCCCCAACCACGGCGCCGCCGATGGCACCCAAAACATGTACGGCATCGCTGCCTCCGATCATGGAACCGGCCACACCGCCTGCCGCAGCCCCGGCCAGTTTTCCGAATTGCCCGTCACCGTCCGAAACCACAACCGGACGAACCGCAATAATCGTTCCTTTAACCGCCCGGTTAACCTGTCCGGCCGCCGATGTGTTATAATGATCGGCGCCGATATTGTCGGTACATGCGCCGAGAACCAACATTACCGGAAGAACAAACGCAGCCGCAATTTTTTTCATTGATTTTCTCCTTGTTCAAAAAAATATTAAATTCAATTTAATACGCAGATGATCGATTGTCAATGCTGGACAATTAAAGTTTCTTGATGTATAGTTCAAAGCCGTTATTGGAATAACTTGAAAACTTATAAAGTTTAAGGAATACAGATAAGGAATATAAAACAATGTTAAAAAGAACCAAAATTGTCAGCTTGCTTTCTGCTGATAAAACCATGCCGCAGGTTTTGCTCAAGGGCTGGGTTCGGACCCGGCGCGACGCCAAAGATTTTTCTTTTATCGAGGTAAACGATGGTTCATGCCTCAAAAACATTCAGGTTATCGCCAATAACAACCTGCCCAATTATGATGAGGTAAAAAAGTTGACGACCGGCTCCTCCCTGGCGGTTTCCGGCGCTTTGGTCGAGTCCAAAGGCGGCAGTCAGAAATACGAAGTCGTGGCCGAAAATATTGAAATCTACGATCTGGCGCCTGATGATTTTCCGCTGCAGAAAAAGAAACATACCGATGAGTATTTGCGCAGCATTGCCCATCTGCGTCCCCGAACCAACAAATACGGTGCCGCTTTTCGGATTCGTTCTGAATTATCATATGCTATTCATAAATTTTTCAATGAACGCGGCTTCCGTTATGTCCATACCCCGTTGATTACCGGTTCGGACTGTGAAGGGGCGGGCGAGATGTTTCAGGTAACCACGCTCGATATAAAAAATCCGCCCCGGCTGCCGAACGGTGATATTGATTATTCTCAGGATTTTTTCGGCAAAGAGGCGCACCTGACGGTTTCTGGGCAGCTTAACGGCGAAATGTATGCCATGGGCTTGGGCGATATCTATACTTTCGGGCCGACTTTCCGCGCCGAAAACTCCAACACCACCCGCCATGCCGCCGAGTTTTGGATGATTGAGCCCGAAATGGCTTTTGCCGACATTTACGATGACATGGATTTAGCAGAAGACATGGTGCGTTATTGCGTTAAGCATGTTATGGAGAATTGTGCCGAAGACTTGGAGTTGTTCAATAAGTTTGTGGAACCGGGGCTGATTGATAAGCTCAACAATATTGTCGATAATGGCTTTGCCCGGATTACTTATGCCGAAGCGATTGAAATTATGAAAAAATCCGGACATAAGTTTGAATATGCGCCGGAATTTGGCATTGATATGCAAACCGAACACGAGCGCTATCTGGCCGAAGTTCATTTCAAGCGCCCGGTGATCGTCCGCGATTATCCCAAAGAAATCAAGGCCTTTTATATGCGTCTCAACGATGACGGCCGCACGGTTGCCGCCATGGACGTTCTGGTGCCCGGCATCGGCGAATTGATCGGCGGTTCCCAGCGTGAGGAGCGCTATGACGTTCTGGTTAAGAAAATCCATGAAATGGGCATGCATGAAGATGATTATGCCTGGTACTTGGATTCCCGCCGCTACGGCTCCGTTCCCCATGCCGGATTCGGATTGGGGTTTGAGCGGATGATGATGCTGGTAACCGGTATCGGCAATATTCGCGACGTTATCCCGTTCCCGCGGACGCCGAAATCCATTAATTTCTAAATACTGTTGGGAGTTCCGAATGTCCGAGTTCTTTGCCGCGTTGTTTGCCGTTTTTCTGTTTACCGTCCCCGCCGGTGCGGAAGACAATGTTGCCGCTGCCGGCAATGTTGAACTCCGGCTGCCGGAACTCCCTGATTGCAATGATGGCAGACTGCAACGGTTGCTGGATGAAAAAATCGCCGAGTATTATCGCAAAACGCCTCCGTCCAGCTTGCTGGAAAAGCGGATGCAAAAACTTATTTTGCGCAATTTCAACGATTTTGAGCCGGTTGATACATCGTCTTTTACCGCCGATGACAACCTGCGTGTCGCCAACAAGCTTTTGACGGTCAAAATCAATAACGGGCTGGAGGATGATGAGATTCGCCTTTGCCGAACCAGGGAAAATTCCAAATTGCCTGCGGTTTACCTTCTGATTTATCCCGAGAACTACTATTACATGGTTGATGTTATTAATTTCGTGAACTACAGCCCGACACACAAAGATTTTTTTGTGATTTATGATTAAAAATTCCAACGGCCTGTTGCATTTTTTTCTTTTTGGTGTATTATTTTCGATTGCAGATGTTGATAAATAGTTTAGGCGTACCTAAATTATCTATTGCAGAAATTGAAAAGAGGTTGATGAAACATATGACAAATTGTTCCGAGATAGTACTGAGAAATCCGTCAAATTTGCCGGTTGTGCTTGACGAGAACAGCCTGTTTTCTTATCTTGAAAAAATCAAAAAATTTCCGGTATTAAGCGAACAGGAAGAAACTGATTTGGTTCGGGCTTTCAGCGAAAGGGGAGATCTGCGCGCCGCCCAGCAGCTGGTTACGTCGCATTTGCGTCTGGCTGCCAAAGTGGCCATGTCTTACCGCCGCTATGGTTTGCCGATGGCCGACATTATTTCCGAAGCCAACATCGGTTTGATGCAGGCGGTCAAAAAATTTGATCTGGGCAAGAACGTCCGTTTGTCGACTTATGCCGTATGGTGGATTCGCGCCGCCATAAATGATTTTATCTTGCGGTCTTGGTCTTTGGTCAAAATCGGAACCCGCGCCGCCCAGAAAAAACTGTTCTATAATCTGAACCGCCTCAAGGCGCGTCTGGGATTGTATGACAATAAGGAACTTCCTCCGGAAGCGGTTAAGACAATTGCCCGCGAACTGGTGGTCGATGAAAACGAAGTCAAAGAAATGAACAGTCGCCTCGGCGGGGATAAATCGCTGAATGTCAATGTTTCCGATGAAGACGATTCTGAAAAAATCGACCTGCTGGTTGACGGCCGTCAGAATATTGAAGAAAATCTGGCTCGGAAACAGGAACGTGCCGAAAAAAGCAGTATTCTGCGAAAATGCCTGTCGCAGCTTGATGAACGTGAACAAGCGGTAATCCGCAGCCGAATGCTGACCGACCCCCCCATGACTTTGGAAGAACTGGGCGAAAAATTCGGCATCAGCCGCGAGCGTGTCCGTCAGATTGAAAAGAAGGCTTTTGAAAAGCTTTCTGCTTCAGTAAAGCTTGCATTGCAAAATAATTTGTGATATAATAATGATCCCTGAAAAGGGAATAATGGTGGGGAATGAGCATGGAAAGTTATGAAACAGCAACAGCCGGTTGCGGCTGCCCGGAAGTACGGATGCCGCCGGCGTCATGCTGGGAAGAAATGGAATGCCGTATGAACGAACGCTTGGAAAAAGTCCGGACGTGCCGTTTGTGTCCCGATAATCAGGATAAAGTTTCTCCTGCGATTCTTCCCAAGGTTCGCCAAGCTTAGAGTGCTAGATTGAAAAAGCGCCGCAGCGGCGTTTTTTTTATTGCGTTTTTTTGTTTTTTCCAATAGCTTGGCTGCGAAAGAACCATGATGAATAACGATGATATTTTCAATAGTACTGTTTCACGGCTCTCGGCCGCCGGAATTTTGTCGCCGCGGCTTGAAACCCGGTTGCTGATTGCTTATGTCTTAGGAGCGGACGCTTCCGGAATTTTGCCGCACCGCATAGAATTGGGAGCTGGGGAGGCCGAGAGGCTGGAGGTGGCGGTAGCAGAGCGGATACAACATAAGCCACTCTGTAAAATTATTGGCAGCAAGGCCTTTTACAAACATGATTTTATGGTCAGCTGCGATGTCTTGTCGCCGCGTCCGGATACGGAAATCTTGGTCGAAGCCGCTGTTCAAATCGCCCGCCGAAAAAAAATGCGGCAGGTTTTGGATTTGGGAACCGGATCCGGGTGTATCCTGCTTTCGATTCTCGATGAAATTCCTGAAGCACACGGCGTCGGAATGGATATTTCTCCGGCTGCGTTAAAAGTGGCCGAAGACAATGCCGAAGCGCTGAGCCTGTCTTCCCGGGCGGCCTTTTGCCTCGGGAGCTGGTTTGAGGAAAAGCCTGCTTTTGCGGCAGCGTTTGATCTGGTGGTTTCCAACCCGCCCTACATTCCGCACCGGGAGATTCCCGCGCTTGAGCCGGAAGTCAGGCTTTATGACCCTCTGACGGCGCTGGACGGCGGGGACGACGGATACCGGGATTATCGGCAGCTTGCCAAAGCCGTTCCCGGCTGGCTGAAGCCGGAAGGCGTTTTGTTGTTGGAGGTCGGCGCCGGGCAGGCCGCTGACGTTGCGAAAATTTTTCGGGACGCCGGGTGGAAGCTTCTGGAAATCCGCAGGGATTTGTCCGGAATTGAACGATGTGTAATTTTGAAAAAATAATTTGCAAATAAAAAAAATCCTTGTATTATCGGGAGCGAAGATGCTTTTGATAGTTTGTTGGGCATCTGTAGATTCTTTTTCAAAACGAAACGTCTTTTTAATTTTTTTAATTTAGTAATTTCAATGTTGAAATTCTGAACCTGATATTGTGGTAAAATGTATATGAAAAAAAACAACAATAAATATCGTAACAATAATTATTCAAACGTCTATTCTCTTAATTACAAATTCGACAGTTGCAGTATTGCCGGCAAAATCAGCGGCACGGCCTTGGATTTGATAAAAAAATACAACGAATTGGCCAAAGAAGCCCAAAGCAACGGCGACCACGTCAATGCTGAGGTCTTTCGCCAATATGCCGAACACTATCGTAAAATTGTTACCGATATAAACGAAAAAAAGAGTCAGAACATGGCTTTGCGCAATCAGAACAACCGTTCTGAAAACGGCGGCCTTTCTTTGGTCGAAGCTCCCGAATTTTCTGAAAACGAGAGCGGCGAGGCGGAAACCGACATTGTTTTGGAACAGGTCAAAGCGCCGGTTATTGACATTAATGCCGAACTTAAAGCCGAGCCGGCGGTGCTTTCCCTGGAACCGTTGACGATTCCTGAACCGGTCGTTTCTGCGCCCACAGTCGAAAAAAAGAGCTTTACGGTCATTGAAATCAAGCCGGAAGCGGCTAAATCTGATTTGATTGAAACCAAAGACGACGCCAAGCCGCGCGCCCGCAGGGTTGTCCGCAAAAAAACGGAGAAAGCGCTGGCCGTCTAGTAGATAGGGAGCCTGACGGTATTGTTCTTCTTTGTCGCAGCCATTATTGTCGCCGCTGCCGGTTCGGCAGTAACAATCAAGACCTTGGTCGGATATAACCAATTAAGCCTATGGTTTAAATTCTTGGTTGCCGGGTTGGTGGTTGCCGGTTGGACGGCTCCGATGCTGACGCATTTGTTGCGCCGTGCTTATAGTTTTTTGGGCGGCGCTTATCCGTATCTGTACAATCTGCTTTATTTTCTGTTTGGCTTTGCCTTTATTCTTTTTATTTTATTGGTTATCCGCGATTTTTTGTGGTTTGCCGGATGGCATTTGAGCCGTTTGTGGACGGATTCTCAAGTTCTCAATCCCCGTAATCCGGTCTTAATCGGCTGGGCGAATGTTGCCGTGCTGGTTCTGAGTGCCGTTGTTTCCGGTTGGGCGGTATGGGAAGCGGTAAAAATTCCGGCCGTTAAGACCGTTGTCTTTTCCTCACCCAAGCTGGATCGCGAATATCGGCTGGCCTTGCTTAACGATTTGCATCTTACTCGCTCAAGTTCTTTGCCGCGTTTGGAAAAAATCGTGGCATTGACGAATGCGCTGAAGCCGGAAGCGGTACTCTTGGCCGGAGATATTGTTGACGACCGGACCCGTTATCTGGAGCCGGAAATTAAAGTATTGGACAAACTTGAGGCGCCGTTGGGCGTCTATGCGGTCAGTGGCAATCATGAATTATACAACGGTCTTGACTTGTGGCTGCGCAATTTTCGCCGCCATGGTTTTAAGGTGTTGATGAACAGCGGCGAGCATTTGAAAAATACCCGTTTGTATATCGGCGGCATTCCCGATTTGAATACCGCTTTCAGCCCGTTTTATCAGGTTGATTTCAAAAGGACGTTCAAAGGCAGCCGTCATAACGATTATCGGATTTTGCTTTCTCATTATCCCAATCTGGAAAAATTTTCTGATCGGGACTATGATTTGCAGCTGTCCGGGCATACGCACGGTGGGCAGATTTTTCCGTTCCATTATCTGGCCTGGAAAGCTAATAAATATCTGGCCGGCCGCTACCGGGTCGGCGATCATGATTTGTACGTTTCCCGCGGCGCCGGTTATTGGGGGCCGCCGATGCGCCTGTTGGCTCCGGCCGAAATAACCGAAATAATTTTAAAACCGCAAAAGAAATAATCATAATCTGTTGATTTTATGCTGCCGGACTTCCTATATTATATTTAGTAAAAGGAAGGTGTATAAATATGGATTATGAAAAATTGACCAATCGCTCCAAAGAGCTGATACAAGATGTTATCAAACTGGCTGCCGGCCAGAAACATCAGTATATTTCTCCGGAACATCTGCTCCAGGCCCTGTTGGATGATAAAAGCGGGCAGGCGGCGGACTTGATTGTGAAATCCGGCGGCAGCCTGATTCAAATCCGCAACCGCTTGGCCGAGCAGCTGGGCAAAATTCCGCAGGTTATGGGCGAGGGAACCCAAAGCCTGATGTCTCAGGATTTTACGCGGGTAATGCTCGAGGCCGAAAAACTTGCCGACAAAGCCAATGATAAATATGTTACCCAGGAAAGGATTTTGCAGGCTTTGGCGCTGACTGACGGCACCCCGGCTTACCAGATTTTGAAAGAGGCCGGCGTCGATGCCAAAAAGCTCAATCAGGTAATCAATGATTATCGCCAGGGTAGAACTGCCGACAGCGAGAGTGCCGAAGACAATTTTGAGGCTTTGAAAAAATATGCCGTTGATATTACCGCCAAGGCCAAAGAGGGCAAACTTGATCCGGTGGTCGGGCGCGAACACGAAATTCGCCGCACCATTCAGGTTTTGTCGCGCCGAACCAAAAACAACCCGGTGCTCATCGGTGAACCCGGCGTTGGCAAAACGGCTATCGTCGAAGGTTTGGCGATGCGGATTGTCAATGATGACGTTCCCGAAAGCCTGCGCCATAAACGGCTGTTGTCATTAGACTTGGGGGCTTTGATTGCCGGAGCCAAATTCCGCGGCGAGTTTGAAGAAAGGCTCAAGGCGGTATTGAAGGATATTGAGGCGGCCAATGGCAATATCATCTTGTTTATTGACGAAATGCATACCCTCGTCGGCGCCGGTGCCAGCGAAGGCTCAATGGACGCGTCCAATCTTCTGAAGCCGGCTCTGGCTCGCGGCGAACTGCACTGCCTCGGTGCTACGACCCTGAATGAATATAAGAAGTATATTGAAAAAGACGCGGCTTTGGCACGGCGTTTTCAGCCGGTTTATATCAGCGAACCGACGGTAGAAGAAACCATTTCCATTCTGCGCGGTATCAAGGAGAAATTTGAACTCCACCATGGCGTGCGCATTTCCGATTCTGCTTTGTTGGCGGCGGCAACGTTGTCTAACCGCTATATTACCGACCGTTTTTTGCCCGACAAGGCGATAGATTTGATGGACGAGGCCGCCAGTTCTTTGCGTATGGCCATTGATTCCAAGCCCGAAGAACTCGACGAACTGGACCGTAAAATCCTGCAGTTGAAAATCGAGCGCGAGGCTCTGAAAAAAGAAACCGATGACAAGTCCAAACAGCGTTTGGAATTAATCGGTTATGAAATTACCGGCCTGGAATCCAAGGCCAAAGCGCTGGAAGACAAGTGGAAAAGTGAAAAACAGGGATTGTCTGATTTGACAGGGCTGAAAGACAAGCTGGACAAGGCCAGGATTGAAGTTGAAATTGCCAAACGCAACGGCGAATATGAACGTGCCGGCGAGCTGCAATACGGATTGATTCCGGAGTTGGAGCAAAAGATTAAATCCGCCGAGGAGGCTTCCAAAAATAAAAAGAGCGGCATCAGCGAAACCGTAACCGAAGAAAACATCGCAAGTGTTGTATCCAAATGGACGGGCATTCCGGTCGACAAGATGTTGGAAGGCGAACGTGAAAAACTGCTGCATATGGAAGACTTTTTGGCCAAACGCGTTGTTGGCCAAAAAGAGGCGATTGTGGCCGTTTCCAACGCTGTTCGCCGTTCTCGTGCAGGCATCAGCGAAAGCCGCCAGCCGATCGGGTCGTTTTTGTTCTTAGGGCCGACCGGCGTCGGCAAAACCGAACTCAGCAAAGCTTTGGCCGAATTTTTGTTTAATGACGAAAGCGCCATGTTGCGGGTTGATATGTCCGAATATATGGAAAAACATTCGGTCGCCCGCCTGATTGGTTCGCCTCCGGGATATGTCGGCTATGAGGAAGGCGGTGTTTTGACCGAGGCCGTCCGTCGCCGCCCTTATCAGGTGATTTTGTTTGATGAAATCGAAAAAGCCCACCCCGATGTCTTCAATATCCTTTTGCAGGTATTGGACGACGGACGTCTGACTGACGGTAAGGGGCGTACGGTAGATTTCAAAAATACCATTATTATCATGACATCCAACCTGGGATCCGATATCCTGACCCACGCGCTGCCGGCAGACGATGGCAAAAAGATTCGTGCCCAGGTCATGGATATTGTCAAAGCGTCATTCCGTCCGGAGTTTATCAACCGGATTGATGAGATTATTGTCTTTCACAAATTGGATAAGGCCAATATTAAAGATATTGCCGAGATTCAGATTAAGAATATCGAAAAACGCCTGGCCGAGAAGAGCATTCATCTCAATGTGAACGAAGCTGCGTTTATGTGGATTGTGAATAACGGCTATGACCCGGTTTACGGTGCGCGCCCGTTGCGCCGCCTGCTCAAAAATCAGATTGAGAACCGGCTGGCGGTCAAGATTTTGGACGGCGAAATTTCAGATAACGATACCGCCAACATCATCGTCAGCAACGGCGAGCTGGATATTGTGAAGGATAAACGTAAAAATGGCTGATTTATATGAACAAGCTTTGCAGGTGGCGCGGACTCTGTCCGTGTCCACCCCAAAAGACGGGGTCGTACTCTACAGTATCAGCTTTTTGCCAACGCGGGAAAACAAGGAGCAGGCGTTTGCTTATCTGGAGCAACACCCGGAAGCGATGATGATTGACCAGACCGACTGCGGCCGGGAGTTGATAAAAATGGGATTGGAGCAAACCCCACCCGATTTGACCCCGGAGCAGATAGCCGCAGTTTGGAAAATTGCTTCCGCCAGAATGATTGCCGAGGCGAGGGGCGACGTGAAGGCTTTTGTAAAAAACGCCGACCCGCGCAGCGTCTTTCGAAGTACCGAATTGCCGGAAATTCTGCGCAATGATCAGATAAAGACAATTAATGGTGTCGATAAGTTTTTCTTCGCGGGGAGTTACTTCTCCGAGTAGTCTGCTCCGTCCTTTTTTCTGCCATAGGATGATTTTATTTTATAATTGCAAATTGGGGCAATCTGGTGTAAAAATAATTAATTTTTATAATTTGGAGATGCTGCTATGCAAAAGACCTTGTCTCAGCCGCTGCGGTTGGAAGGTATCGGGCTTCATTCCGGCTGCCGGGTAAATCTGGTGTTGAAACCGGCGCCTGTCAATCACGGAATTGTTTTTTCCCGGGTCGATTTGCCGGACAAACCGAAAATTCCGGCTTTGTACTCAAATGTTGTCGATACCAGAAATTGTACTTGCCTCGGCGACAAACAGGGAAATTTGGTGTCAACGGTCGAGCACTTGATGGCGGCTTTGTCGGTTGCCGGCGTGGACAATACGCTGATTGAAGTTGATAATCAGGAATTGCCGATTATGGACAGCAGCGCCGCGGTTTTTTTTCAGGCATTTACGGCTCCCGGCGCGTTGAGTGAGCAGAATGCGCCCAAAAAGTTTTTGAAGGTCAAAAAAGAAATCCGCTTTGCCGAAGAAGGTCGGGAAGTTGTTTTGCGCCCGGCGGCCAAAGGGCAGCATGTCCGCTTTGCCATAGATTTTCCCTCTCCGGTTGTCGGACATCAGGAGTTTGCCGGAGAGATTACCCCGCAGCTTTTTGCAGAGCAAATTTCTCCTTGCCGGACGTTTTGTGAAAAGTATCAGGTCGATTATTTGCAGTCGATCGGCCTGATAAAGGGCGGAAGCCTCGAAAACGCGGTCGTGTTGGACGGAGATAAGATTTTGAATCCCGAAGGCTTCCGTTGCGAAAACGAATGTGTTAATCATAAAGTTTTGGACGCGGTGGGTGATTTATATACTTCCGGCTACTATATTATTGGCGAACTTGATGCTGTCCGAACCGGACACCGGCATACCAACGAGTTGTTAAAGCTGTTGTTTGCCGATGAGGAAAATTATGAAATTGTATAGGGATTGAGCATGAAAAAAATTGCATTGCTGTTTAGTCTGTTTTTGAGCTTGGGCGTGATTTCCGCCTGTTCTTCCACGCCGGAAAATGATGATAACAAATCTGCCGAAGAACTATATGCCAAGGGATATAAGCTCCTAAACAAAGATATGTATCAGAAATCCGCCGAAACCTTTGAAAAGGTCGAACTGGAACACCCTTATTCCAAATGGGCGACCAAAGCCAAGTTGATGGGGGCTTATGCCTACTATAAAGACCGCAAATACGACGATGCGATAATCAGTCTTGACCGTTTTATCAAATTTCATCCCGGCAACAAGGATATCGCCTATGCCTATTATCTGAAAGCTCTGTGCTATTATGACCAGATTGTTACGGTTGAAAAGGACCAGGGCAATACCGAGGAGGCCTATAAGGCGCTGCAGCAGGTTATTTTCCGTTTTCCTGATACCGACTATGCGCAAGACGCCCGGCTGAAATTGGATTTGACCAAAGATCACCTGGCCGGAAAAGAAATGGAAATCGGACGTTATTATTTGTCGCAAAACAATTACCTGTCGGCTTTGAACCGTTTTTCGACGGTTGTTAACGATTATCAGACAACCAGCCATATTGAAGAGGCCCTGTATCGCCAGGTCGAACTCTATACGATTTTGGGTATGCCGGACGAAGCCCGCAATGCCGAAAAAGTTTTGGGTCATAATTACCCCCAAAGCAAATGGTATCATAAGGCCCGGGCTGTTTTGAAGGGTGAAACAAAGAACTGATGCTGCAAACTTTATCGATTCGCAATGTTGTGTTGATTGATAAACTGGATTTGGATTTCCAATCCGGATTAAGCGTCCTGACCGGAGAAACCGGCGCCGGAAAATCCATCTTGCTCGATTCTCTGGGATTAGTGTTGGGAAACCGCGCCGAAACGTCCTTAATCCGCCATGGGGCGGATAAGTTGAGCGTTACGGCGTCTTTTGCTTTGCCTAAGGCAGATAATCCGGTTTGCCGGCTGTTGGCGGAAAATGAAATTGAAGTCGAAGACGGCCTGATTATCAAAAGAACCTTAAATACTGAGGGCAAAGGCAAGATTTTCATTAACGACCAGCCGGTCAGCGTCAAACTGCTGCGTGAAGTCGGCCGTTGCCTGGTCGAAGTCCACGGGCAGTTTGATAACCAGGGACTGCTCAATCCGGCATCGCACCGCGGCGTGTTGGACGCTTATGGCAGCTATGCCGCCCTGCTTGAAGAAGTCAAAAACCGTTATGCCGAATTTAAAAATGCCCGTGCTGCCAGAGAACAGGCCGAAGCGGACATAGAACGTGCCAAAACCGAAGAGGACAATCTCCGGCATTGGGTCGGCGAATTGGAAAAAGTGAATCCCGTTGCCGGCGAAGAAGATGAGCTCGTCCGCCGCCGCCTGGAACTGATGAATGCCGAAAAAATTATCGAAGCCTTAAACCATGCCTACGGGATTTTGACCCGGGGCTGCGATGTCCAGTCGGCATTACGGCAGGCGCAGTCTGCAATGTATAAGGTAAACGATATGGTCGGCGGCAAATATTCTGAGATTATCGACGACTTGGAACAGGCAATGATAGAAGCCGGCGAAGCCGTAAATGCCATTGAAGCGGCCTCGGAAAACATCAGCCTGAATACCGGCGAACTTGAGGAAATTGAAAGCCGTTTGTTTGCGCTGAAAGGGCTGGCGCGCAAACACCAGGTCGGGATTGACGAACTGCCCGGCGTTCTGGCCGATTTCCGGCAGAAATTATCCAATATCGAATTTGGCGAAGAAGGCCTTAATAAATTGCGCAAAGCGGAAGAACAAGCCAAACTTTCCTATATCAAGTCGGCCAATGAATTGAGCGCCGCCCGCAAGGCCGCCGCCTTGCAGCTTGACGCCAGCGTCATGTCCGAGCTTCCGCCGCTCAAAATGGAAAAGGCCCGCTTTGTTACCAGGATTGAAAAAACGGATGAGGGCAGTTGGAATGAAAATGGCTTTGACAACATTTATTTTACCGTTGCCACCAATCCGAATTCGCCGCAGGGACCGTTGAATAAAATTGCTTCCGGCGGCGAACTTGCCCGTTTTATGCTGGCGCTGAAGGTTAATTTGGCGCGGACGTCAAGCGTAGAAACTATGATTTTTGATGAAGTTGATGCCGGTATCGGCGGGGCAACGGCGCAAGCCGTCGGTGAACGTTTGTCCCGTCTGGCACGGGATGTACAGGTTTTGGTTGTTACTCATTCGCCACAGGTCGCGGCCAAGGGAAACAACCACTTTAAGGTTGAGAAATCAACCAATGATAACGTCACGACCACAACGGTCAGAGAGCTTTGCAGCAATGAGAAATGCGAAGAAATCGCCCGGATGCTGGCAGGTGAAGTTATTTCCGATGAAGCGCGGGCTGCCGCTAAGGTCTTGCTGAGCGCATAACATATAAAGGAGAACTGGAATGAAAAAAAAGGTCTTTTTTGGTATTTTGATTTTGTTTGTTATCGGCGTTCTTCTCAGCCCGCTGTGCTTTATGAGCCGGATTGAGGGAACCTGGAAACCCGAAAAAGAAGGCGTTGTTACCGTCCTGCTGGGAGATGTTAAAATTGCCAGCCTCAAGAACGATTCCGGCAGCGATAAAAAAATCGCCTTGGTCGTTTCCGACAAAGACAAGGCCGGTTTTTATTGTACTGCCGCTGAAAAACAGGACAGCTTTGAAAAAGGGTGCGAATATTTTTTCTGTGCTCCGGCATTGTTTAAAAATGACGATTTTGCAAAAGCTTCCAAACTGAGCGATGTTATGAAAGCCTCTTTCAATGATCAGGCATTTTTCTTAAAAACCCGGGTTATCAACCATTATTTCGGCTCACAGCTGCAAATGACGATGATTTCTCAGGAAAAAGCCCGGAATATTGAATCTCCCGACAACGGGGCAAGATCAATGGGCGAATTTACCCGCAGCTTATTCTAAGCTGGGTTTCCCTTTAAGGCAGGCGTTAGCGACGAAATCGCAACGCCTGTTTTATTTTGGCAAAAGTCGAAAGCTTGTCGTCACTGGCCAATTCATGAAAAGCATGGGTCGTATCAATCGGCATCGGTGCCGTCGGCGTAATATTGATATAATTGATGTCCGGCTTGAAAGTGATGTGCTTGAGAGTAAACAAAACAAACCCCGCCGTCACGGCAGAATAAGCCAAAACAAAACTGATGGCTCCGAAATGCTGCATAAAATAAGAAATTGCCACCGGACCGAAAATCATCCCCAAACTTTGCAGCAAAATCAGCATTCCCGCGGCATTAACGCGATCATCATCTTCAATCAGGTCATTGACGTGGGAAACCGACAGCGGATATAAAATGAAAGTGCCGCAGCCCAGCAGCAAGGCACCGGTACATAATTGCCAAACTCCGTCAGAAACAAAAAAATGTACCCACGGCGCAATAAAGAAAAGGATTCCGGCAATCCACATCATCAAAAAACGCCGGTCCATCCGGTCTGATAAACGCCCGAGCGGAAACTGAATTAATAACCCGCCTAAGACGCCGAAAAACATAAATAAAGATGTCATTTGCACATCCAGACCGATAAGATTGGCATAAATGGCGCCGAGTGAATAAAAACCGCCGACAAATATACCGCTGCACAAACAGCCGATGACGCCGACGGGAGATATTTTATAAAGCTTTATCAGCGACATGCTTTTGTGAACCGTAATGTTCGGGGAGGGCAGCGCTGTCAGCGATATCGGAACCAGCGCCAGCGAAAAAATGACTGAGACGACTATATAAATGACAATCCCCTGCGGATCGGGAATATTGAGCAGCAGCTGTCCGGTACTGGCGCCGAGATAAGAGGTAATCATGTACAAAGACATCAAAAGCCCGCGGTTGTTATTGTTGGCCCGGGTGTTCAGCCAGCTTTCCAAACACATAAAGCTTGAGCCCATGCAATAACCTTCCAACAGGCGCAAAATGCCCCAATAAACCGGGTTGTCCGAAAAATAATGCATCAGAACCAATGCCGAAAACAGGGAAATATAAGTCGAAAAAGCGCGAATATGCCCAACCCGGTTGATAATTTGATTGGAGGTCAGCGAGGCAATGATATATCCGGCATAATAAAGGGAAAGAACAATACCGGCGGCAAAAGTCGAAACCGAAGCTTCCGCCATACGCAAGCCGAGCGTTGAAGTTAACAGGGCATAGGCGCAACAGGCCAAGGCAGTCCCGGCAAAAAAAGCGGTTAACGGCGAAACAATAGTCCGAAGCAGGCTGAAGTAATTTAATATTTTTGACATGATTTTCCCTGAAAATACTTGCTTATCAATATATAATGCCTTAATCTGCCATTATTAGGTTAAGGAGAAGTTAAATGAAGCAGGTTTCTGCGGGAATAATTATTTGTAACGACAGAATTTTGATTGCCCGCCGCAGCCATAATAAGTCAAATGCCGCGTTATGGGAGTTTCCGGGCGGAAAACAGGAGCCGGGAGAAACCATGCCCGAATGTCTGCGCCGGGAAATCAGCGAGGAGTTGCATTTGGATATTGAAGTTGGAAGTTTTTTCATGAACAGCGTCTATGAATATGAACAAGGGGCAATCTGCCTGCATGTTTATTACGCCTATACCCAAAGCTACGACATTTGCTTCCATAGCGACCATGACCGGCTGGCATGGGTGCTGCCGGAAGAGTTGGATAATTATAATTTTTCGCCGGCGGATATTCCGGTTAAAGACGCCCTGAAGGTTTTGCCCTTGCCTAAACGGAAATAACCTGTTGCGCCCCGCCGTGCAGGTCCTCTTACGATTGTAGAACAATTATCATCTAAAAGGTCATCCCCCATCGTTTTCAGAAAGAAAACGTCCCCCAAAAAGTCATCCCACGATTGCACGCAGCCATCCACCTATAGAGTCATCCCTCGTTTTTCGCAGAAAAACATCCAGGATGTGGCGCGAAGGGGGCAACCAGCGTAAGCTGGTTGGGGGATTGCGCCTCAGCCGAACCGAAGGTTTGCGAAGCTAATCGGCTGACAAGCGGAGCTTGACTTCTGAGCTTGCCTAATCCCAGCCGGCGTAAGCCGGTGGTACTTTAGATCTTGGAACTACCGGCCTAGCCGGTAGTTTTCTTGTTACAAAAAAAAGCACCCCGAAATAAATTTCGGGGTGTCTGCTTTAATAATAAACATTTTAGCGGTTAGCCGCCAATATTTCAATCATTTCTTTGATTGCGGGCAATTCCCCTTCCCTGAGCCATGTTGAATTTCCGTGACGTTCATGGCGCGTATAAGTTATTGCGCAATTTTTTTCGGGAAACATAAATTCAAATATTATCTGGTATTGGAATTTTTTGGAACCGATAATATCTGAAATTTTGGTTATAGCCATCATTCCCTCAGGGAACTGCTTGACCGTGGTCGTTTTTTCGCGGACGGGAGAACCGGGGAGCATTATCCGGGATTTTTGATTTAGGGTATATTCAATGAACATGAAATTTCCCTTTGAATCATAAAAACACTGGTAGTTTTCTCCGCTGACCATCAAATAGTTTTTTCCGTATTTAAAGGCTGGAACATATTTGTGGTTATAAGCCAAATCCTCAACGATAAAATTCCCATTTTTAACGGTAACCGGTTTTTTGAAAGAAAAAAGTTTCATAATGTTCTATATTAGTTGTTTGACATAATTCTTAAGCTGTTTTTTATTTTATATCATATTTTTAGTAACTAAGCAATAAAAACATTTGTCAAAAATATGACAATTTTGTGACAAATCAAAACTGCAGCAGCGGCAGAAGAAATGAAAAGCAAGAGCCGCGGCCGGAAATGGTAGAGATTTCTATCCGGGTGTTGATTATGGCGGCAATTTTGCTGACAATGGTCAGTCCGAGGCCGGCGCCGTTTTTGCGATTGTCTGCAATTTGCGGGCTTTGATAAAATTCTTCGAATATTTTAGAAAGTTCGGATTGAGGAATTCCCGGCCCATTGTCCAACACCATAATTCTAATGGCGGATTTTTCTTTTTTGCATCCGAGGACAATTTTGCTGCGGGTATATTTGAAAGCGTTGCTGAGCAGATTGCGGACAATGCGTTCAATCAGGATCGGGTCGCTGTATACGTCTCCGTTATGAAGCAAGGCATGAAATTTGATATGCCGGCAACAGGCCAATTCTGCATATTCGGCGGAAATGTTGCGCAACAATTTGCCGATGTTAAATTCTTGCGGTTCATATTTTATGCCGCCGGAATCCAGTTTTGAAATATCCAACAGATTACTGAGAAGATTGTTCAGGTTCATGGCAGAGGCTTCGATCTTTTCCAGAATTTCGCATTGTTTGCCGTTCAGCCCCTCGCCGAACAAAGCGCCGATAAAGATATTAAGCGCCTGCATGGGCTGACGGAGGTCATGGCTGGCCTGTGCCAGAAAATAGGATTTGTCGCGGCTGGATTTTTCGGCAGCCTGTTTGGCTTGTTCCAAATCCTGCTGAATTTCGACCAGTGTAGTGAGGTCTTGAAAAGTACCGGCGATTTTGGCGGCGTCGTTTTGGCGGATGACCGAGGCTTTATAAAAGCAATGGGCGATTTTTCCGTTTGCCCGGCGGATACGCAGGCGGCCTTCGACTGGGTGTTCTTGTTTTATCAGTTCCTGGAGCTTTTGTTTGTATTGGGGCAAGTCTTCGGGAAAAATGAATTCGCGGATTAAATTGCGTTTGGAGGAAACTTCGGCGGGATTTACGTCAAAAATCCGGTACATTTCGGCTGACCAATACATTTTTTTGAGTTTCCAGTCAAGTTCCCAATAACCGATTTTGGCAATAGCTTCGGCAAATTCGAGACGTTCTGTGGTTTGGCGAAGTTCGGCGGCAAGCTGCAAATTTTCGGTAATATCATGGAAACACAGGGCGCAATTCCCCTTTTTGGGGAAAAGGCTGACTGTATAGACGCGTTCACGGAAGACGAGTCGGCAAACGTCGGCAAATCGGAAGCGGAAACCGTTGTCGAACATTTTGTGAAGCCGGGGATATTGTGCGGCCGGAAGGATATCCTCGAGCGTCTTTCCTTCCGCTTGCGGCCAAAGGCTGCCGGCATGCCGGTTGGCACGGCAAATCCTGCCGTTTTGATCCAATGCCAACAAGATATCCGTTGATATGTCTGCAAGGAATTTAAAGTTGCAACAGCTTCCCGTCATTGTTCCTTCGATGTTAACGTATTAAATAAAATATATCCGGTTTCGGGCGGCAGTTCAAAGTACCAGCCGTCATAGAAGAAACCGTTATTTTTTATATAATCATTAACACCACGGGTTGGAAGACGTGTAGACGAGATTTTTATGGCGGTCCAAAAAGCTTTCTGATTGGCGTCAGCATAAATCTCCATATCTGTAACCAGACCGTTGAACAAAGTAACGCGCAGGTTGCGTTTTTGAGGAAATTCATCGGGGTTGAAAAGTTGTTGGGGGACGACGTTGCGGAACGTGAGGTAAGAAAATAAATCGGAAAAAATTGTCAGCGTTTCTTTTCGTCCGTCTCCGTCGGTATAAGCGTCGTGCGGCGTTATGCGGTTGAATTTGATTTTGCGGCCGTCATTTTCCATTTCAAAAGATTTGATTTGCTGCGGCGCATAGTTCAGCAAGGGCTGCTGAAACCAGGAATAGAACTTTTGAGGAATGGTGAAATCGTTGTTGACCAGCCAGATATGATTGTCATCTTTTCGGCGGACAAAAACATAAAGGTTGTCGGGAGTACTTTTGCCGATAAGCACTTCGTCAAGGAGTTCGCCGCCGGCATAGGTTTGGAGCAGCGTTCCGCTTCCCGGGGATATGTTTTCTCCCGGCAATTCCAGGCCATAATCACCGAGTTTTTTGTCGCCGGCTTCAATTTCTGTAAAATACCGGCTCTGGTTCATGTTCATAAATAAGGCGTTGGAAAGGGCAAAGTTGGCATAGTAGCCGTTTCCGGCTCCGGGTATCCGCCAAAAACCGTCCTGCAACGTCAGGATTACTTTGTTTTTGCCGTTGCTGATGACGACCTTGTCCATGTCGGCACCCCGGTTGGACGTTTGTTCAAAGACCAGCATTCCTGAAAAGTTGCGGCCGTTCTCTGAGTGGAACCATAAGATTCCGACAATCGCCAAGGTCAGCGAAACTATCAGCAGCAATAAGCCCTGCAGGAGATTTTTCTTATTCATGAAGAAGCCTTTCAGCACGGTTTTGGGTTCGGCGTTGAATCAAAAATGCAGCCAGCCAGGCAACAAACAGTACTAAAAGCGGAAAAATCAGAACGTTAACGCTGATAATGCCGTTGATTGCAGTTTCGCTTTCCTGTTTGATTTTATATTCCATCCGGCGCATTTCCTCTTCCTTCTTTTGGAGAGAGCGCTGCATTTCCTGGATTTCATTGTACATTTTGACAGACGGGGAAATTTCCTGATTTTTAATCAGCTGCAAAGTGGTGTTGAGCGTCAGCTTTTGCTGTTCAAAGTCTTTGCGGAGTTCCTCAAAGCGGCTGGCGTACTCGGCTGCGGTAATTTGCTCAATCCGGCGGCGCAGCGTGTCTGCGCGGTCGGCGATTTCCTTGTTACCGACTGCCATGGCATTTCCGTTGCCGCTCAGATAGTCAACAGAACGGAGCAGAAAATCATAATTGTTGTTGAAAGAAACAATTTCATCAACTTTACCGCCGGTCTGGAAACCGGTTGCCACCCAGTTTTGCTGATAAATCCAGTCAGAATCGGCAACAACGATTACTTTTCCGGGCGTGACCGAAGTGTTAAGAAACGGCAGCATTTCTTCAGCAATGTCGCTGTCGGCCAAAGGATTGGAATCAAAGATGCTGTGGTAGCTGCCTTTGCTCAAGGCGGCAAGGATTAACGGTTTGCCGTTTTCTTTCATAAAATTGACAACTTCGAGTTTATCGCCGAATTTGGCGATTTTGGCATCAATGGTCAGGCTTTGCTCCGTCGTTTTGAGCAATGGAAGCGTCTCAACATTTTCAACCGGTATCAGCTCCAGGCTGCCGGGGGTTTTGAAGCTGATGGCGGTCAGGTTTCGGGTAACCGGCTCTGCCAGGCTGGCTTGTTCTGCACCGAGGTTTATCCAGGGATAATATTTGCGGACGGAACCGTCGGAAAACGTAATTTCTTCCGAAAGGCGGCGATCTCCGGAAACCAGGCTTTCTTCATAGCTGATGCCCCAGTTTTTGAGCAGCAGGTTGAGATCGGAACCTTCGATTTCGGTTATGCCTTTGAGCTTGTCTTCATACTCGGAGAATGGGTCTACCATGACCAGCAGGTTTCCGCCGCGCAGCAAAAACTGGTCGATGGCATAAAGCCCCACAGACGAAAATTTGCGGGTGCTGACCACAATCAGCGTATTGATGTCCAGCGGAATTTGCGGCGTGTTTTCCGAAATTTCGTATATATTGTAGTCCTGGCGCAGAAGTTTGACGAAAGTCCAGTCTTTGTCTGCCTGCTTGCCGCGATAGGTCGTGTCGAGAATCGGCAGGTCAGGAGACATGATACCGACATTGCGGCGTTTGAAGCCGCTTAACGAGGCTATTCCCCGGGTCAGGTCATTTTCCAGATAATTCTGGCGCAGGCTTTGAAAATAAGGAATAACGTATTTTTTCCCTTCGGCATTAGTCATGACGGCGCCGAAATAATAGCCGTTTTCGTTTTCAGAAGCCGAAAATTTCCGCAACTGGTAGCGTTTGGCGTCTTCTTCAACACTACTGTATGGCTCGGGGTTAAAAATGTTTATTTTTATTTTGTTGTCCGAGAGGTTGCGATAACGGTCGAGCGTCCGCAGCACAAACTGGACATATTGGGCATAGAGGGGATATTCTTTATAAATAGAAGGCGAGTAATAAATGTTTATGTTGATGGGCTGGGTCAGGTTTTCGAGGATTTGCACCGTTTCGGGACTGAAAGTGTAGCGTTTGTCCTTTGTAAGATCCAGTTTGGAATCGGCGAACATCAGTCCGGCCGCCATATTCAGCAGGACGAAAGAAAACAGCAGAATCAGAATAAACAGCAAGACAGAGCCGTGTTTTTGCAGATTGCGGATTTTGGCAGATTGCAGATTCATTTCCCCTCTCCTAACTCTTTTTATATTCAACGGTTATGACATTCAGCCACAAAGGCAGAATTATCATACTTAAATAATAGACAATATTGTCCCAGCCGATTTGCCCGCCGCTCAAGTCCTGAAAATGTTTAGAGAAATTGAGCGACTGAATCATGCGAATCATGACGTTTCCGGAAAAGCCGAACTCGCTGAGCAGAAAGTCAAAATTTCCGGTACTGATAATCAAGGACAGAATCAGAGTGGCTATGTACGCAATGACCGGACTCTTGTTGAAAGCAGAAACACAGCAGCCAACCGAACAGAAAATGCCGGCAATAAAAAAACATGCCAGGTAAGATGACAGAATGTTAAGGTAATCCAACGGATAAATCGCTGCCGGACAAAGCAGAAAAGGAACCGTTGCCAGCAAAAGCAGCAGGCAGAAAACCCAGGCAGACAAGAACTTGCCCAAAACGACAGCCGTATAGCTGACCGGCTGGGTCAACAGCAGTTCCATGGTTCCGGAACGGCGTTCTTCGGCCCAGAGGCGCATGGTCAGAGCTGGAACCAACAAGGCAAAAACATCGCCCTGGAAATAGAAAAAGGAATACAGTTCCATATTGTTGAGGTCAAAAAACGCTCCCATATAAAAAGCGGCAAACATTGAAATAAAGGCATAGGCCCCGATCAGAAAATATGCCAGCCGACTGCGGAAATAACCGCCGAATTCTTTGGAAAAAATAACATAAGCCTGATATAACATGGTATGCTCCTATTGATTGATAATCCGGCGGAAGGCATCTTCCATGTTTCCGCTTTGGGCAAAGTTTTTGAGATCAAACGCGGTCGTGTCTTTGATGATTTTTCCTTTGTTCATCATAATCACGCGGGTGGCGAGCGCCTCGACCTCCTCCATAATATGAGTGGAAACCACAACGAGATTGGATTTGCCGTAATCTTTCAAAAATGCCCGAAATTCGTGCTTTTGATTAGGATCGAGCCCTTCGGTGGGTTCGTCAAGAATCAGAATTTGCGGTTTGTTTAGCAAAGCGGCGGCAATGGCCGTCCGGTGGCGGAAGCCTTTGGACAAGGTTTCAATCCGCTGGTTGACAACGGCAGCGAGTCCAAACCGGCGGGTAATGTCGGCATACCTTTCGGCAAAGGCAGAATCGTCAAGGCGGCGGAGTTTGGCGATGAAATTAAAATATTCAAAAACCGTCATATCGCCGTAAGCCGGGCTGTTTTCGGGAACGTAGCCGATATGGGTCAGCGCCTGAAAGCGTTCTTCTCTGATGTCGTGTTCAAGGATGCTGACAGAACCGGCGGTTGGTTCGATATAGCCGCTAATGAGGCGCATCAGAGTTGTTTTTCCGGCACCGTTAGGACCGAGCAAAGTCACGATTTCTCCGCGTTTGAGCGAGAAATTGACATTGCTGACCGCCTTAATCCGGCCAAAGTTCTTGGACAGTTTTTTTACAACAATCATCAAATTTCTCCTGCCTGTTGCTTTTTGATTATTGTATCAAAATTATTTTAAAGTTTAAGAATTATTTTTGATTTTTCAAAAAAGGTTGATGACAAAATGGTTATTTTTATTTATTTCCAGATAAAAATTGTTATTATAAGGTCGTTTCAGATAATTTACGGAGCCAAATATGTCAGATGAAAGTTATTCCCGCGAAGAAAGCCGATACCTGAAAGCAGGTTTGTATATCAGCCTTATTCTGCTCGGGATATTGGTTTATTTTGTGGCCAATCATAAAAAGGTTGAGCTGGACAACGGCAGATATTATTCGGTTCAGGCCCGTTTTAACCGGACGGACGGCCTGTTGGTCGGAGATTGGGTCAGAATGGCCGGCATGAACGTCGGAAAAGTGGTTGATGCCCGTTTGGACGACCATTTTAAGGCTATTTTGACAATGGAAATCAAAGACGGCATTCATATTCCCGACGACAGCAGCGCCTCTATCGTCAGCAGCGGGCTGGTCGGCTCCAAATATATTGAAATCGAGCCCGGCGGGTCTGAGGATATGATTGCCCCGGGCGGCGAATTTTCTTATACGCAGGACGCCATGGTGATTGAAGAGCTGCTTGACCGGATTGTCGGCATCGGAAAGGCCAATCGCAACAAAGCAGCCGCGGCCGCCGCCAAATGCAATGTTAAATGCGACAAAGAAGAAGCCAAAGAATAGAGTTATTAAGCGAGGAGATATCTGATGAATAAAAGACCAGTAGAAACAATTATGGGATTAGTCGTTGTCTTTGTGGCGGCTTTCTTCTTGTATTTTGCGTATAATGTTTCTGATTTGCAGGTGGTTAAAGGGTACACCGTTACGGCCCGGTTTCTGAAGGTCGGCGGGCTGAACGTCGGCTCCGATGTCCGAATTAACGGCATTAAGGTCGGAACGGTCGTCGGGCAGCAGTTGGACGGAGAAAATTATGATGCTGAAATCAAGATGAGCCTGGCTTCAAACATCAAGCTTCCGGTAGACAGCACGGCGGTTATTGCCAGCGCCGGTTTGGTCGGAGACAAATTTATTAAAATCGAACCGGGAAAGTCGACTGAATATTTGAAAGACGGCGATGTTATCAGCAATACAAAAGATTTTAAGACTCTGGAAGACATGGTGGGCGAAATTATTTTTATGGTGACAGACAATGGCAGCAAATAAGCTTAAATTGGCCCTGGCCGGTTCGGTTCTCGGGTACGGACTGTCCGCCGTTTCGGCCGGAGCGGCCGAAATCAGCACCAATATTGCCCGGATGCAAGCCATGGATAAAATTACCGGAATGGTCAGAGTCATCGATTTGCCGGTCAACAGCGAAGTTAAATACGGCAGTTTTTCCATTGTTGTACGCTCCTGCAAGACCCGTCCGCCGGAAGAAACGCCGGAGAACTTTGCTTTTGTGGATATTGTTGATGATTATAAAGGCAAAAATCCGGTTAATATCTTCAGAGGGTGGATGATTTCTTCTTCGCCGTCGCTGAACCCGGTGGAGCATCCGATTTATGACATTTGGCTGCTGAATTGCGAAAACGACAAAATCGATCCCCGTCTTAAGATTATGACTGCTGAAGAATTAAAAGCACGCAACCTGATTCCTCAGGCGAAGCCGCAAAACAACGAGGAAGAGCCAGATGTCGAAAATATTCCGGATCATGTTTTGAAGGGAGAGCCGGCGCCGGTTGTTGTTGCGGAGCCGGAACAGGAGGCCGAAACGTCTGAGGCAGATACCGGCCGGAAGCCGCTTCCCGAAACCGGAACAGGGGCGACAGCAGAAGATATTTCCGCTCCTGCGTCACAGACAGACGTTGCTGCGGTTGATGATGTTCGTGACGGTACGCCTCATTCTTTGATTAATATCAGCAGCGAAGCAGCACCGGAGCCGTCTGTTCCTGTTTCAGAACCGCCGGCGGAAGTTTCGGGAAGCCTGCAGCAGGGACCGGATATCCCTGCCCCGCAGCCAACTGAAGAAACCTCTTTTTCGCAAACGGAAGCAAAAATTCAGGAAGCTGCGCCGTTGGCAGACGAGCCGGTATCGTTGTCGGTCGGAGAAATCAATGTTCCGGCAGATGATTTGCCGCCGGTGGAAGAAATTGAGGAAAACGGCATGCTGGACGACCAGCTGATTGATTTTTCAGAATAGCTTATCAGAAAAAAAGCGCCATAACGGCGCTTTTTTATATGGTTTCAACAGAATAAATTGCGCCTGCAAACGCAGTTATCAGCCAGGTGCCGGCGGCAGAATTATGGTTATGTCTTAGATTTTGTAAACATAAACTTTTATGGGCATGAAACCATAGGTACGGGCAGATATGGTTTTTTGCGGTTTCAATTCTTTCAAAACGAAGGCCGAGGATATGATGATGCTGCCCGGTTTTAGTTCGCGAAGAAGCTTTTTTGACAAGTCTCCGGACAATTCGTTACTCAAAAAGCAGAGCACTACGTCGAAGTCAGACAAGTTGGCAGTCATGAAATTTTGTTTCAAAAAATGAATATTTTTCTTTTGGCGGGCACGAAATGATGAAATTTTCCACAAAGCCCACGCCCATTCAATGCCGCAAAAGCTGTGTTGCGGAAACCGACCTGCCAGCGGCAGGAGCAACCTTCCGTCTCCGCTTCCAAGGTCGACGATTTTCAGCGGGCGGCGTTCTTGGATCAGGTATTGTTCGGCTTCGGCCAGACATTGCCGCCGCATGGCTCCGAAAGATGGGATGAACGGCGGATATTTTCCGCAAGAAGATTTGATATAGGTGACGAACAAATAAACCTCTACAATGACGGAAAGACACAAAAGCAAGGCAGAGAGGAACAAAAGCACTAATTTCTCCAAAAACTGCGTGAAAAAAGAACAACGACGGTCAGAACGTCCAAACGTCCCAAAAGCATGGCAAAAGACAAAATATATTTGCAATATGAGCTAAGGCTGCTGTAGTTTCCTGCCGGGCCGGTAACCGGGCTGATGGATGGGCCGGAGTTGGTGATGCAAGCCACGACCGAGCCGAAAGCCGTATCAAAGTCAATTCCGGTTACGGCGATTAAGACGGTCAGAACCAATAGGCTGAAAACATAAGCGGAAAGAAAAACGAATACGGAATTGACCAGAGCGTTGTCGCTGGAAAGGCGCCCGATTTTAATCGGAACAACGCGGTTGGGTTCAATAGCGGTTGTGAGAGATTTTTTCAAAAAGGCGATAACGACCTGCCAACGAAATATCTTGACCGATCCGGCCGTGGAACCCGTACAGCCGCCCGTAAGGGCAAAAATGACAAAGATCGTGGAAGCAAAGGCTCCCCATTGCAGATAATCGGTAGAGACAAAGCCGGTCGTGGTGGTGATGGAAACGATATTGAAAGAAGCATATCTGAGGGCGTCGATAAAATCATATTTTCCGACATATACCAGCCACAGCGAAGTTACTCCGATATAAAAAACCAACAACTTGATAAAAAAGCGAACCTGCTCCACCCGCAGCGAGTTTGTGCTTTTGTTAATCAGCAACGTATGATACAAAGTCAGCGGAATTGCGCCGAGTACCATAAAAACGGTAATGACGGCATCTATTGCGGCGCTGTCGAAATATCCGACCGACGCGTCTTTGGTTGACATACCGCCGGTTGCGATAGTGGCCAGGGCATGACACAGGGCATCGAACCAGTTCATGCCGGCAAGATACAGGCAAATCAGACAGGCAACGACCATGGTGATGTAAATAAAAATAATTCTTTTGGCAATATAACTGATTTTGGGCATTAATTTGTCATTAAAATCAGAGTTTTCGTGTTGGAATATCTGCATGCCGCCAATTCCCAAAAAAGGCAGCATGGCAATGGCAAAGATGACTATTCCGATGCCGCCGAGGCCGTTGAGAATCGCCCGCCACAGCAATATGGCCCGCGGCGTATGGTCAAGATTGGTGATAATGGTTGCGCCGGTGGTGCTGATTCCCGAAGAGGCTTCGAATACGGCGTCGGCCCAATTTTCGACGGTTCCGTACAGAATAAACGGAATTGAGGCGATTAAAGTTACCGAAAACCAGCTGACGACCGTCAACAAATATCCCTGCTGGAGGCTGACTTTGTCTATGCGGATTTTATTGGCCAGAAACATGGACATTCCCAGAAACAGGGCAATAATTGAGGATGAAAAAAACGGCGACCAGGAGTTTCCGGTATCATAAACGTCTAAAGCGGCGGGAAAAAGCATTGCCAATCCCAATACACTTATAAAATAGCCACTTATCATTAATACCGGCTGCCACATTGTTTGTTTCCTTACTTGTCCGGCATTACAATCAGAGAGCGACGTCCTGTGAGATGCCGTTGTTGACCAGTGTATGGTTTATACTGATATGGCGGACATAGCACATTCCGGTAGCAACACCCTGTCTGGTGTAGGCTTCGATAATACATTTGACCGGATCCGTACCAATCAGATTTTGTAAGAATTCTTTGCCGGCCATTCCGTTGGTGCTGGTGGGATCGACATATATTCCAAAAAGAAAGATATCGTTTCCTCCGATGATGATTTCATTGGCATTGACGACATAGGCTTCACCGTTAATTTCCTGCGGGGTGTCGAGATAAATCAGATCCAGCTTGCGCCGGCGGCTGTTGTCAGCTTTGTTTGCAGGAAGAGGTGCCGGTTCGGCACTTTCTGTTTCCGGTTCAGACACTACAGGAACCGGCGGAACAGCTTTAGCTTCGGGCTCATTTTCAAACTGCGGGGCAAGAGGCTGGTTCTTCTGCGCCATGATATCTACCCGGACGGGCGTTTCGGCGTTTTTGGCTTTTTCAAAAATTTGGCGGCGCAGCTGCTGTTCGGCTTCGTAACTTTCAACGACCTTGTCTATGTTGTGCTGCGACGTTTCCGGCTGCGCAGACGAGGAAAGTCCGGGAAAAGAAAGTTTGCCGCTTTCGGGAAGAAACTCTTTGCTTTTGCTGACAATCTGTTCGCTTACAGGGCCGAACAGATTTTTTATTTTATTCCAATACCAGATATGGACTTCTGCCGGACGGGCTCCGATAAAGGTTGGTATCAGATACATCAGGATCAGGAGCGGAACAAAAATATAGGGCTTGCGGAGCGGCCAGAGGAGCAGCATAACCAGCCGGTGAACCAATCCGGCAATGCCGCCGCCGGAACGAAGTTCATTATTGCGTGTTTGACGTTGTTTCATTGGGTTTATTCCACTTCTTATCCTTAATGGTTGTTTATCGCCGGATTTATTAATTTTTTTTCGAAATTCAATCGGGTTTGGCACGATTGGCAAAATTCTCAAATAAAAAATAAAAGCGGCAGCTTCCGATTATAATTCTTCATTGACATTATTAACCGCGAATGTTAAAAAACAGTTATCTTTATTTACTATTTATTTTTAATTACTATATTTTTCTCAAAAAAAATACAGGCAAGGGTTTTAGGAACTGCCGCTTGTTCATAATTAATCGTAAGTTAAAAAATGTTTAGAAAAGCCGGCGTTGTGAAACCCCGGCTTTTCGCCTGTTTTAGGGAGTTTTTGAAAGGTCTGTTCCAAGGCGCTGAAATCATTGTTGCTCAGAGGCGGCCGCAACCGTTCAAATTTATCTTCCGGCAATTCATAAATCGCATCTCCAAAAGGCGCTTTATGATTGCCTCATCAAACCTCTTTCTCAAGGCATGCGCCGGATTTTCTCCTGCCACTTCATCAGGGGCAATGTCTTTGGCAACGATGCTGCCGACCAATATTTGTTCATCAGTATTTTCTCAGATACTGCCGTCCGTTTTGTAAAAATTCCGGCAGTTGCTTCAAACCGGATGCCCCTGCCGCGCCTTTGTGTCCGCCGCCGCCGAACGAAGCCGCTATTTTGGACGCGTCAACTTCCGGAGCGTTGGAATAAAAGGTCAGATTCCAGGTTCCTTTGCTGCTTTTGTAAAAATTTACCATAACCTGATAATCGGCAAGGTTTTCCAGAGAATCAAAAAATTCGGAGTACCCCTGAGCCATATTGGCGCAGACGCATTTGTAACCGCATACCTGGCTTTCAAAGCTCATGGAGCGGACCAGGCGGTAGTTGCGCACCTTGATCCAGGATAAGATTGCGCGCCCCTTCTCGACCATGGCGGGAATGTCAATTTGGCCGTTAATGAGCCTTTGCCAGATTTCGTCGCCGGGACGGTTAACCCCCATGGACTGAAAAGCGTATTCAAACGGGCGAACACGGTCATCACGCAAATCGAAAATATCATTCAGGCCGAGGAGTTCGATTCCCAACGGAACCGGACGGCCGGGATAGAAATATTCCCAGGTCAGAATCAGTGCTGCGGTGCCGGAACGGCGCAAACCTTTAATCGGCTCGTATTTTCCGCTGCTCATGTATTCGTCATATTGCTTAATAACCGAAATGTGGTGGTCAATCCAAGTGAAATCTTTAGTTTTGCTGAGCTCAAACATTAACTCCATAGGCAAGGCAATATCACAGACGATGATTTTATCGTGCTTTTTTATTTCTTCCAAAGGAACTTCCATGTCATGATTGAAGCCATAAAATTCAATATCGGGATACACACTTTTGACAATGGCAGCAGAACCTTTGCCGTCATGATCGGCAATGTGATATATACACAACATCAGATTTATTCCTTTCTTTTATATCTCTAAAATTCAACAATCAGATTATCATATGCCGGGCGCACGAAATCCGGCGTCAGTCGGTTAATGTTATCATAGTCGCATTCGTTTGTCATGTGGTTAATCAAAACTTTCTGCGGATTAATCCTTTTAATTACCGACATAATCTCGTCAAGGCTGGCATGCTGCACTTCCCCTCTGATGGTCGTAAGCGGAATAACCATGAGTTTGGGTTGTTTTGTAATCATTTTATAAGCGCTGCCGGCCAGGGATTTGAAATCGGCAATGTGCACATATTCGCCGTCGTCAAAAACATATCCCAGGCATTCCGGGCAATGGTCTTTGAGTTTTATCGGCGTGATTTTAACGCCTTTGACATAAAAAGGATGATTGGCTTTGACAACATTGGGAATCAGGCTCGGCCTTTGCATGACGTTATTGGTTTTTTTGACCGAGGCAATCAGGTAATCAAATCTTTTCTTAATGGCTTTATGCGTTATCCGACCGGCATAAAAGTTCAGACTTTGACGGCTGATGCGGTTGATTTCACGCAAGTCGTCGATGCCATGGAGGTGGTCGGCATGAGAATGCGTGTACAAAACGCCGTCAATATCCCTGATGTTTTGATTAATCAACTGGGTACGCAAGTCCGGGCTGGTATCTATCAGCAGTTTGACGCCGTTGTATTCAAGATAGGTTGTGGTGCGCAACCGGTTGTTTTTGAGGTTTTCGGGATTGCATTCGCCCCAGCCGCGTCCCAACGACGGAACGCCCATTGCTGCCCCGCAACCCAAAATAATCAGACGGTTCATTTGTAATCATACCTCCCTTTGTCGCTGGCTTTGCGGAACAGATTGTGAAAGTTGTCCGAAGTGATTTGCGCCAATTTTTCAAAAGGAATATCTTTCAGCTGCGCCAGGCGTTCGGCCGTGTAACGGACAAACGAAGGCTCATTGCGGCGGCCGCGCATCGGAATAGGCGCCAAAAACGGCGAATCGGTTTCGACCAGAAGGCGTTCCAACGGAACATCCTTGAAAATGTCGCGCAATTCTCCGGATTTGTTAAAAGTAATAATACCGGAAGCAGAGATATAAAAACCGATGGAAAGGGCAAATTCGGCCAATTTTCGAGAAGTGCTGAAACAATGTATTTCTCCGCTGAACGGTGCTTTTTTGTAGTATTCGTCCAAAATGGCAATGGTATCGTCGTCGGCGTCGCGGGTATGGATAATCAGCGGCAGGCCGGTCTGCTGGGCGGCAATAATCTGTTCAATGAAGATTTTTTTCTGAATATCGGGAGGCGAATAGTCGTAATAGTAATCCAATCCGCATTCTCCGATAGCCACCACTTTTTTGTGATGTGATTTTTCGACAAAGTCCGCCGCCTTAATATCAGGATATTCGGCGGCGTTATGCGGATGAACGCCGACAGCGGTATAGATAAACGGGTATGTTTCCGACAAGGCCAGCTGGCGGTCAAGTTCGTTGATATTGTTTCCGGCATTGAGCATGGCGGTAACGCCGGCCTCTCGGGCCCGCGCCATAATTTCATCAAAGTCTTCGTCAAAGTCATTAAAATCAAGGTGACAGTGGCTGTCGATTAACATTTTACATCCTCTTGCATAAATTGGTGATAACGGTCAACAATGCCTGTTTGCGGTCCAGATTCAGGCTGTCGGTTTCACTAAAGGTTTTTATGGCGTCGTCCCAGCTTCGGGCGAGATTTTCGATATCAGAAACTTCGCGGATAAGCTGGTGAATCAACTTTAAGATCAGGCTTTGGACCAGATAATAATTGTCCTCATCGGCAACGGCGGCATCGCAAAAACTTAAAAGTTCGGCAAGTTTGAAGCCGGAGCCGGATGTTACGATTTTTTTGAGCCTTTCATATTTTCCCAAGGCGTCGTTATCCGCATAGTTCAATGTCTTGCCGATACTTCCGGAGCCAATTTCAACCAAGCCTTTGATTTCCGGTTCCGAAAGACCGGGGCGATAACGGCGCAGCAAACTGCCGAGGTTGGCATCATTCAGCGGTTTCAGAAGCAGCTTGGCACAGCGTGATTTGATGGTCGGGAGCAACCGGTTGGGATTGTGGGAAATCAGCAACAACACGGTTTGGTGCGGCGGTTCTTCCAGAATTTTGAGAATAGCATTGGCGCTGGCCGTATTCATATCGTCGATACTGTCGACAATGACAACCCGCCAGCCGTCTTGCGACGATTTTTTGGAAAGAAATTCGTTGATTGTCCTGACATCGTCTACCCTGATGAAAGCCGAGCGCTTCAGTCCCTGCATTTCTTCTCCCGACAGCTGTTCGCCGTCTTTGATGGCTTTGATGATTTTGCGGCGGTCGGTATCGGTGTAGTCCCGTTCGATAATTTTCAGGTCGGGATGTGCGTTGTTAGACACCAGTTTAAACACCTGGTTATCCGGAGAAACATCCAAAGAAACGTATTGGTCTTTGCGAGAAGTATCGGCAGACAACAAGAAACGGGCAAATTTGTATGCCAGCGTGGCTTTGCCGATGCCCTCGACACCGGAAAACAGCCAGGAATTATGCAGAGAATTGTTTTTCCAAGCTTCCAGCAAAAAATTTTCGGCTTCTTCATGACCGAGAAGATAGGAATTATCGCGCGGAGATATATAAGATAAGCCTTCGGGCATCAGCCTAACCCAAACCTTTCAGCAACTGCTTTGACAATTTCGGCATGCAGGTCGCCGATGCTTTTGTCAGCGTTCAAAACCACAAAACGTTCCGGCTCGGCTGCCGCCATTTCAAGATAGCCGCGGCGCATGTTGTTATGGAACTCCAGTTCGCGGCTTTCAAAGCGGGTTTCTTTGATTTCCATTCCTTCCGCCTTGTGCAGAGAGCGCGCCAATCCGGTTTGCGGATCAATATCAAGAAGAATGGTCAAATCCGGCTTAAAGTTGCCGACGGCCAAAGCATATAGCCGGTGCAGCACGTCTTGCGAAACGCGTTTGTCATAACCGTAATACTGATAAGCCATGGTTGAATCGGCAAAACGGTCGCTCAGCACCCATTCGCCGTTTTCCAGCGCCGGCCATATTTTATCAATCAAATGGACACGGCGGTCGGCATAATACAACAAAGCTTCGGCAATCGGATCAAATTTGTTTTTGTCGCCGCAGACCAATAGTTTTCGCAATTCCAGCCCAACCGGCGTTCCGCCGGGTTCTTTGGTCCGGATATTGCGAATGTGCCGGGAAGACAGATAATCGGACAGCAGCCGGAGCTGTGTTGATTTTCCGGTTCCCTCCCCTCCTTCAAAGGTGATAAACCGTCCGCGGTTTTCGGGCATGTTAAATTCCTCCGAACAGCAGGTAATGCAGATTTGAAACAATCCGCCCGAAGAAGCCGAGCTTTTCAACGTCCCGGTCGGCAGTCAACGGAATCTCAAAATCCCCCTGCCCCGGAATGTCGACTTTGATCGTTCCGAGCCTGTCGCCTTTTTTTATGGGAGCGGTTACCGGTTTGTCATAAACGGCCGTCATTTTGACTTTGTTAACGCTGCTTTTTTTCAGCGTCCGGCGAACATCGCGGTCAACAACCAGATTGATATTGTTCTCGCTTCCCAGCCAAACCGGAATTTCGGCAATAACCTGATTCTTTTTGAACAATGTATAGTTGGAAAATTCCCGAAAGCCCCAGCTCATGAGCTTTTCGGCCTCTTCCGAACGTTCTTTGTTGCTTTTGAGCCCGGCCATAACGCTGATTAGGCGGCGGTTGTCCTTTTTGGCGGAAGCGACGAGGCAGAAACCGGCTTCTTCCGTATGTCCGGTTTTCAGGCCGTCGGCATAAGGCATGCTGTAAAGCAACGGATTACGGTTGCCCTGTTTGATATTATTGTGCGTATAAGTATGTTCGGAGAAAATGTGGTAGAATTCGGGAAATTCGGAAATTATAACCCGCGCCAGCCGAGCCAGGTCTTCAACCGACATCAGCTGGTCGGGATGCGGCCAGCCGGTGGCATTGGCAAAGGAACTGTGTTTCAGTCCCAGCTGCCGGGCTTTTTTCTGCATATCGGCGGCAAAATCTTCCTCACTGCCGGAAAGGTTTTCGGCGGCGACGATACAAGCGTCATTTCCGGACTGGATAATAATTCCCTGGATCAAATCCCGAACCGGAACCTTTTCGCCGATTTTCAAAAACATAGTTGAACTGCCGCTGGCAGCCCCGCCCTTGCGCCAGGCGTTTTCGCTGACTGTAAAGGTATCGTCCAAGGAGAGCGAGCCGTCTTTGAGTTTTTCAAAAATCATATAGATGGTCATCAATTTGCTCATTGACGCCGGCGGAATCATTTTCTGGTGGTCTTTGGCATAGAGGTACTGGCCGGTTTCATAGTCCATTACCAGAACATTTTTGGCCGAAGTTTCAATAGCCGATGCCGGCCGCAACGTTGAGGCCAACATTCCCGAAACGAACAATGTGGTCAGATACAGCTTATTTTTTAACAACATTTCTCACCTCTTTCAGTCTTTGATAACTGCAGCTCCGGCAACGCCGAAGTTTTCTATTTGCGCCAGCGCCTTGCGGGCGTCGGCCTCACAGGTATAAGGCCCCATGCGCACGCGGTAATAGCGGTTGCCGTTGACGTCTGCGGGCATAGTACTGATATTGCCGAAACGGGTCAGCCGGGCAGTCAGATCGTCGGCCACTTCACGGCTGCTGAAGGAACCGGCCTGAACAAAATACTTTCCTTTCAAGGACTGTTGGGAGGTATAGCTGCGAACAGCGCCGGCATTGTCTTCAGGCAGCTGCTGAGCCAGTTTGGTTTCGGTTTTGTTCAGAATGGCCTGTTTCAGATCCTTGCTTTCTTCGGCCATGATCTCTACGCGCACTTTGGCCGTTCCTTTATTTTGGAAGCCCAATAGCTGGGCGCCGCGTTTGGAAATGTCAATAATCCGGTTTTTGGCAAAAGGACCGCGGTCATTCACGCGCAAAACCAGCGAGCGCCCGTTTTCCAGGTTGGTTACCCGGACAATCGAAGGCAGCGGCAGCGTACGGTGAGCCGCTGTTAGCGTATGCATATTATAAACTTCGCCGTTGGCCGTATATTTGGCATGAAAATCTTCGCCATACCAGGAAGCAGTACCGACTTCGCTGTAACCGTAATCTTCGGCCGGATAATACCATTGGCCGCGAATCTTATATGGTTTGCCGATTTTGTAGGAACTGCCCTTGGCGCTGAAAATCGACCGCTGGGAATATTCGCCCAAGTTAAGCCGATCGGAAGCGCAGCCGGAAAGCAGAAGAATCGCGGCAGCTGCCAGCGGAGTCAGCAGGTTGCGTTTAGTCAAGTTCATTTAAAATATCCAATTCTCATATTCTTTTGCAGCTAATTTAAACTGTTTTTCAGGTTTCGTAAAGATGTTATCTGGCCTTGTGTAATTTTCGGTTGGGAACCGGAACGGCAAAGCCGATTTCAGGATTGTAATTGTTAATCTTATTCAGCAGGTTATAATCCGGATAACCATCGGCCGGAAGTTTGGCCATGGTTTGAACTTTTTTGATTTCCTCCCGGGTTTGGTGTCCGAGCTTTCCGTCTTCTTCAAGATTGCTGCCTATAATACGGTTAATAAAAGCCTGAATTTTGGTAATATCGTCGGTTTTGAGCCGGGTTGCCGGCGTTTTTTGCACAGGCTGCCACTTCTTGCCGGTCCGGATGTAATCGGCAAGAAGGCCAATGGCCAGAGCATAGTTTTCGGAGCGGTTCCATTTCATTATCAGCCAAAAGTTATCCAACACCAGATAGGCGCGCCCTTTGCGGCCGTCCGGCAGAAGAATTGATGCCTTCCATTTTTTCAGAAGCGGCAGCTTTTGGTTGTTTAGAGTTCTGACACCGAGCTTTTGCCATTCTTTGACGGTTTTGACATGCCCCTTCCCGCTTTGGGAGAAATCAAAATTCCAAGGCAGGCTGACTTCCATTCCCCAAGGTTGTTCCGCATTCCAGCCGATTGAGTGCAAATAATTGGCCGCTGATGCCGCAGCATCTTCAAAGGAGTGCCAAATGTCTATTTTTCCGTCATTGTTATAATCGACCGCATAGGCGTTGAATGTTGAAGGGATGAACTGAAAGTGCCCCATGGCACCGGCCCAGGAGCCAATCATTCGTTCCGGTTCTATTTGTGAGGCATCGACAATCTTCAGGGCATGATAAAGCTGTTCGCGGAAAAATTTGGCGCGTCTGGGATCATAGCTTAGCTGCGTCAGGGCACCGATAACAGGATAGGTACCATAATTGACGCCATAATTGGTTTCCGCCCCCCAGAAGGCAACCAGATATTCCGGCTGGACGCCATAGCGTTTTTGGATTTTTTGAAACAAGGGATATAGTTTCAGGTAATTTTCCCGCCCTTTTTTTATTCGCAGCGTGTGCACCATACGGTTGAGATATTCGGGTGAGGTTAAAATAAATTCGGCCTGACGGCGGTCAATCTTCACAACTTCGGGAGCCGGGTGATAGTAATCGGTTTGCGCATAAGCTTTGTCAAGTGTCTGCTGAGAAATGCCGCGTTTAAGCATTTCCGACTTCAGACTGTTCAGCCAGAGGGTATAGGTATGATGCTCCGGATCCGGCAGTACGCTTGACGAAGCGCAGCAGGAAATCAGCAGAGCAAAGGAAAATGTCGTAACCGCCAATTTTATTTTCATTACAATACCTTTTGTCTTTTTCCAAGATAGCGGAGAAAGGTAAATAAATTTATAAAATCTTGCTTTAAAATAATAAAATATGAAAAATAATTCTTGACGTTTGATTTGCTTTTAGGTAAAAGAAGCGGTATAAATCACAATAGCGCATGGAGAGGTGGCAGAGTGGTTTAATGCAGCGGTCTTGAAAACCGTCGAGGGGGCGACCCCTCCCAGAGTTCGAATCTCTGCCTCTCCGCCAATTTAGCCCAGCCACAAGGCCGGGCTTTTTTTTGTGGGCGGGGAACGGTTCAAACTTCGCTTTGCAAGCTCGTTTTTACCGGGCAGAGCTCGTCCTCTTGGGCATCTAAACTCTCTGCGGTTGCTTCGCTGCCCTGGTTCGTTAAGATGTTCCCAAGAACTTGCAGATAAAAACAACCGGAGCGGCGGTTGTTTTTGCTTAGCGTTCCTCTCCGCCAATTACATACATCTAAAAAAGCAAAAGACGGTGTCAAAACCGTCTTTTGCTTTTTTTAATACCATTATTTCCGGCGGAGATTTTTCTCCTTTCGGGCTAGTCTGGCACTTCGCTGAGATTGACCGCAGGTTCTTTTTATTCCCTGCATATTAGAATAATTCTCAGCCTTGGTTGTCGGATAATTTTTTATCTCATGGGGATTTTTCTTTTCTTGCGCAAAACCAGAACCTTCCGGTGACAAGAGGTGAAACACCCGTATCGGAAACGTTAATAACATTCCGACAACGTACGAAACATAATGTTGAACTTTCATAGTAATTTTATTTAATTAAACAATACTTATTTTATTAAAGTTATTTTACATATCTGTAATTAAAAATCAATGATTTTGTAAAATTTTATATATTTTCGACAAATAATCAAAACTTTCGGGCCGGTATTCGGTTTCGCCAGTTGGCTTCAATCCGCTCCAGCGAAATTCCTTTGGTCTCAGGAACAAAAAAGAAGACAAACACCAGGCATAACACCGATATGACGCCGAAAATCCAGAAAGTGTAACCTTCGCCGATTTTGGATACCAATATCGGAAAAGAGGAAACGACAATCAGGTTGAACGTAAAGTTGGCGACAGTACAGATTCCCATCGCAAAACCGCGGATTTTGAGGGGCAGGACTTCTGAAACCATAATCCAGCCAATCGGTCCGAGACTGAATGCAAAGCAGGCAATGTAGACAATAACGCTGCCGACCGCCACCCAACGCAAGCTTTCGCCCAAGATGTCGCCAAACCGGAAAGCCGTTCCCAGACAAGCCAAGGCAATCAGCATCCCGCTCAACCCGGCATATAACAGGGGTTTTCTTCCCCAACGGTCCGTAAACGCAATTGCGACAATAGTCATAACAAAATTAACTGCTCCAACGCCGATTGTGGCATAGATGGCGCTGGTATTAGATGCGAATCCGGCATTTTGGAAAATTGTTGCCGTATAATAGATTATGGTATTGATGCCCGTACATATCTGGGCAAACATCATGCCGACCCCGACAAAGACCGGCATCAGCATCCAACGCTGAAAACTGACTTTTTCTCCGGCCGATTTTTCGGCTTCAAGATTCTGTTTAATTTCCTTGATTTGTCTGGTAACGCTTTTATCCGGTTCAATTTTTTTAAACACGGCTTTAGCTTCGCTTTCACGTTGTTTGCTCAACAGCCAGCGCGGGGTGTCTTCCAAAAATATAATGCCGGCAAGCAGGATCAGAGCGGGAAGCACCCCTGCCCCCATCATCCAACGCCAATTATACACGGCTTCGGCAAAGGCGCCGTTTACCAGATAGGAGAACAGGATACCGGCCGTGATTGCCAGCTGAAACAGCGAGACGAGCATTCCACGAATGCGCTGCGGCGCTATTTCCGACAAATAAACCGGAACAACAAAGTTAACCATGCCGACGGCAAGGCCAATCATCATGCGCGAGATAACAAGCCAGGTGATGTCAGGCGAAAAAGCGCAAAGAACCGAGGCAACAATAAAGATAACCGCTGTGGCGACAATGACTTTTTTTCTGCCGTACAAGTCAGCAAGAAAACCATTTCCGGCGGCGCCGATAATTGCCCCGATAATGGCGGCGCTGACCAGAAGGCTTTGCTGGTCTTCCCCTAAATTCCAGTCGGATTTTATGAAAAGCAACGCCCCGGAGATAACCCCCATGTCGAAGCCTGACAGCAAACCGCCCAGGGAGGCAACGATTGTGATAATATACAGCCAAAAGTGTTTCTTAATCCCGGATTGGGGTGAGGTTTGTATTTTCATAGCCCGGCCTTTCGATGATTAGAACGATATGTTATATATTATACTTATTAATCCCGCTTTATTCAACACAGAACTTTGCCGTCGTGCAAAAAGGAGGACCGGCAAACGATCCCCCTCTCGTTGTCTTATTCTTTATTCCAGCTGATTTCGGCGATTTCAGCTGCCGTTTTGGCGGCAGCAAGAGCCGTTTTCAATGCAGTTGCCTTTTGATGGCAGCTGTTTGACCATTGTGCCAAAGCGGCAACCAGTCCTTGAAGTTCTGCCGCAGTCAGGTCGATTGTCGTATTATCCTGACACGTCCAGGTAATTGTAGGTTTCGGCTCACCCTCCGCAACGGCAATTAGTTGCATGGCTTGTGCAGCACAGCTTATCCGCTGGCAGGAAATCTGGTCGCTGTCAAACGTTTTCCCCATATATTCAAATCCGCTTTGCTCGGCAGCATCGCGGGCAGCATTAATTTCCGCCCGCTTCTCCTGCTTGGCTAGATCCAGCGGTTTCTCAGGGAGGCGGCTCGCCAAATAATAGTTACCATCATAACCGCGAATAATATTCTCGGTTGCTTTGATGCAAGTTTCGGAGAAACGGTAGCCGGCAAAAGCGCCGACTTTTCCGCCTTCCAACGGTTCATACCAAGTTTGGGCTCCATAGGCGACAGCGACAGGAAAACCGTTTTCATCCCATTCCAAATGTTTGCCGCCGGCTGATTCCTTTTGCAAAGCCCGGTACTCTGTTTCGGATATTTCAAGAGGCTGTTCAATATCTTCAGGATTAAGGCTGAAAATGTGCTTGCCGTCATCTTTTGATTTTCCATAAAAATAAAGCACCGGTTCCGGTGCATCAAATTCTTCATCAAGAATTTCACTATCCATCTTTTTTCTCCTTTTTTATATATAAGGTATGAATATAGCTTCGTACATATCGTGGGAATAGGAAATTTTATCTCCTTCGCCCAGCAGGAAAACAACCTGAATACCGTTAACAGAACTTCCTGCCGATCCCATACCATGACTGAAAACAAGAATATCGTTAATGTAAAAAAGCAAATTTGCGTTTTGATAGGTATCCCGGGCACAAATAATGGCCATGCCGGCGCTTGGCGCCGTCCAGCCGGCCATTGTGGCCGGTTCGGTGATTTTGGCGGCCCAATTAGGAACACCGCCATATTTTTTTACATAGCTTTTGGTCCAGGAGGTTGTGGTAATCTGACTGTCGTTGGCGGTAAGCGCCGGGGTTTTGGTCATTTCGCTGACAATGTTTCCCGAAGCATCGCGTCGATATCCAATTTGCGCTCCCAGACTTCCGTTGCTGTTGTTAATCCGTAAAATACTGTATGAGCTTCCGTTGCTCGAGGCGCCAATCAGCATGTCTCCAACTTTATTGCCGGCTGCATCATAGCCGATAAGGTTGGGTATGCTCATACCGGCAGGTTGGCTCAAGATTGAAGTTTTAAAAGTATTATTGCGGGTGAAGACGTTATCGGCGTCTACCTTGGCGCTTTCCTGCTCATTGGCTGCCCGAAACGGTTGCCGGACATTCAGCCGGCTGATTTTACCATTATTTCCCGTAAAGATTCCGATTTGAGCAAGTAGGGTATATTTATTCCATGTCGCGCCATAATCTCCTGTGGAATAATAAAAATTATCAGTCGTGTTAAACAACAAACACCATTGTGAGGAGGTACTTATAAAACTGTCTGAAACATAAAATCCACTAAAGACCTGATTTCTTTTAAATCCTCCGCCCGAGGTGAAACCCAAGAAATAATCATTGTTCCCGGGTATCTCCTCACTAACCGCAGGGTTAAGCGTCGTATATTCAAAGTTATTCAGGCTGCCGTCACTATTTCGGCCGTTAGGCATAAGAAGCTTTACGCCGGGAAGCGCAAACAAGCAGCTGCCGATAAAACCAAAACCGTTAAACGGCGGCTCATACGATGTAATTCCGATACCGTTGACAATATTAATCACAACCAAAGGAAAGGAACATCCGCTTTGCCAGGTTGCGCCGGTATCAAAAGTATATTTTATCAGATTATTGACCGTATCGTACCAAAAAGCATATTTTGTTGACGGTATTGGTGCGGTTTGGCCGCTAAAAGTCTGATCAAGCTTCAATGCCTGAAGAGTTCCGTTTGGCAACAAAACCAGATTATGCGGAGCCGTGGCAAAATTCTGAGCAGAAAAATTAATGTCTGAGCTTATGGCTATTTCTGAAAAATTACCTTTTCCATTGGGTTTATATAATTTTGAACCGGCTTTTAAGGTTATTACATTATTGTTTAGTGCTAATTTTATATTCTGCGGAATTTCCAGGATGCAATTAGAAAGTCGGTTATACAATCCGGTACTGGACGTTGTTTCAGCATATGATTTTGCTTCTTCCGCCCAGCGCTTGGCCGAGCCTTCGGCGCGTTCATCCTGTGTTCCGACAGCCCAGGTTCTGGCCAGTTCTGCGCTTGCCGCCGCATTGTTCTTGGCATTTTGGGCTGACGTTTGATTGGCCAGAACATTGGCTTCGGAAGCCAAAACGGTTTCTTTGGTTTCAACCATCAGGCTTTCCAACTCATCATAAGCCAGGTTTGAATTACGCAAAGAGGCGCCGTTTTGATCCCAGACAATAGCCTTGCCGTTTTCGGGAACCGGCAATTTAACCATTTGTGCAGATTCGGAATATGGCGGAAAGCTGACGCTGCGGCTTATCTGTTCATTAAGCTGCTGCAAACAGGCAATTTGATAATCCAATTCGTGATTGATGGCTTTGGCACGAAAGGCACCGCTTTCCTGAAAATCGCTGGTTCTTTTGATTTCCAGATTGCGCAGCAAAGTAATAATTTTTCCGTTTTGAGGAGCCGATGCAAAAACAACTTCACCGCCTTCGCTGTTTCCGGCTCCGGTTACGCTGTATCCGCTTTTTATCAATGTGTCATCAATATAGACGTTCATATCCTGTTCGGAAAAAATAGGAAAAACAAAGCTGAATGCCGTAGTCGTACCGTCAGCAACATATCTGACGCGGGGACTTACGGCATCTATTATTATGTCATCGCTCATTTTATGATCCTTTTTGGTAAAATTTAAAAACAAAAAAACGCACAGTTTCCTGTGCGCTTTTGTCTCCGGGCACATTTGTCCCAAGTGACAAGAACTGTATATCATAATAAACTTAATTTGTCAAGGATTTTATTCCTATCAATTCAAGATCACCAAAACGGTTCCCACCACCAAAGGAATTGACAGATTGTCATCTACTTCAAGTTTGTCTTCAAACATTTCGGCAAACGAGGCTGCAGCGCAGGCAATGACGCCGGCATAAGTAAAGTGGTAGATCGGTTCGCACAGCATATTGACAATCAAAGCGCTTAGAAAAAAAGCAACGGTTCCTTCCAAAGATTTGTTTTTGTAAAGTTTTCGGGTGCCATAGGCTTTGCCGAACAAAGCTGCCGAAGTATCGGAAATCAACATGACGCTAAGAGAGATAACGGCGACCGGCTGAGGAAAAAGCAGCGTACAGGCAATAGCCGCCAACAGCACATATAACGAGCCGCTGACCTGAAATTTGCCATGTGTGGTTTCTTTATTGCGCAGCATACGAAAAAACAGGCTGCCAAAGGTTCGACGGGCCCAAGGGTATTTTTTGTAATTTCCGTATTCAATAAGGACATTGCCGACAAACAACAGCGAAAAGAAAACGATTGAAACGCCTGGATGGACAAAGTAAATAAAAAGCGGAATCCACAGCGAACTTAAATGAATCGACTTGCGATAGAGCTCTTTTTTCAGGTTTTTGGCCAATTTCCATTTTGGTAATTTGTACATTTACTTTCTTTCCGGCAGACGGATTTTTTTCAATGCCGGGACAATCTCCCGTTCGTTAATCGTTTTAATCAGATAATAGCTTCCCTCCTCGGAAACAACGCGGTTTATTTGGTTGGCATTGATTTTCAGCTGGTTGATGTCAATATTGACATAAGCCAGAACGCAAATCAGGACATAAAGAGCCGTGTGATACAGGCGTTGTCCGAATTTTGGCGCCGGAAGAGATGTAAACAGATAAGGAACGGTCAGAATGATAACCGCCAGCGAAAGGAATACGATTGCCGTAAACACATGCCAGTTATTCCATAATATCAGCCACATTTGCAAAATAGATTCCCAGGTGTTGTTATCTTCAATCAAAAGCTTGGTATTTTTGGTATAAATCAGCCAAACAGACAGGCTTTCTTCTATCAGGCAAAAAAAGACAAACAAGCTGTATCCGGCGGTCGTGACAATCCGGTCAAATTTTGAATTTCGGTATTCCGCCGGCAAAAACAACAGGTAAAAGACATAAGGCAGCATCAGGTAGAAAAACGAAACTATGGTTGTGAGAAACAAAACACCGGAAGTTTTTACCAAAACCAGAAAGGACAAATCCATTTCGGCATGCTTCAGGACGGAAACAATTATAAGTTCCAGGCTTTCTGCAGCCACGGCAACAACAAAAAAAGGTAAAAGGCGCCTGATTAAGTATGAATACATACCGAATTATCCCCAGATTTTGACAACGGACAACTGCAGATTAATATATCTGAAATAAGTTGCAAGGCTTTTTATGATTTTATACGATTTTTTCAATAATTAGAGAAATAATTTCAAATTTTCGGACAGGCACCGTTTCTTAACCAAGGCAAAAAAAAGCCCCGGAGAATACACTTTTCTCCGGAGCCGGTAATTTTTTGCTTTACATCAAAATAATGTTTTGAGCCGTGGTAATTGAGGTAATGTTCAGCTTGCCGCCGTTCAGGCTGAAGTATCCGCCGACATTGGTGAGAATACGCTGAGAGCTCATTGTCCGTTGCAGCAGAGTTTCGGTTTTTTCGACATTTCCCTTAATCCCTTCCCGGCCGCGGGCATCAAGATACTGATGCTGAAGGTCGTTTGCAGCGGCAATCTGGCTCTCGGCCAGAACATTGCGGATTTCGCCGACCAGTTCGCTGTTGCCGTTGACAGCCGCTTCAATTTCTTTTTTGTCTTTGATGTCATTGTTTAGGGTAATCGTATTGTCTTCATGATATTCAAATTGGTAATTGGCCAGATTGTCAATGTTGCGGGACAACAGAAAACCGTTTAATTTTTGTTCCAGTTCCTTGATGCTTTGAACCAGCGCCTGATTTTCAGGCAGGCTTAAAACTCCCGGCCGCCGGGTCGGTTTGGCTTCGGCCGCAGCTGCGGCCGTATCCTTTGGGGCCAGCATTTTTTGCGCCTGCGGAGACAAATCCAACTGATACGCTTCTTCAGAAGCGGCGGATACGGTTACTTCTTTTCGGGGTTCAATTCCCTGCGCGGAAGCATTTTGCATAAAAGTCCGATATAAAGAGTTTACAGCTGATATTTGCATTTTATATTCCTTTCCTAATCTGCCGGATTATATGCAAAGGGTATGCCAAAAAAAATATTTGTTTTTACACCTTGTCATCAGTTCTAAATAAAACTAAATTTATACCAACCATTTGGCTATATAAAAAAGGGGGAAGAAAATGAATGCAGTTTCCGGAACTATTCGTCCCTATTGCCTCAAAGAGGAGATATGGAGCAGCGTTATCCACGGAATCGGTATTTTGTTCGGAGTTGCCGGGCTGGCCGTGTTGGTAACGCTTTCGGCTTTTTACGGCGACGTTTGGTCGATTGTTTCGACGGCGGTTTTCGGGGTTTCAATGATTGTCCTTTATGCCGCCTCAACGCTTTATCATGCCATTCCGTTTCCCGAAGCCAAAAGAAAGCTCAAAAAGTTTGACCATATTTCAATTTATTATCTGATTGCCGGCAGTTATACACCGTTTTTGCTGGTTAATCTGCGGGGAACAACCGGCTGGATTATTTTTGGGATTATCTGGTTTTTGGCGTTGACGGGAACAATTCTCAAACTGTTTTCGCAAGGAAGCGGCACCAAATTTTGGTCAATCGGTTTATATCTGCTTATGGGATGGCTGATTGTCTTTGCCTCGGGACAGTTGGTTTCGGCAATCCCGGCCACCGGGCTGGCTTTTTTGATTGCGGGCGGTTTGTTTTATACGCTGGGCATTTTCTTTTATGTCTGGAAAAGCCGCAAATACACGCATGCAATTTGGCACTTCTTTGTCTTATCCGGAACAATTATGCATTTCTTTGCAATACTTTATTCATGTGTGTTAAATTAAAACATTAACCTTTGTCGTTTTCTTCGGTTTTGATTTTTTTAACCGCTATGCGCAACTGAAGTATAAAGGCCAATGCAACAAAGGTAATGATTAATTTTACAAATCCCATGGACATTCTCCCTTTAATGGACGGTTTCGGCGGTAAGAGAATATTTTTTGATAAAACCAACCGGGTTATATTCCATTTTGGCCCGGCGAAGCCCCTCTTCTCCCAAATCCTGCTCGCGGTTAACATATTCAAAACTTTCGGGCAGATGTTTCAGAAACAGCCAATTAATGGCCGGGTAAGCCCCCTTATACCGGTAAAGCGCTTTTTCGAAATGGACAATCAGATATTCCCGGTCGGCTTTTTCGGCCAGCGTATAGGCAATCGGAAGCCCGTCTGCATACAGGACGCCTCCCAGCATTCGAGACGAAAATTCCTGCCAATTTTCCAGCAACTGCAAAACCGCCTGATGTTCGGCGAGAAGATTATTGTTGATGGTAATTTCTTTTTGTTCCAGCCAAACGCGCTGCAACTCTATCAGGTCGGGGATTTCCCGCAGTCCGAGCGGACGGTACTCATAATTATAGGTTTCCAAAAAACGGTTCAGCTGCCGCCGTTTGTTTTTATATCCGGCTCCTTTCAGCCCGGTTAAGTCGCTGACCTTATACAAATATTCCCAATTTCCCCGATCCGGAACCGCAGCAAAGGGGATTTCGCTTTTCAGCCCGCAGACCAAAGATTTGGGGACGCGGCTCAGGCTCAATTCCGTTAATTTCAATGCCGCGAGGCGTCTTTTCCAATTTTTCTGGCGCCAGTTGCCGACCGGAGCAAGATATTCGGTTTTATCCTTATTGCAAATTCGGAGCCAGCACAAATCTTCGTCAAACTTCCATTGGTATTTGTATTTATCCTGCCAGCTCCAGAGATTGACAAAGCTTAAGTCCGCCGGTTTTTCGGGACACATTTGATATAATGCGTCGTATTGGGAACGTTCGTTAAGATTGAGCGGGCTGAAACCGGCACTCATTTTCCTACTCCCCGGCAACGCAATCGTCGCCGCTGAAAGTATAATCGGTTACAAAACCGTCAGTTACGGTAAAAGAAGTACGACAATAATAAGGGTATCCGGTACTCGTTTCATAACCGCTGTTGATTGCCTGGTAACTTACTTCTCCGGTATAGGGATCGGTTACGGCTTTTTGACTGATATGGGTAAAGGTTATGATTTTGCGGTCGGGCGTTATATAAAACACATTACTGGGGGCACCCCATTGTTGGTACAGAGCCTGTTCCGGCTCGCCCACCCACTTTTGCAGCCCACGTTCATAAGCGCCGCTGCCGGCGGCACAACCGCCCAAAAACAATAACAAAGCCCACCATTTCTGCATGATTAACCTCCCCTGTTCTTTCTATTGAGGATGTAATCACTGGCGGGCGGAATACAACCCTAGCCCAGAGTTCTAAACGGCAGTTTCGTTTTTTGCCGCAGACGTTGCAAATCTGCGGGTTCGATAAGAATTTTAAAATCCGTTTGCCGCTCGCCGACAACAGCCGACAAAACTTCGGCATGGCGATAAATCCAAGCAGCAAGCGCACCATCGGCGTTTTCGACACTCAGGGAAATTTTTTGCCGCTTTCCGGAAAGCCGTTTATCCAGCAAGTCCAAAAACTCTTTGCAACCTTCGCCGGTCAGGGCCGAAACCGGCAGTACGCCCGGCGAACGTCGTTTGGTTTCTTCGACCCAACGTCGCTGTTGGCCATCCAAAAGATCGATTTTATTCAGCAGTTCAATATAGCAATCCTGATGTTCTATTTCGTCAAGCCCCAGACTTTTAAGAACCGACAATACGTCTTTTTTCTGAATGTCGCTGTTTTCGTTGGAAATGTCACGGACATGGACAACAATGTCCGCTTCCAAGACTTCTTCCAGCGTGGCTCGGAAAGACATAATCAGTTCATGCGGCAAGTCCGAGATAAAGCCGACCGTGTCAGAGAGAATAACCTCCCGGCCGGAAGGCAAGACGATTTTGCGCAACGTGTTGTCCAAAGTGGCAAACAACAAATTTTCGGCAAATACGCCGGCTGCGGACAAACGGTTAAAAACGGAAGATTTGCCGGCATTGGTATAGCCGACCAGAGCGACGACCGGATAAGGAACCCGTTGGCGGGCGCCTCTTTGCAGCAATCGGGTTTGGCGGACTTTTTCCAAATCTTTTTTAATCCGGACAATTTTTTCATCAATAATACGCCGGTCAAGCTCAATCTGGGTTTCGCCGGGACCGCCGAGAAAACCGGCGCCGCCGCGTTGGCGTTCCAAGTGCGTCCAACTGCGTACCAAACGGCTGCGCTGATAGGTCAGATGCGCCAGTTCCACTTGCAGTTTGCCTTCTTTGGTTTGGGCGCGTTCTCCGAAAATCTCCAAAATCAACGCCGTCCGGTCAATCACCTTAAGGTTGAGCTTTTTTTCCAAATTGCGCTGTTGGATTGGCGTAATGGCATTATCAACAATCAGAAGCTCAACGTTTTTTTCGGCGAGAACCGGAATCAGATTGTCCAAAATTCCCTGACTGATGAAAGTTCCGGGTTTGACTTCGCGAAGCCGGACAATTTCCCGGTGGACAACGTCAAGGTTGATAGCCCGCGCAAGTCCGACAGCTTCTTCCAATCGGGCGACACAAGACATTCCGTCTTTCCGGGCGGAAATGACAGGGCAAATAACACAGGCTTTGCTGCGGGGATTTTGCTCTATTTCGATAACCGGCAAAACTTAAGCTTCGGTTGTTTGGGGTTCGATTTCAACGGCGGTGCCGGGCATAATCGTCGAGACGGCATGTTTATAAATCAACTGGGTATGGCCGTCGCGGCGCAAAAGCAAAGATTGTTCGTCAAAATAGGTTATCAGCCCCTGAAGTTTGACGCCGTTAACCAAAAAAACCGTCACCGATACCTTATTATTGCTTAAATTATTGAGGAACTCTTCCTGAATATGCTGGGACATTTATTTTATCCTTATTAATTATCGTTAATTCATTGATATATTTCAGTTAACAATATTTTATTTCATTAGTAAAGCATTGTTTGCAACAATGGTATAAAATCCATCAATTTTTGCAACTTATAATCGGGTTCAGCTCCGATATAGGCTTTTTTCTCATCGATAATAACTACCGGACAGTTCCAGAATCGCGCCGCTTCGGTATCTGCGGGACCGTCACCGACAACCAGAATCCGATCTTTGGGCGGCGTTTCATGATGCCAGAATGCGCAACAGGCCTCCGGTGACGGCTTGTCTTCGGAAAAATCTCCGGCTCCGCAGATTCGGGAGAAATATTTTTCCCAGCCGAGGCCGGAAACTTCACTGCGCAAAATGCTGCCGCGCTTGTTGCTGAAAATGTGGCAGCGGATCCCCTGCCCGCGGCAAAAACCGAGAATATCTTCAGCCCCCGGCAGCGGAGACAGATTTTGAAGGTGATGGCGCAGCGTATAGGTATGAAAAAAACGTTTGGCCTGGAAAAAATCCCGGGCGCCGAACACGCTGTGGAACAAGTCCACCCCTTGGTTTTCGTGAATAACGCGGCGGATTTCGGCATAGCTCATGGTCTTGCGGCCAAGGTGTTCAAAAGTCTTGTCAAAAGTTTCTTTCAAAAAGGGCAAGGTATCTACCAGCGTTCCGTCCCAATCGAATATGATATCGTCAATCATTTGTTTCCTAAGCAAAAATTTGTTCAGCCCGGCGGATTTGTCCGGAATTTACATATAATATTACCGTGTCGCCGACATGCAGTATCTCGCTGTTTTCCGGGTAAGAAATTTCGCCGTTTCGCAGCAAAGCGCCGATTTTAATTCCCGTTGACAGGCGCAGGGAAGAAATTTTGTGTTCGGCGGCGGCCATGTTTTCATCTATTTCAATAACCCATATTTCGCCAAAGCCGCGCCCAGGAGAATAGGCAAATTCTATGCGATTGCGGCGAATTTCCTTAAGCAGGCTGGAAATTGTCACGGCAGCGCGGTGCACCAGGATATTGTCCCCGATGTTGTCGACCAAAGCGTTGTTAGCCTGGGAATTAACCAGCGAGATGACCGAAGAGGCGCCGCTTTGTCTGGCAAGCAGCGACACCAGCAGATTATCCTTGTCCTGTCCGGTAACGGCAACGGCCATATCCGTATGCCCGATTGCCGCTTCTTCCAAAATCGTATCGTTGAGCATCGGGCCGTTGATAATCACCGTATTATTCAGCTCGCGAGCCAATTTGCGCGCTTCCTGCTGATTTTCTTCAATAATCTTACAGCTCAAAATCGTGTCGTCGCTTTCCAGTTTACGCGCCAGATTCAAGGCAATTTGTCCGCCGCCGAAAATAACAACCCGTTCAACGACCGGTTTCTCCATATCAAAGGCATGGACAGCATTGTCAATTTTTTCTTTGACAACCAGAAAATAAACTTCATCACCGGCTTCAAAAGCGTCTGTTCCCTTGGGGATAAATCCCCGCCCTTCGCGAACAATGCTCAAAAAAGAAACTTCAAGCTCGGGGGCGACCATACTCAACTGTTCCAGGGGCGTTTTGAGCAACGGACAGGCGGCGGTGCAGCGAAATGCCAGCAAATAAAGACGGTCGTCAAAAAAAGGCAGATATTCCGAAGAGCCGGGAACTTTTAACAGCCTGTAAATTGCCGAAGCAATAGCCTTTTCCGGAGAAATAATCAAATCTATCGGCAGATTGCTTTCGTTATAGAGGGTTGACCAAAGCGGCGAAAGATAGGCTTCGCTGTCCAGACGGGCAATTCGTTTGGGAAGATTGAACATGCTGTAGGCAACCTGACAGGCGACCATATTGGTTTCATCGCTGTCTGTCACGGCAATCAGCAAGTCAGAACTTTTGGCGCCGGCTTTTTCCAATATGCCGGGGTAAGAAACCGAACCGCTGACAGGCCGGACATCGGCAATCTGAGACAGTTCGTCGAGTTTTTTCTGGTCATTGTCAACGACAATAATGTCGTTGCTGCCCTGGGCAAGGTAGCCGACTATGCTTTGTCCGACGCTGCCGGCGCCGCCGACGATGATTTTCATTCTTCCGATCCTTTCAGCATTTCGCAATGGTCAAAATAATCATCTATTGCCTGAAATGCATCGGCAAAATTATTGATTCTGACGTAATTTTCCCGAAACTTGCGGGCATCGCGAAGGTTTTTGCAATACCAACAGACATATTTTCGCGAAAGCGGCAAGGCTAATTTTTCTCCATAATAACTTATTAATTCTTTAATATGCCTTAATAAAATCTGTTTTATTTCGGAAACGGAAATATCTTTTGACTCGGCTCCTGTTGTCAGGTAATCGTGTATCTGGCCAATCAGCCACGGTGCTCCCAGGGCCGCCCGGCCGACCATTACGCCATCGGCTCCGGTATAATCCAGCATTGCCTTGGCGCTCCGGGGCGTGGTTATATCGCCGTTGCCGATAACCGGGATTTTAACGGCGGATTTAACCGCAGCGATAATATCCCAATCGGCTTTTCCGGAATAAAATTCGCTCCTGGTACGTCCGTGCACGGTTATGAAAGCGGCCCCGCTTTCTTCGCACATCTGTGCAAATTCAACGGCATTAACATGATTGCTATCCCAACCTTTGCGAAATTTGACACTAACCCTGAGCGGAGAAGACCTGACGACGGCGCTGATAATTTTGGATGCCAGCTCGGGATTGCGCATTAAATCCGAGCCGGAGCGGTTATTGACGATTTTTTTGACCGGACAGCCCATGTTGATATCCAAAGACGCGGCGCCCAGCTCACGCAGAAATTCAGCCGCTTCAATAAAAAGCCCGATATCTCCGCCCACCATTTGTACGGTTACCGGATAATTTTCGTCCCGGACGTCGGCAATGCGGAAACTTTTGGGATTTTTCCGCTGCAAAGCGTTAATCGCAACCATCTCCGAGACAATATTACCCCCGCCGAGTCCGGAAACCAGCCGGCGCATCGGTTTGTCGGTAATGCCGGCCATCGGCGCCAAAAAGACCGGGCTTTTAAATCCTAAATCCTGTATCATATTTTGAAATCAAAGTTTTTATTGTTTTTGTGCAAAAAATCCAAAAGGATTTTAGGTTCTTCATTGAGGTTGACTGCCGTGTTATATACCTCTCCGGCATATTGTTTAATTCCCGGGGCGGTTTGAAAAGCATTAAAACTGTGGAGGCTGTAAACAGCATCCGGCCCGAGATAGGTCTGAGCATAATTATGCAGGGAAACCGGTTTGCCGCGTATTCTTTTTCCGGCACCGGAAATTTCATTTTGACGCAAACTTTCCGCAATAATATCATTATCGGCCGCGGTATCGGCATATTTTCCGGCATTACGGCTTTTCAGCCGGGATGCGTTTTCAAAGATTTGGGCGCTAAGTTCGGCAAAAGCCTGTGAACTGATATTAACGGCCGACATCAATCACTCTCCTACCCCAATTTATCCAGAGAACGGGCCAGGATATAATATAACTTTCCGACATCGGAACCGGAGATAACGGCCATCAAAACGCCGGAACGCTCATTTTTCTTGGCTTCGGCAATAAGAGCCTCAAAATCGGACATATAACGGGTTACCAAATCGCGGAATTCAAGATTTTTCTCAAACTCGGAGCGAATTTGCAAAACCTGCTGTTTGTTCATATTGCGCGACAAATGGCGGACAAAAGCTGCCGTATCGCCGGCATAATATTTTTTCCACAATTCTTCTTCGGCGTCGGGGGTAAAAATCCGGTTCATATCAACGGCCATGGTTTCAAGTTTTTCAACCACATAACCGGCGTCTTTGAGGAAGTTTTCAACTTTGATGCGCTTATAGCGTTTTTCAAGTTCGGTAATTTTGCTGTCCGCCTTTTGGGAAGTGTCTTGCAATTCTTCAAGCTGACGGGTAAACAAATCCGTCAGGTGATTTGATTTTCCGACAATATCCGTGCCTTTAGCGTCAAATTCGGTGGTAGCGGCATTGATATTTTGCATTGCTTCATTGACTTTTTTGATGGTTTCGTCGGTTGCGGCCATCAGGACATTGGACTGTTGCAGAAATACCTCGCCGGAACTGCGGATCTCATTAGATATCCGTTCGGCATTGGAAGAAATTTCAGAAATGGAAGAACGGATTTTATCGCTGGAATTTTCCATGTGGATTGAACTCATTTTTGCGGTTTCGCCGATTTGCAGGCTCAGGGACTTGAGGCTTTCGCCAAAGCCTTTCACCTTATCATAAGCCTGCTGAGCCCGTTTGGAGAATTCCAGAGAGGTATCGTTAAGCACTTTGTTGAAGAATTCGACCAATTTGCGCGTATCGTCGGTAATGGTTGTCATCTTGTCGCCTTGATCGGCAATCATCTTGTTGATTTCGACAACGCCGGTGCTGGCCTCGGCCGTGACGGTATTAAAGTTGGCAATATACTTTTCGTATTCTTTGCCGACTTCGCCGATTTTGGCAACCGACTTATTAACACAACTTCCCAAATCGTCCGAACTCTGATTCAGCGAGAGATTAACCTGTTCAATATTCTTAATCGAGTTTTTAGAGGCTTTGGCAACATCCTGACTGACAGTCAGCAGCTTGTCGCCCAACACATCAAATTCATACGACAATTTGGAAGTAATGTCAAAAATGCTGTCAGTACTGTCTTTGAACCTGCTGTTGATTTCGCCGATTTTCTGCGCTACTTCGGAAGAAACGTCAGCCAACATTTTGTACTGCTGCGCCATGGAAGCTTCTCCCAGACGAGCCTGGGTTGAGACTACATTTACAATGTCGGACAAGCTGTCTTTTTGGTGGTTCAGCGTATCGTTAATCATATCCGTTTGCGAACGGACCTTATTCAGGCTGCCTTCCAGGTTTTTGACATGATTTTCCATAATGCCGGACACATTCTTGGCGCCGTCGCCTAATACCTGGTGAATATTTTGAACCTTATCGGCACTATTCAAAAGCTTTTCGGTAGAGGTCATAGCCTGCTGTTCAATTTTTCCGACTTCTCCGCCCAGCGTATCAAGCCCGGATTTGAAACCATTGTAAACTTCTGCCAGTTTGTCGGTGATGGCCTGCATGTGGGTTTGGGCCGCAGTTTGTTGTTCTGAAATAATCGAATAGATTTCCGAAAGTTTATCAATAGATTTTCCGGAAATTTTAACCACCTCGTCAGAACGTTTGTTGAAATCTTCTTCCAACATGGCCATCCGCGAAAAGACGCGGTCTGAATTCTGTTCAATAACCGAAACCTGTTTTTTGAGCGAAGAACCGATGTTGTTGGTATTTTCGGTAATCTTGTCGCAGATGTCAAAAAATTCATTTTCCTGATGATTAAACAGCTGATTGATGGCTTCGGCTTTTTCGTCCATCACCTGAACCATATTAACCACATGCTGCAAGGTATTGTCAGTAACGGTTTTGATATTGACATTCTGTTTTTCAAAAGCCGTTACCGTCAAATCCATACTCTTGACCGTATGGTCGGCCGTATCATTAAGAGCGCTAATCTGATGTCCGAGGATTTCGCTGATGGATTTGGACATTGCTTCAACCTCAATCGCAGATTTGCTGATATTTTCGACCTGAGCACGAACGGTATTTTCAAATTGAGAAGCTTTGACCAGCGATTTTGAGGTTTCGGAATCGAAAGCTGCGGTCTGAAGTTCAAGATTCTCATTCAGGCTGCGCGTACTTTCAACCACCGAAGTACAGGACTGGAGCGTTTTTTCCAACTGTTTTTGAAGCTTATTGACCATTTCTCCGGCGTTGCTTTCGATGGTGTCGGAAGCCTTAACCAAATCTTCAATCTGCCGTTTGAGTTCGGCCTTGATTTCCTCAATTTTGGCTGCCGTCGCCGTAATATGACGCTGCTGCTGAACCAGAGAGGTTTCGCTGATTTGACTTTGGGTCTGAACAATGGAAGTTGTTTCTTTGAGGCTGTCGGTATGTTTGTTCATAACCTCAATGACTTCATTAAGCTTGGCCACCGAGCTTTCAGCCACCAGACGCAAATCACGATTGCGCTGTTCGACATCGGCAGACACCTTGGCCAATTTTTCAACCATATTTTCGGCTGATTTTCCCATTGTCTCGGACTGGACATTCATATTATCAGCCATATCTCCGATATTTTTAACAGCATTGGCACTCATCATACTGAGTTTGTTGCTCTGCTGTTCAAGAACGGTTACGGCTCCGCTGACGGCAGCCCCCGTTTCTTCGGCATATTGTTGAAGAGCTTTGACCTCGCTGCCGATCCGCCCGTCCACATCGTTCAGATTTTCAATAACGTTTTCAGAAACATTGCGGATATTGTCGACCTGGGTTCCGATGCTTTCGCTGACATTTGAAGCCCGGGTCATGATTTTTTCAACTTCAACGCCAAGCGCTTCGTTCTGTTCGCTAAACTTGCGCGACAGTCCGGAAATATTTTCGTCGAGAGCCTCTACAAAGTTTTGGGAGAATTCTTGGTGATTTTTGAGGGTTTCCTCAATATTGCGGATATCCCGTTCAATTGTATCCCGCAGGTTGTCAGCGCTTTCCAAAGCTTTTTCCGCCACGCTTTCCAGACGTTCGGTCTGAGCACCGACACTTTCGTTGATCTGATCAATGTTTTTGCTGACGCGGTCATGAAAATCAATCATTAATTCGTTGGCCCGCAGCATTTTGGCATTATTCTCATCATTAATATTTTTTATCAGGGCGGAAGAAGCCTTTAACTCCTGAATTTTGGGCAACAAAGCCTCAAAAATATCTTCCACGCTGGTACGGATTTGTTCTCCGGCGCCGGAAAAGTCGCTGACTTTGCTTTGCAGCATTTCTGTTGATACTGTCGCTTTTTCTGCCACATAGTCAAAACTGCTGACCAGCGTTTTGACCCCCTCGGTCAATTCGGTAATGGTTTTTGAGGAATAATTGTCAAGCACGCCGACCAATTTGGCAAAATCATCAACACGGTTGCCCAGCTCGGTTTTAATTTTTTCGGTTTGAATAGTGGCCTGCTTGGTGACCTCCTGCAATTCCACGACCTGCGAACGGATGGCATCGGCCAGAGCCTTGGCGGTTTGGGCGCCGCCATCTTCGGGATAGACCAGCTGATTCATATAAGCACGAAGCAATTTAGCTTCTTTTTTGAAGCTGGCGCCACGGTCAATATAGGCCATAACCACCCAGATAATAGCCAACGGCAATGTTACGCCGGCCAAAAAGCCACCGAATTCATCGGGCATCATTAAAAACAGGTTAGACCAGCCAAAAAACTGGGAAATATAGATAATGACAATTCCAAACCAAACCGCACTGACCCAAATCATCAAACGTTGCAGATTATTCGCCAACCATTTGTTTTTATTATCTTCTTCAACGGTTTCGACAGGTGTTCCGGCAGAAATAAATTCCGGCAGCTGCGAATCCTTACGCGCGTTGCTGTCTGCAACTTCCTGATTTGACATATATATTTCCCCAAAAAAACAATTATATATTTCATCCGGGTGTAAGTTTAGCCCAGTTTTTTTGAATTTTAAATTAGAATATTAATCTTTACCGCTTTATCCACAGGCGCGGGCACGCCCGTTGATGACAGAAGCGGAAGAGAAACGGCCTCTGCATAATGCCCCTGCCCGCCTGAGAAAAGTTACCGAGAAAAAAACACTCCGCAGAGCGCGAACGCTACCCTACGGAGTGTCGGAGAAAGATTACATAATAATACTTGTTACCCAAGATCAAAAAACGGTAATACAGCGGACGCGGTATTTGTTTGCGTTACCGGCTAACCAGCCTCTGCCGCCGCTATATGTACCATTATTGGGAGCAAATGCATAAGGCGTATAGGAATTCGTTATATAATAGGTACCAGTCAGTTGGGTTGCGGCTTTTCCATCAGCTTTGGTTACCGATCGCAGCTTTTTGTTCACGATTGTGAACTTATCTGTAACCTGACCATTGTTTTTTTCATAACCCATGCGTATCATCTCAATACGCTGAGGAAGTTTCCAATCTCCGGCTTTAGTCCCCTCGGTAAAATATTCCAAGCAATAGATATTGGCATTATACGGATTCATGGTTCCTTCCCCCGGTTCTTCCAAAGACATGATATAGCCATAATCTTTGTTGGCTGAGACCCAATAAACCAAGCCGATGGCTTTTTTGCCGGATTGCATGGAACTGGCAAAAGTCTTGTCGCTGAAGTAGATATCTCCGACCTCGACTGCCCGGGCAGCAGGCGCCAGGAGGGTTGCTGAAAGGAGAAGTGCGGTTATAAATGTTTTGATCATAGCGTTGTCCTTTCTAAAATGCGGTTATGCAGCGGACTTTGAAGGTTGCGCCGCTGCTTTGTGCATTGTTGGCGGAACCTGATTGCGAAATACCGCCGGAGCTGGGGTTAAAGTTATAACACAATCCGGAACGGGTAACGTAAGCAGCGGCAGAAAGCTGTGCGGCAGCTTTGCCGTCTGCTTTGGTGATAGTTTTTAACTTATTGTTTAAGACAGTAAATTTATTATTTGATGTTCCATTGATTTTTTCAGTACTCATGCGCAGCATTTCAATTCGTTTGGGCAGCCACCAATCCCCGGCCAAAGTGCCGTCGGTAAAATATTCGGAACAATAAACATCGGCATTATAGGCGTTCAGATTGGAAGCCGGTTCTTCCAAAGACATAATAAGCCCAAAATCCTTATTGGGAGAGACCCAATAAACCAAGCCGATGGCTTTTTTGCCAGATTGCATGGAACTGGCAAAAGTCTTGTCGCTGAAGTAGATATCTCCGACCTCGACTGCCCGGGCAGCAGGCGCCAGAAGGGTTACGAAAAGGAGAAGTGCGGTTATAAATGTTTTGGTCATGATATTTCTCCCTAAAAAATGGCCATGCAACGGAAGTGTCCGCGCTGAGCACCGGTGTGAGAAACCCTGGAAGCTTCATATAAATCAACTGCATAAGGTTGTGTTTTGCTTAGGACATCGCTAATGGTCCAATAAGAAGAACTGTAATAGAAAGGATAGCCTCCTCGAATATAATAAGCACTTTTATCGCTGCTATTAGCACACCCCGGAGCCGGATTATAATTAGCGGTGCTGTTATTAAACCAGTTGCTGTAGATTGTTCCCATGTTTAAATATTGTGAAGGGTATTGCCTACCTACATTGTCAAAATCGTACCAACTACCTGATGGGCAGTTTAAGCTAGATATATCGCAATCGACCCAAAGATAGCCCGGATCGGAAGATTTATTAGAACATTTTTGCGAGTAGTAATAACTAAAGGAGACGCCGAGCGCCTGAGCGCCGGGAATGGTTTTGAGCACTTCGTTCAATTTGGTAAACTGCGTCGTATCATCAATCAAATCGCCGTTTTGCATAGTCATCATTTCGCCCAGATCCGCCAAGTGCCAATCGCCGACCTTGGTACCTTTGGTCACATAGTTGGCACAGTATTTGATTGCTTCGGCACGGGTTTGCACCGTCGGCTGGTTGAGCGCCATAATGATGCCATGGTTGCCTTCCGTATTGGGGTGAACGTAGGTGACAATCCCGACAGCGTCTTTATCGGCATTATAGAAGGTTCCGGTGGAGCCGTCGCTAAACACGACCTGATATTGGTAAATGGCATTTTTGAAGCTGAAATCCTCGCCGCCGAAACCGGAAACGCAAAACATCTTGCTCTTGTCAAAAGGGCAGCGAATACCGCCCTTGGGGCAGTCGGTTTGGGTGTAGCCCAGAGTATCGCAACTGGGGGATGCGGTACAGCTGATTTCTTCGGCCGGAGCGGCAAAGCTTAACAAGCTGCCGGAGGCCAGGGTGAGGATAAAAGATAATTTTTTCATGTTGACCTCCTTTTAAAATTCTGCGACGCAGCGGAACTGCATCTTTTTATTATTTGCTACAGCAGCTAGTCCACTATGATAGTTGACCGAACTATAGAATACGTTGTCACTAGTAGAATAGTGAGAAGCAGACAGGAAAGCGGGCGAAGTATACCAGTTGGTGTTTCCGCCATTGTAAAATGTGTGACCACCCCAGTTGCCCTGGGTGTTAGCGGTATCCTTTTTATCTATACCATTGTTGAGACTGCCTATCGAATTCTCATAGAAGAAAGAGAATGACCATTCCAGGTCCCCGGCGGTGGGAATGGTCTTGAGAGCACCGCGGAACATGGTATAATCGTTGTTTGTTTCTTTTTCATCACCGGCGCTCATGGTGGTGAGTTCGGCCAAATCGGGCAGATGCCAATCCCCGGGCATGGTTCCGGCAGTAGTATAAGCGGCGCAGATTTTGCGGGCTTCGGCCTGATTTTGAATGGTAAAAGCCGGAAGCGACATCATGATCCCGTGTTTGCGATCCTTGTTTTGGTGAACATAGGTAATGATACCGATAGCCGTTTTATCCGCATTGTAATATTTATTGGTCGTTCCATCGGAATAAGCGATTTGATAGCGGCTGATGGCGTTAACGAACTTGTAGTCGGAAGCGCCGCCTTCGCGAATGCAAAACATTTTGTTCTTGTCAAAGGGGCATTTGATGCCGCCTTTGGGACAACTGGTCTTGGTATAGCCGAGATCGGCACAGTCGGGCGCCGCCGTACAGGTCAGCGCGGCGGCTTCTCCGCCAAGCAGCAGCGTTACTGCTGTTGCTGCGGCCAGTCGCATATAGTCTTTCTGTCTCGTTATCTTCTTCATTTTCTTTCTCCTTCTCCTCAGTTGCAGATCACCATATCGGTGTCATAGGGACAGCGCAAAATGTTGGCGCCGTCGCAGCTGCTTTGGCGATAAACCTTATAGCCAAGGGCAACGCAATCGGTCTCGGGCACATCGCAAAATCCGATGTAATCGGTTTTGCAGGCAAAGGGACCATAGGTGCCCGAACATTCGTCATAATTGCATTTGGCGCCTTCGGGACAAGATTTGTATTCGTAGGCATTCGGACATTCTTTACATTCTTTGTACAAGGTTTCGGTTCCGCTGAGGCATTGTGCCGTGTCGGATTTGGCAGGTCCGGCAAGGCAAACCTGATAGCCGTCGCAGGGATCGGGGATAATCTTGTGTTTGATGACGCCGCCCGAAATACAACGCCCGGCCGAGACATATCCCTTGGGGATTTCGGTATAGGGATAATCGTTGCAGCTGGTAAATCCGCCGCAGATAACCTTGTCGGGATCATAAGGGCAAGGCAGCGTGTTCTGATCGGAACATTCGCTGATGTTTTTGTCGTACCCCAAATCCTCGCAGCTTTGAACCGGCCGTTCACAATAGTAGGTATAGCCGGTTTTGCAGCCGACCGGACACTGGTTGCCGGAGCAAGCGTCATATTGGCAGATGGCGCCTTCGGGACAGGTTTTGGTGTCGCAGCCGTTGGGGCAGTCCTTGCAGGACTTGTACCAGGTCTCGGAACCATGCAGGCAGGTTTGCCCTTCGGCACCGGCCGCCGGGCCGAACCGGCATTTCTGATAACCAGAGCAGGAGGCCGGTTGCAGTTTGTAAAAAGTATTGCCGCAGCACCTGCAGGTCTCAGCGGCTTCATAGCCGTTGGGGATTTCAACCGCCTCAAAGCCTTCGCAGATTTTGCAGCAGGTGCCGTCGTCAGGCAGGCAGTAAACATGGCTGTTGTCATAGGGGCAATAAATCATGCCGCCGCCTTCGCATTGTTCGGGGATTTGAACATAGCCGAGCTGGTTGCAGTCGGTTTCGGGTTTGGTACAGAAGTAAGTCATGTCAATGGCGCAGCCGGTGACGCAATACCGCTGGGTGCAGGCTTCGTATTCGCAAATCGACCCCGCGGGACATTCCTCCAAGTCGCAGCGCGCTTCGCAACGCTTGCAAACCTTGCATTTGGTGACGCCGAAAGAAACACAGGTGTCAGAACCGATTTCACAGCCGTCCTGGCAGTCCCAGTAGCCCTCGCAGAGATTGAAACCATCGGCGGCGCCGATATATTTTTTGCCGTCGCAGCTGTCGCAGGACGCCACAGCCGTCTTGCCCTGCTCTTCCAGTTCCTCTTTGCTGACAAATCCCGGACAGGTGTTGCAGCAATGTCCGAAGTCTTCCGAAAACGAACAATGGTCATTGGGATCGATAATCCATCCGGCATCGCAAACGTCGGTATAGGTTGGATCCTCTTCTTTGCAGGCCAGTTCCTGATTGAGGGTGCATTCTTTGTACATCGGCTCGCCGTTGAGGCATTTGTCGGTGAGTTCGTAGGGCTCTTCACATTCGGTATAGATATAGTCGTTTAAGATGCACCATTGCTTGTTGTTGCACCTGATGTAGTCGGAGTTGTAGGGACAGAACTCAACGATGGAATAAGTGTGGCAGACCCGGTTCTGATAGGATTCATAGCCTTCGTCACGGCACTTTTGAGCATCAACATTAGAATCAACATCGGTCACTTTGTCGGCGCAATCGGGAAGAAAACAGATGGCAGCCCGCGCTGCCGGTACAGCCAGGAATATGGCGACGCCCAAAGAGACACCGCTTGCGATGTTGAACATTCTGCTCATCTTTTCCTTCTCCGAATAGACAAAAGCATAAATATGTAAAAATAAAGCCAATAAAAGAATTTACGACTCTATCACTAGGAATAATCATATAATAGTTTTCCGAAAATTGCAATAATTAATTATAGCCCCTAAGGAAATTTGTCTATTATGTTTTAAATTATAAAATAAACCCCGGGCTTTCCGGGGTTTATTTTTTTTAAAGAAAACAGATTTATTTTTGAGATTTATTCTTCAGCCAAAGCTTTTTTCAAAACGTAGTTCAGACGTTTCATTGCCTGAAGCTTCATATCATCCTCGGACAATCCGGCCGGAACGACAACAGCCGCTTCTATGCGTGTTTCAGGTTCGATGGCAGTTACTTTTACGACATTGCCGTTTCTGACAAACTCAAACAAAATCTCTGCCATTTTTCTTAATCTTTCAAAAACTTGTTGCTTTTTGGGAAACCAAAAGGAGCCAGCTTGCCCACCTGCCCGCGATGTCCGAGCCACCCCAGCAAATCGGTCTCGGTTTTGGTTCCGCCGGCACGGGTATAAACAAAGCCTTCTTCTTCTTTGAATATCTGGACATCGGACATTCCGCCGTCTTTATATTTTTGCAAGGTGACGCCGCGGCCGCGCGCCATGGTCGGGATTTCTTCAAGCTTGAAAACCAGGAGCTTGCGGTTATCGCCGATAATTGCAACCATGTCTCCGGCAATACGGCGGCAAAAGACGGCTGCTTCGCCTTCGGCCAAATTCATAATCTTGCGGCCGTTGCGAGTTTGAGCCAAAATGTGATTTTCATCAACCAAAAAGCCTTTGCCGGCATTGGACGCAATCAGATATTGCGCCTTGGGATCAAAAACAAACATTTCGCAGATGTTGTCGCTGATACCCAAATCCACCATCAGGCGCAACGGCTGCCCGAAACCGCGCCCGCTGGGAATTTCGCTGGCATTCAGGTTAAAAAACTTGCCGGACGTGTCAAACAAAATGATTTTATCGGTGGTTTGCGCATGAATAGCCGCCTGCAAAGCGTCGTCGTCCTTAAACTTAAATTCTTCATTCAGGGCGGTATGGCCTTTGACGCAGCGAATCCACCCTTTTTGGGAAAGGATAACCGTAATCGGCTCTTTCTCCACCAGGGCTTCAATCGGCACTTCAATATCATCGGGAACTTCGGCAAACTCTGTCCGGCGGTGGCCAAGCGCCGTCTTTTTGCCGAATTTTTCGCGGATAAGCTTGATTTCTCCGGCAATAGCCTGCCATCTTAATTTTTCGTCGGCAAGCAAAGCTTCCAATTCGCCTTTTTCGGCCGTGAGGTCGTCAAATTCCTTGCGGATTTCGCTTTCTTCAAGTTTTCGCAGGTTGCGCAGTTTCATATTCAAAATCGCTTCCGCCTGATTATCGGTCAGCGAAAACTTGGCAACCATAACCGTCTTGGGGTCTTCTTCTTCGCGGATAATGCGGATAATCTCGTCCAAATTCAGATAGGCAATCAGGTAGCCGGAAAGGATTTCGAGCCGGCTGTTTATCTTGTCCAGCCGATAATTGACCCTGCGCACCAAAACGTTATGACGGTGTTTCAGAAATTCTGCCAGGACTTCTTTGAGACTCATTACCCGCGGCACACCGTCAGAATCGAGTACATTCATGTTCATGGCAAAACGGACTTCCAGCTCCGTCTGCTTAAACAGGTGCTCCATCAGCATTTTTGCGTCGACGCTGCGGTTTTTGGGTTCCAGCACAATCCGGACGTCATGGGTCGATTCATCGCGGATATCGCTTAACAACGGCAGCTTTTTCTCCAGCAGCAAGGCGGCAATTTTTTCAATCAGTTTGGATTTCTGCACCTGATAGGGAATTTCCTTAATTACGATTTGATATTGTCCGTGGGTCAGATCTTCGCTCTCCCAGCGGGCACGAATGCGGAAACCGCCGCGGCCTTGCTTATAGGTATTCAGAATACTCTCAAAACTGTCGACGATAATTCCGCCGGTCGGGAAATCGGGGCCTTTGATTTTGCGGACCAGCGGTTCCTCTCCGCAATCGGGATTATCTATCAGATAAAGCAAAGCGTCGCAGACTTCGCCCAGGTTATGCGGCGGAATATTGGTCGCCATGCCGACGGCGATACCGGCAGAGCCGTTGCACAACAAATTCGGAACCATGGCCGGCATGATAACCGGTTCATGTTCTTCCCCGTCATAGGTTTCGCGCATATCAACGGCGTTTTCATTCAGCCCTTCCATCAGAGCCATGGCAAATTCGGTCAGCCGGGCTTCTGTATATCGCATAGCTGCCGGGCCGTCACCATCGATATTTCCGAAGTTTCCCTGCCCGTCGACCAGAGGATAGCGAACCGAAAAGTCCTGCGCCAGGCGAACCATGGCCATATAAACCGCCGAATCGCCGTGGGGGTGATATTTACCAATCACGTCGCCGACGACGCGGGCGCATTTCTTAAACCCGGATTTGGGGTCGAGATGCAGCTGCCGCATGGCATAGAGCAACCGGCGGTGAACCGGTTTCAGCCCGTCGCGGACATCCGGAAGCGAGCGGGCCACAATCGTTGACATGGCGTAAGACAAATATCTTTTGCTCAATTCTTCGGCAAGGTGGACATCTTTGATTTTTTCTTCGACAACTTCGGACATATTTTTCTCAATTTCAAGCTTATAAGTTCAACTGGCTTAGCAAATTAGCACGGTTTTCGGGGAATTTCAAGCCATGCGTATTAAAAAAGTTTTTTTGCAGGAAAAACTCCGTCATCTTTAGCAAATCCGCCATTTCCGATGGATTAGGACGATATTCCCGCCGCAAAATAAACTGTGGATAAGCAAACAGCTTTTCCCGATACAAAAACCCGGCTTCCTCACAAACCGCCCGTCCGCTTTTGGGGGAAACATAGCGCAGGTTTTCGGTACTGCCGGTAGCGGCGCATTCGCTTAAATCCAGTCCAATTCCCAAATTTTCGAGCAGGTAGAATTCAAAATAGCAATAATGCGCCAGCCAATTTTCTTCGTTTATTAGGTTGAAAAAACTGTCAATATAATAATAAAAACGCTCAAGAGGCGCCTGCTCGGGCAGGCAATCGCGGCACAGGCTGCACAAAGATGCCAAAGCGGCCAGCTTGCCGCCGTCGGTCATAAAATTTACGGCGCCGGCATTTTGCAATTCCACCTTCAGGCTGAGCATATTTTCATCGACCCGAGCGTAGGCCTCTATGGTCACGGAATTTCCGAGCTGATAGGTTCCGAGGTTTTTCTTATGCAAGCAGTTTTTGACATAACCGGTTATTTTGCCGTAATTTCGCGTCAACACGGTGAGAATCAACGAACTCTCACCGTGTTTGCGCAAACCGATTATGTATCCCTCATCACGAAACTGCAATCCGGATATCCCGATTAATAGTCATGAATCATGGTTTTTGTAATCCGGTCATAGGCCTGCAATTCGCCCAAAACCCGTTTCATATCATGCAACGGGATCATGTTCGGACCGTCGCTCAGAGCCTTGGCCGGATTGTCATGGGTTTCAATAAACACCGCAGCAACCCCGACTGCAACCGCCGCCCGGGCCAGAACCGGAGCATATTCCGCCTGCCCGCCGGAGCAACCGCCCTGCCCGCCCGGCTGCTGAACCGAGTGGGTCGCGTCAAAAATAACCGGACAGCCGCTGTCTTTGGCCATTCGCGGCAGCCCCCGAAAATCGGTCACCAACGTATTATAGCCAAAACTGGAGCCGCGTTCGGTAATACAAACATTGACGTTTCCGGAATCATCAGACTTTTTGACAATGTTTTTCATATCCCAAGGCGCCAAAAACTGGCCTTTTTTGATATTAACAACCTTTCCGGTCCGGGCAGCGGCAACAACCAGATCCGTCTGGCGGCACAAAAAAGCCGGAATTTGCAACATATCAACATGCGGCGCAACAATTTCACATTGTTCTTTTTCATGCACATCGGTTACAATCGGCAGTCCGGCATACAGTTTTTTTATTTCATCAAAGGTCCGCATGCCTTCTTCCAGTCCAACGCCGCGCGGCGTATTGATCGACGTCCGGTTGGCCTTGTCAAAAGAGGCCTTGAAAATATAATTCATTCCCAATTCTTTGGTGATTTCGACCATGGCGCCGGCCATATCGATGGCGTGCTGGCGGCTCTCAATCTGACAAGGGCCGGCCAACAGCGCCAGAGGCAGCTTGTTGCCGAGTTCAAAATCGCCGATTTTGATAATTCTTTGTTCCATCTCTGTTTCCTTTAGTTATTCCAGATATCCTACCAATAGCAAAAATTATTGTTTTTGGCAATCGGAATAAAGCAAAATCCCCAGCGCCAAAGCTTCCGGGGATTTGCTTAAAAGTTTAACTTTGCTCTTTAAAAAAATCGCTTATATCCCTTTTCAGGTAAGAGGCATAAAAGCGCAACGCGATTTGCCACTTTATCCGTTGGAACAGATTTTCCTTAAACTGCGGCGCACACTGACGAAAAAGATCAAGTTTTCGCCGGTGGTAGTCGCAATTTTCCTTAGGACTGTTGCCAAGGCGGGCATAGGCTTCAATATTTTCCAACATGTTCTGCAGCAAAATTTTTTTGGAAACATGGGGAGCTTTCCATAAATCTCCCAGTTTGCAATCCTTTATGCAGCGCAGAACCGTAAGAGTTTTTTTGCGATGTTTTTGCAACAGTTCCAAAGAACGACAGCAAGTCAGCGGGTTGGCAACCAAGAGAACCGTACCGGGCAATTCTTCAAGGTTCTCACTATATTCTACTCCGCAGCCTTTGAGCAGTTGGCGCGCTTTGGCTGTCTGGTAGGGATTCCGGTAGTCTCTGAGCAGATAAATCCCGGGCTTTTTTCCTCGTTTGAGGGCCATGGAACAGATCTTCACCCCTTGGGGAATAATTTCCAAATCGGACGCATCAAGCACAATGTTGTCATATTCTCTAAACTCACAGCTGACAACACCCGGAAGAAAATCCACCTTGGGAATGTCCGCCAAGTTTTGCGGGCAAAACCAGATATGCGCCGACTGTAGAAAATTATGACAGATGTTATAGATCACTTTTGTTTCAGCAATGACAACGGCCGTTTTAGCCTGATATTTTGTCATAATCTTGCTGATTCTCTGATAATAACATCCCGCGCGGTCATATTTGCACAACATCGGAAGGTTATCCTGACAAATTTCCGGCGTATGCCGATATTTTTCAACATAAAAATCCGTCAAACACTTTACAATTCTGCTACTTTTCTTATTCCTGTCGGCAATAATCAGATCAACCTTCGGAATTGTCCATTCCAGATAATTGCTCCTCATCGTGCTAACTTGGAAAACATCATGAGCACAGGCAAAAAATTTATTAAACCTTTTCATAAAAAATAATATTAAAAATGAATAATTTTTACTTATTCAAATTTTTAACACGGCGATTCAGCTTTTTCAAGTTTTTTTATCAGAACCGATAACGCAGCCATGTAAACAGGACGTTGCCGTCATTTTTTACGCCCGGAACGTACGCCGCCTGCACCGCCCAGTCTTTGTATTCTACCCCGGCCAACGGCAACGGCAGCGGCACGGGAATATAAAGATATTCGTGCCTCTGGGTCAGACTGACGGTAAAACCGACGCCGACCCGAAAATCAGGATTGCAGTTGACAAACCAGTTTTTTTGAAAAGCATAACCGAAAATCGTTTGCGGATGATAATTAGAATCGTCAAAAACCATTGCATAGAGTGCATGCCAATCGCCATCTTCATCATAGCGCGCTTTTCCCAGCCCTATTCCCCAAGGCATTTCATTGTACTCATCTATTTTGTCTTGGTCATACGCCAAGCGGTTGTGCCAGGTATTAATCGGTATAAACAGGTTATATTCTCCGTTTTGCCAGGTTTTTCCCACATTATGCCCAAATTTTTCAAGCAACGGCATATTTTCTTCATGGTTCAAAACTTCGGCCTTTGCAGGAAAGTGAGTCGATAACATACTGAAAAGCAATATAAAAGCATATAATTTTTTCATTTCTTTAGTCCTAGTGTTCATATCCTTTTATGCTATAAATTAAAAATTGGCAACAGATTTATTAGCTGCACAGGCACGGCCTGAGCGCAGGCTGCGCCTGAGGCATGACTTGCTACTGATGTTTGGGTGCCATGAAGGCGCGATGCTTACAATGTGCACTATCTCGACTTGCCAATAATGGTTACCATTTGGTGCGGCAGCGTCCATTATCCAATAACTGTCACCCCTCGTTTTTTCAGCAGAAAAAGTGTCCATCAAGGGGTCTACGAGTTTTTTCTGTTTCCTTTTGTCATTCTGGGCTTGTTTTTTTTACTGTCATTCCGGGCTTGACCCGGAATCCAGGCGGATATGGAAGCAATATTGACCTGGACTCCGGCTCGGAGGCCGGAGTGACAGAATAGAGGGATAGGCCGGAGTGACAGGAAGAGAGAAAATGTTGCGGTATGACAGGAGGAGGAAAACGCTGTGCTGTGACAGGAGGAGGAAAATTCGAAGATCCCTTGACATTTTTTCTAGCGAAAAAATGAGGGATGACACTATGGGTGGACAGCTGCTCCGCAATCGAGGGATGACTTTTTTGGAGATGTTTTCTTGCGAAAAACGTGGAATAACTCTTTTGGGGGAAACGATTATGGGCGGTGCAGAATATTATCAAAAAAATCTCCTTGCTTTTTCTCTTATTTGTTTTAAACTCATTCTTGCAGTTCAGAGATGAGCTGCGGTGTCTCAAAAACATCTTAAGAAAGAAATCCACCCTAAGGTGGAGTCTGCGGCATAAGTGCGCTCTGCGTATCGAAGAAGCAGGACTGTCCTTTCTTACAGTTTTTGAGCTCCACCGCCGTTCTTTTTAGAATTGGCGGTTTTGTTTTAACCCAACAAAACAGGAGCTAAAAATATGATTATAAAAAAAATTACCCCTAAGGACATCGGCCGCGCCGTAGGTTTTGAGTTGATGAAGCTGCGCTGGAAATACGGCATCCGCATTAAGCACGCCGCTCATTTATCCGGAATTGATGTCAAGCGGCTTGATGCTGCCGAGGTCGGACGTTTTACCGGTTGGGAAACCACCCGCCGTCTGCTCAAACTGTATGACGTTGACGTTCATATTGAGCTTGTTCCCCGAAGCCCAGAAACTCCTCCGTCTTTTCATAAAATAAACAAATGAAAGAACGTAGCAAATGCTATCGCATTTGCTACGTTCTTCTGTAAATACACTTAAAACTAAAACGGAATGTCATCATCCAAGTCAGCAGACGGAGCAGCAGACGGAGTGCTGTCCCAACCGGAACCGCCGCCGGAGAAAACTTCATTGCCGCCGGCCGGCGCACCATCGCCGCGGCTGTCCAACAAGACCAGATTGCCGCTGAAGTTTTGCAAAACAACTTCTGTCGTATATCTTTCCTGTCCGTTGTTATCTTCCCATTTGCGGGTCTGCAACTGCCCTTCAAGATAAACTTTGGACCCTTTGCGCAGGTATCTTTCGGCAATATCCGCCAGCTGGGGATTAAAAATTACCACCCGGTGCCATTCGGTCCGTTCTTTACGATCGCCGGAAAGCTTGTCTTTCCAGGAATCGGACGTGGCGATATTCAGATTAACGATTTTGGAACCGCCGGACGTATTGCTGACTTTCGGGTCGGCGCCGAGGTTACCCACCAGAATTACCTTATTAATGCTACCTGCCATTGTATTTTCACCTTACAATATATGTTAAATCTGGCGATGAGTATAAACGCAAACTTTTCAGAAAGAAATAAAAAATCACTCGACCTGTGCATATTCCTGGCCGAAAATCCGATATATCCGATAACCGACTGTATTATCGGGAATCCCGTCTTTGAAACCGGTTTTTCCCCAGCCGATGTCAACTTTGCCGGTTTGGATTTCTTCAGACAGTTTGGCGACAGAAAAAGAGCCCGCCTCTTTGACCAGTTCTTCCCACAGGCGAACCGCCGAATAGCCATAGACGCTTAAGCCATGGGGTTCAATGCCGAGCAGGCGCAGTTTGACCAGCGTTTCGGTAAAATCGGGATTGTCTTTCAGGGTCGGCAATGACAAGATATAAGTTCCTTCCGCATCTTTGCCCATAATCTCGGGAAAGGCGTTTTCTCCCTGATAGCGGTCGGTAAAAATTACTGCCCGGCTGTTGCTTTCGCGCCATTCCTTAGCCAATTTGGCCACGCTTTTGGCTTTCCCCAAAATATATCCGATTTGGACGCTGGCGGCATTCATTTCTTCGGCCATTTTTTCAAAATCGCCGTCATAGGCCGCAAAGTCAAATACCGCAAGGTAAGCTTCGCGCTTGTCTTCCCGGAAACGTTTCTGAACCACGGCAGCCATGGCGGCAACAGACCTGACGCTGCTGTCATAAACCAGGCCGACTTTTTTGTTGGGATAATTTTCCTGACAGTATTTATAAAAAGCGTCGCCCTGCTGCTCCTGATAACCGACCATTTTTATCAGTCCGGCACGGTTTTGCATCGCTTCGGCATGGCTCACCGGCGTCGGGACAATCTGAAAAATGCCGGCTTTGGCATAAATGCCCGACACCTGGTCAAAGGCATTGCTGCAATAAGGGCCGATAACCAGGTTGACTTTGTCTTTGCGTGACATGTGCAGGGAAATCATCTGGGCGGTAGACACGGCAAAACGGTCGTCACAGCGGTCGTCTATCATAATCAGATTGACTTTTTCTCCGTGCAGGCCGCCGTTTTCATTGAGTTCGTCAACTGCAATCTGCGCTCCCTCCCAAATTTCGCGGCCAAACATTTCGCGGCTGCCGCTTTGCGGAGCAATTACAGCAACATTCACGTCGGCCCAAGCCGTTTCGGCTGCGCTTATCAGCGGAAGAAACAAAAGTATGTTGAGCAGTTTTTTGAACATAAGATCCTGACGTTTATTCAAACTTCGGCAAGGTTTAGCACTTTTTGCCGCTATTTGCAACATATTTTTGAAAAACCGCGTTTTTTGCTTGCATTAATACGCAAAATATGGTATTTTTGTCTATGATTATCAAAGATTTTCAGGAGCCGGAAAATGAGCGCCGACAAATATGTGATGAATAAAGACGGTACCGTTATTGATCTTGAAACGCACCAGAAAGACATTGCCTCGCAAGAGGGCGGGATTGCGGCTCAAGAAGAAGACGCGTATGAGAAGGCTACGCTGGCCAGCATCAACAGAATGAAAGCCCGGGTTCGCAGCGCGCGCGAGGTGATGAAAGCCCGCGACCGGCTGGCGGCGGAAGAAGACATCAACCGCAATGCCCAAAACGGCATGGCGGCACAGTTTATGAGGGAAGACGAAAAAGAAATCAGCGATTATGCCAAACGCAAAGAGGCTTTCCAACGCCTGATAGAAGAACGAAAAGCCCTTAAGCAAAAATAAAAATTCCCCCTGTTTGCCCTTATTCCGAAAGTTTCCGCTTTCGGAATTTTGTTTTTTAACTCCCGCTCTTATTTTTTATTCCGCCTATCCGCTCCCATGACCGCACAAAACAATGCAAAATCGCTATTGACAAATATTTTATTTTTTGGCAAACTGTTTCCGCTTTAGAATTTGTATCTTTATTATTTTATAAACATAAAAAAATTTTCATTATGATTAAGAGAATTAAAAGAAACGTTCCGTACAACAAGCCTTTAATTGTTGCTTCAATTATTGCCGATAAACTGGGAGATAATCCTGAAACCGCGGTTGTAACGCCGGTTATCAGCATTGGCTTTAACGGAACGGAATTTGTTTCCTCAACCGAGTGGCTTTATCAGAACAATGGCGTGGAATGTATTTATTCATTCAATCTTGAACCGCAGGGTGCGACATTTATTACTCTGGAAGCGGGCATGAATTTTGCTATTGATGACCGCAAACGCTGGAGTATGCTGCGAGACAAGAAAACCGCTTTTGTCGAAGCTCTGGGGCAAAAATTTGAATTTGCCGAAGGCCAGTCGCTGCGCGTTGCCGTGCGGTTGGGATGCAAAAAATTCCCGATGTCGGACTGCGACGTCAAACTGCTGGAAACGGACAAATGCCGGATTTACAGCCTGCTGCCTGATTCAGATACGGCCTTTGGGGAATATTTAAGCGAAGAGAGCGGGATTTGGAGCTTATAATCCCGTTTTGGATTTTACAACTGACGGCAGGGGACCCCTCTGCCGTCTTTATTATGTCAGTGAACGATGATTATCCGGGAGGATTGTTTTGGTAAAGTTCAGCGATGTGCAAAAAGATATTGAAAAGCTTGAGAAAGAAACCGGGACGCTGTTCGTAGACTATAACCGCCTGCATCGTTACAGCCATGCCGAAAAATCGGAATATGACTGGAAGGTGTTGTTTGAACCCGCAAAAAAGCTGTGGGGTTCCGATTATAAAAATCTGCTGCTGAACGAAAGCATTATTCGCCCCGTTTCCGACGGCGGCTATGTTTACAACGGCAATTCCAGCAATCTGGCGTTAGGAGGCGGAGAAAACTACCTTATCAACAACCGGCATCTGGTTGTCTGCGGTCTGAACCCCAACCGCGAGACCCTACACACCTGTTATCATGAAGCGGCCCATTCGCTGCAGAGAAAACAACATTTGTTCAACGGAAAGAAAATCGAAAAGATTTATCGTTTTTGCGAAAAAGGGCTGATCCGGAGAGGAAAAACGGCTTTGGCCGCCAAACTGTTTAACCGTTATTTATATAAACGTTATCTCAACGAAGCACATGCCGATGCCTTTGCCGGTCTTTGCATGTTGCTGCGCGCCGAAAACGACATAGATTGCAAATTGCAGAAAATCTATAATTACACCAAGCCCATTCTGAAAACATTTATTGATTTCATGGATCCGAGCGATGTTTATCCGTCGGCAAAATATTATTCTTCACTACCGGTTTGCAAAGCCGTTTTACAAAAATTCGACTATTGGCGCCGCAAAAGGCAGCTCAAGCGCTTTTATGCGCCGGACGGTTCGCTGAATCTGGCGCTGATTTCACGCGAGACGGCCAAAATCGTTTTCAAACACGCCTATACGCCGTACAACTTCAAAAAATTGCCGCGACGCGACCAGCTGGAAGCGGTTGTGAACTTTTATCCGGCAGCAATACTTTTTCCGGGAAAACTTTTTCGGCAGGCAAAAAACTTTTTCCGCCATTATCTTATCAACCTGAAAGCCGGCCTGCATCACTCCCCGACGGCACTGCTTTCCGGCGAGGACAAGGAATCGCGCATTATTTCTGCCTGCTGCCGAATTGACAACGCCAAGACCGGCGTTTTGGCCGCCTGCGCGTCGGACGGGTGGCAAAACGGTTTTGTTCTGCCCTATTTGGCACTCATTGCCAATATGCGCGGCGACGGCGGCACGGCTCAAAAACATTTGGAAGAACTGAAAAAAACGCTTGATTCAAGCTTTAACCGAAAAGAAATATTCCGGGCATTGGACAATTATGTCACGGTTATAAAAAAGGCTTATCGGGACAACGCCGACATTCCGGAATTTCATCCGGCGGTTCAATATCTGACCGCCCAGCAGCAACGGGACGCCCTCTGGCGGATAAGGCAGGAAAAATCTCAAAATCCGCAAAAGCCAATCCTAGCCCCGTTATTGCAGATTGTCCGTTTCCGGCAACGCACAACAGGACAACAATATCAGGAAGAACGGCAGCAAACGGCTTCTTCCGCTTCGGAACTTTTGCGTTCGACATTACTCCGGCAGTTACGGAAAAACGGCCGTTAAGCCTTTTTTTGACGTTTGGCGGCAAAGAAATCTTTTAGTATCCGCGCGCACTCCGCCGCCAGAATACCGCTCGTAACCTGCGGCCGGTGGTGGCAAGTCGGCGCGTCATAAAATTTTACGCCATTGAGGACAGCGCCGCCTTTAGGGTCTTCGGCGCCGATATACAAGTGTCTGATGCGCATAAAGGAAATTGCCGCGGCGCACATGGTACAGGGTTCGAGCGTTACGTACAAGTCCATTTCCCGCAGCCGGTTAGACTGCAGTTTCCGGCAAGCTTGACGCAAAGCCAGCATTTCGGCATGGTCAGCTGCATCTCCGCCGTGTTCGCTGAGATTATGGGCGGCGGCAACGATTTCTCCGGTTTCGGGATTAACCACCACGGCGCCTATCGGCACCTCATCCAAAGCGGCGGCTTTTTCGGCCTCAAGGTAGGCCTGCCGCATATAAAACTCCTGTGTCATCTTTTACCTTTACTTATTTGTAAATATTATATAAAAGAAGATTCAGAAAAAGGAAAGAATAAAATGAGCGAAAGAATAGCAAAATATATGGCACGTTCCGGGGCATGTTCCCGGCGGGAAGCCGAGAAACTGATTCTGCAAAAGCGGGTTACGGTCAACGGCGAAGTGATTGACAGCCCGGCTTTTAATGTTGACGGCAGCGAAAAAATTCTGCTGGACGGCGAAAAACTGCCGCAAAAGGAAGCAACCAGGCTGTGGCTCTATTACAAACCGACAGGATTGGTTACGACTCATCGCGACAATCAGGATCGCCCAACGGTTTTTGACAATCTCCCGGCTGGCATGCCGCGCGTGATTTCGGTAGGACGGCTTGACCTCAACTCGGAAGGATTGCTGCTGCTGACGAACAACGGTGAACTTTCGCGCAAGCTCGAGCTTCCCGGAAATGGCTGGATCCGCCGTTACAAGGTCAAAGTCCATGGTTTTCTTGACGAGAAAAAGCTGGCTGCCCTGGCCGGAGGAATCATGGTTGACGGCGTGGAATACGGCTCGATTAAGGTTGAGATTGAGACCAAGGCCGGCACCAATGCATGGCTGGTCGTTTCGCTCAGCGAAGGCAAAAACCGCGAAATCCGCAAGGTCATGAAAGCGGTCGGACTGGATGTTGCGCGGCTTATCCGCCTTTCTTACGGCCCGTTTCAGCTTGGGGCGCTCAAAAAAGGCGAAGTTCGTGAAGTTTCGGGCAAGGTTCTCAGAGAACAGCTGGGAAGCAAATTTGAATTATGAGGATAATTGCCGGAACATATCGGGGAAAAAAGCTTTTTTCGCCGCTGAACGAGGGAGTCCGTCCGACTTCCGACCGGGCGCGGGAATCGGTTTTTAATATTCTCAATTCCCGGCTGGAGCAGCCGTGGAGCGCTTATCGGCTTTTGGACATTTTTGCCGGAACCGGCGCCTTTGCCCTGGAAGCGATCTCCCGCGGGGTAGCGGCTGCCGCTCTGGTTGACCTTAATCCGGCAACAATGCGCAAGAACGTTTCCCTTTTCCACCAAGAACAGCATAAAATCAAAATTATCGCCGCCGATGCCGCCAAGCTGCCGCCGGCCAGGGAAAAGTACAACCTGTTGTTTGCCGATGCGCCCTACAGGCGCGGCCTTTCCGAAGCGGCGCTGATTTCCGCGGCAACCGGGGGCTGGCTGGAAGACGGCGCGATTTGCATTGTTGAGACCGAAAAAAACGAACCTCTCCCCCTGCCCTCCGGTTTTGAGCTGACGGACGAGCGGATTTACGGCCTGGCAAAAATCAGTTTCCTGAGGTACCGTTCCTAGAAAGAAGCAACCGGAATATTTTCAATCAGCAGTTTATTCTCTTTATAGTCTATCGGCGTTACTACTGTCGAAAACTCGTCTTCAGGCGCCATTTTAAAAGCTTTGTTGTTTAATAAAATCCGACTGACAAAGACGCCTTTGCGATCAAGAATTTGCTCTTCTTCCAAAATGTCCATAACCGGCACCAGGGCTTTTGACGAAGTGGAAAGATGCAGCCGGGGTTCAAGCTTTTCGCTGAAATACACATCACCGCGGGCAACCATAATCAAAGGTTTCCAGTCCAAAACCAGATTGGCAATGTCAAACCGGCCGCCTTCCGCCAGCCAGCCGTAGATGCTTTCCTGATAGGTTTCTCCGGTTTCGAGCGCCCCGACCTGAACGGCATGCAGATAAAGCTTATCAATGGCAGAAGCCAAGGGCATTTCAAGAGAAGAATCAAACCTGATATTTTCAGCCAGCAATCGGATTTCCATAAAGGGCGAATCTTTTTTCAGGCGGCCGGGAGCCATTTGCTGGGCACCTAATTTGAAACCGGCGATTTCGGCATAGTTTTCTACCCGCAAATTTTCTGCCGACAACAAAACCTGACGAATTCCCAACTCTTCAGAAAAAGAAGCTTCCATTTGCAGCTGCGGAAAATCAAGGTTAAAACTTTTGCCGCCCCAGACAACGGTTTGACGCGGAGACATTTGAAGCCGAAGTGTATGAAAATTGAAAGTTCCGGTATTTACAGCCAGTTTTTCCACATTCCATGCACGCCGCGGTTCATACCGGGAATAGAGGCTGAAATTCTCGACCTCAAGCAACGGCAGCGGCCACCAGACATTAAACCGCAAATTATCATAGGCGATATCCCAGCCGGAATTTTCCAAAGAATCCTGCAGGCGGACGATTTCACGACGCAGGTGGGCCAGACTGTTGTAGCGGCCGACAATTACCAGCAAAAAGCCGAAACACACAAAAAAACACAAACACAGCGACCCAACCAGCCAGCGATTGAAAAACTGTCCGAAAGCTACAGTCTTGTCTTTCAGCAGTCTTGGAAAAGCCGTAATATTGCGCCAAAGTGCCACGTTTTATTTTCCCTGAGGTTTTTCCAGCATTATCCGGGTTTCCGGATAGCGGTTCACTGTTTCCAGATTAAGCTCTGCACATTTTTTTTCAATAGTATCTTGCAGGGTGTTTATAAATTCGCGTTTTTCCATACCATGCGGCAGCGGCGGCATAAATTCGATAATCACCTTTCCCGGGTGGCGGAGAAAAGAATTTTTGCGCCAGAACATTCCGGTATTGAGCGCAACGGGAACGACCTCGGTTTGAATATTCTGATAGAGGAAAGCAATCCCGGGTTTGTAAAAAACCGTCGAGCCCGGCTTAGTCCGGGTTCCTTCGGGAAAAATAATAATCGAACGGTCTTTTTCCATCAGCGCTTTGGTATCGGCAAGCATTTTTTTCATGGCCGCACTGCCGCCGCTCCGGTCTACCGGCACCGAGCCGTAGAGGTGAATCGCCCAGCCGAAAAAGGGGATCCGGCTCAATTCCTTTTTGAAAATAAAGGTCCCGTTCTTGACATAAGAAGTCAGGAAATAGGTTTCCATGGCCGACTGGTGCTTGCAGGCATACAAAACGCCGTGTTTGGTTATATGCTCCCGGCCCCGGACTTCTATCTTCATGCCGCAGATGACATACAGGCAGCCGCGCAGAAACGGCAGCAAGACGTTATTCCAGGTATTGATTTCGGCTTTTTGGGAAAAAAGCCCGACAACGCAGGTCAGCATTGACCCCAGCAAAATGGTCGAATAGCAGATAATGTTAAAAATCAGCGAACGAATGTAAATCATGTTTCAGTCCTCATTCAGCGCCAGCTTTTTGGTCAGCAGCACATATAGATATTTGTTATATTCGGTTGCGAGCAGGGTAAAGCTCCCCCAGCTGCGCCACCATTGTTGTTGAATATTTTCGGAATAAACCGGATAGGCAATTATTTCCAATTCGGGCAGCCGGCTCCGAAACTCAAGCAAACTGCGGGGAATGTGGTAATTTGAAGTTACCAGGCGCACGGATTTGATCTTATTCTGATTAATCCATTCCATGCTTTCTTCCGCATTGCCGATGGTATCTTTGGCCTTTTGCCCAAGCTGCACCCGGGATTTCGCCTGGAGGCTGATTTCGTTGCGCCGCTCAATCTGATTGAGCGAGACACGTTTATTGACGCCGGAGATAAACAGCTTGTCCGCCAGCTTACGGTTATAAAGCTTTCCGGCTTCGGTAATCCGATTACGGCCGCCGGTCAGCACGATAATCGCTTCGGTCTTGGTACTCTCGTCCCGGGGATAAGCATATATCTGCCGGACAAAAAACCAAAAGCCTCCGGCCCAGACTCCCAAGAGCGCTACAAACAGCAACAACAGCGCTTTTTTCATATCATCTTTTCCAAAGTGCGTTTAACCGTATAATAGGCCGTAATCATGGCAACAGCCCCGGCAAACAGCGGCAGGCTCAAAATGGCCATCCAGGCGGCGGCCGAAAGCCCGGCTTCGCTGATAATACCGCCCTCAATCTGGGTCGCCAGATTGCCGAGCAAAAAGATTGCCGGCACGGCCAAAACAATGCCGACAATGCCGCCCATCAGCCCCAGCCAGGCTGTCCGCCTTGCATACTGCTGGGCAATATAGGTGTCTTTGGCTCCCATCAGGTGCAAAATTTCGATAATATACCGGTGCAGACCAAGGCTGGTCTGCGTGCTGTAAAAAATCGCCCCGGAATTGACCAGCAGGACCAAAACCAAAATCGTCAGCGCCACCATTTTCAGCCCGTCGGCAAAATTAATCAGCTTATTGAGCCACAATTTGTGATTATCAAGCGAAGCATAGGGCGAGACTTCCGCCAGCTGTTCGGCCAATTTGCCGTAATTCAGTTCGGCGCCGGGCTTGAGCTTGACGTCAATCAGCCGCGGAATCGGAAGCTTGGCAAGTTCGATGCCGTCTCCCAGCCAAGGCCTGATTAACTTTTGGAGCTGGTCGTCGCTCAGCGGGGTTACAATATCCACAGCTTCCTGTTTTTGCAGAAATTCTATGGTTTTGGTCTGATTATTCAAAGTTTCGGCGGCGGCTTTGGCGTGATTGCTGTCGTTGACCGGCATGATCTGCACGGTAAACGATCCGAGAATGCTCCGGTTCCAGTTTTGAAGCATGGAATTAATCGATAAGACGCCGGCCAGCGTAATGGCAAAAATAAACACGGCAATCGAAATCATTACCCGCAAAAAAACGCCGGAACCGTCCCCTTCCAGCGGAAGTTCGTGTTTGCGCCGCACTTTATTCTGACTATCGTTCATTGCCGCCTCCCAATCCGAATACTTTTGCGGGCGGATAAACCCGCAGGCTCCGGTTCTGCAAATGCAGCCGCGGATACATAAAATCAGTAATCAATTTTTCGCTGTGGGTGGCAATAACCACCGTCGTTCCCAGTTTATTCAGCTCAACAAACAATTTCATCAGCTTGGGGGCAATATCGTTGTCGACGTTTCCGGTCGGTTCGTCGGCCAACAGCAGCTCAGGACGGTTGATGACGGCGCGGGCAATGGCGATGCGCTGTTTTTCGCCGCCGGAGAGCGTGGAGGCTTTGGCATACATGTTGCGCTCAAGCTCAACCCATTGCAGCAATTCGGTAACGCGTTTCCTGACCTCGCGGTCATTCATGCCGCAAATGCGCAGCGGCAGCGCCACATTGTCAAAGGCGGTCATATGCTCCAACAGCCTGAAATCCTGAAAAACGACGCCGATTTTGCGGCGCAGCAGCGACAAACTGTCCCGGTTGGCAAAGTTGATATTTTTGCCAAACACGCCCATAACGCCGCGACTCGGTTTCTGTGCCAGATACATCATGCTCAACAGCGAGGTTTTGCCGGCGCCGCTTTTTCCGGTCAAAAAATGGAAAGAGCCTTTTTTGAGGCACAACTTGATATCGCTCAAAATTTCAGGCCCCTGGCCGTAGCGGATACCGACATTGTGCATTTCAATTATCGGGCTGATATTTTCATTCTTGTCAGACAAACCTGTTCTCCCGTGTGAATCTTCTTTGTTTAACCTACAATAATAAATCATTTAATAAAATCTTTTTTTGCTTTGATTAAACAATTTTTATGCCTATATTAGGAACAAAAGGAAATAACATGCTTATAAATTGTCCGAAATGCCAAACAACTTATAATATTGATGCATCGGCAGTGCCTGAGGGCGGCCGAAAACTGCATTGTACCAACTGTGACGAAATTTTTTGGTGTAATCCCGAAGATTTGGAAGAACCGACGCGCCTTTTGACCGAAGAGGAAAAGCGCGGCGGCATTGCGGCCGAACGCCGGGAGAATCCGGCATTTCAGGCAGCAGAGCTCAACCGTTCGGTGTTTGCGGGCGAAACGGAGGCTGATCCCGCCGATAACCTGACGGAAGAAACGGCCGAAACCAGCGGCGACACGCCTCTCCCCGAAGAAAACGGCGACAGTACAGACGCTTTGGAAAACGAAACTTCCGAGCCGCAGGATGCCCCCGCAGACGAAAAATCGGAAACCGAACAGGATATTCAAGACATTTTCCAGCGCCTTTCTTTGCAAAGCGAGCAAATTAACCGCATGGAACGAGAAATGAGCATTTTTCGGCGCGGGTGCCGCATTGTATGCGATACTTTCGGGTGGGAACGGCGTTTTAACCGGTTGATGTTTTACGGGCTTTTGACGGTATTTGTCTGTCTTGGCCTTTATTCGGAGCGTTTTGCAATTACCAGAATCTTTCCGGCAGCGGAAAAATTATACAACGCCATCGGCATAGAATCCAGAATCGTCGGTGCAGGGCTTAAATTCAGCAACGTCAGCCGCAGGGAATATGAGGTGGACGATATTCGCCAGATGGAAATCCGCGGGTTTATCGACAACGAAAGCGATCGCCGCCTTGAAGTCCCCAAGCTTCATTTGGAAATTTTGGACAACGAAGGCGAGATTATCCAACAAAAAGACGAACTGTTATATATCAGGGAAATCGCCCCCGGAGACCGCAAACCGTTTAAAGTGATTATTGAAAAACCGTCGGTTCTCGGAAAGTACATATACATTACCTTTATTCGCTGACCTTCAGAAGGCTATTGTCAGGTACAGGTACATCAAAACGGCATAAATAACCAAAAAATAAAGAAGATTGAAAAATCCGAGTTCGCGGACGGTGCGCGGCAGAAAAGCGTATAGCAGAAAAGACACGACATACAGTTTATTGCCAACATCCACAAACGCCTCAATCGGCTTGGCTATGTTTCCGTAATCAATCGTCGAAATAAAGTAAGCGGCATAGATATGCGGCAAAATCAGCAATCCCAGCAAAAACATAATTGCCTTTGCCAAGGTTTTTATGCGACGGCGCCAAACCGGGCTTATTTTTATGAGCATTGTTTCCTCGTCTTTGTTTTTTTGATTTTAGATTGCTTTCCTCTGGTTGTCAACGGCAAGCCGCTTTTCTTTTCTGCCCCTTGCGGACACGGGCAGGCACGGCCTGAGCGAAAAGTCCGCTACTGATGTTTGGGTGCCATGAATCCGCGTTGCGGGCAGCGCCCGAGGCATCACTTGCTACTTCGACTTGGGAGCCCTAGAAGCGCGATGCTTATAATGTGCACTATCTCTACTTTCCAATAACTGTCACCCCTCGTTTTTTCATCAGAAAAAACGTCAGAGGGTCTACGAGTTTTTTTTGTTTCCTTTTGTCATTCCGGGCTTGTTTTTTTACTGTCATTCCGGGCTTGACCCGGAATCCAGGTGGTTAAGGAATCAATGTTGACCTGGATACTGGCTCGGAGGCCGGTATGACAGATAGAAAAAATTCCGTACTGTGACAGAAGAGAGAAAAAATGCCGCGTTATGACAGGAAAGAATTAATTCGAAGATCCCTGGACGATTGCTCCGCAATCGAGGGATGACTTTTTTGGGGGACAGTTGCTCGTAATTGCGGGATGACCGTTCCTGAAAGAAAGGACGGAAGGACAGGAGAGAGGGACAGCAACATTGCCCTTACAAAAAAAATTATCCTTGCATTTTCTCTTATTTGCATTAATCTTACTTTTGCATCCGGGTGAGCCGGGTGCGGTGTCTAGAAAACATCTTGTAACTTGTCCACTATTTTGGTGGAGTATCGAAAATAAGCACGCTTGCGTGACGAATAACGATGACTGCGTTACACAGTTTTCTAGCTCCACCGCCGCCGGCGCTTATCCCGAAACCGCAGACCGGCTTGAGTTGGGATATTATACTGCTTACGGCCTTACTGCCAGGTTGCTCAAATATTATAACAAAGACATCAAAATCGAGCTCGTCGACAGAGAATAGGTAACAAAAAACCCCGGAAAATCCGGGATTTTCATTTTTCGTTTTATCAACGTTCCTTTTTTATGGCGGCGATATTGCGGACATAGGCAATATCGCTTTCCAGATTTTCCAGTCTGACCGGAAGTTTGCGCCGCCAGTTGGGGTGCTGGTCACGATCAATGCCGGGGACATTCTGCATTTTTTCAACATGGAGAATGTCCTCAAGCTGGCTTAGAAAGACTTCCGAAGGCGCCCGCGCCACAAAACGGTGCACGGCTTCTTCAATCCCTTCGGGATAGGCTTCGCCATACAGATAGTCGCCCCGGCGCGGTTTGTCTTCCGGCCAGACAGCGTTGCTGTCCAAGGCAAACAACAGTTTGCGCCGTTCCAGCTCGCGTTCATGATAGCACCAATTCATTTGTTCTTCGGTATAGATGCCGAGCTTGTGTTTTTCGGCAATTTCATAACCAAACCACCACATCTTAAGCGGCGGCATATCATGAGTTCCGACCGAAGCAAAAGCTTTGGCCGGGTACTCGGAAGGAGATTTAAAGTCGCTGCTGCCGAGCGGGCGTTCGACCCAAAGCACGCTTAATGAGCCAATATTCTTTTCCGCCATTTTTTTAATAAAGCCCTCGGGAACAATGCCGATACTCTCACCGACAATCGTACAACGGTTGAGCCAGCTTTCAATGGCCAAAATATTCAGCATATCGGCAAAATTATAAAGCACATAGCTGCCGCATTCTTCCTGATTCAGAATGACAAACAGGCGCATCAGCCCCATGGCGTGGTCAATTCGCAGAGCGCCGGCATTGTGCATATTGGCGCGCAAAACCTTGATATAAGGTTCATAAGCGCGCTCCTTGAGCACTTCGGGGTGGAATGCGCCCAGCCCCCAATTCTGACCGTTGCAGAACAGTTCATCCGGCGGTGCACCGGCGCCGGCATCTTTAATAAACGTCTCATAATCGCCCCAAAGTTCAGCGCTGTTCTGACAGACGCCGACCGCCAGATCGCGATACAGCCCGATTTTCAGCCCCTGTTCGTCAATATGTTTTTTGACGGCGTCAAACTGACGTTCGGCTTCAAACTGCAGGTATTTGAAAAATCCAATCCGTTCATGGTGCTTTTTGGCATATTCAGCCACGGCCCGCGAATTGGAATTGCGGTATTCTTCTTCCCAGGCTTTCCACCCGCCCCAAACCGTGTGCGCCCGTTCTTCGGACAAAGCCTGAAACAAGGCCAGCTTATCAAGCTCCGCGCCCTTGCGGCGGCAATAGGCTTCATAATCGGCATAATACGGCGATTTTTTATCCTGAAGCATACGGCGGTACAATTTTTCGAGCATGGTTATTTTCAGCTCATAAACCGGCGTATATTGAATTAGCTCACTATCGCGCAAGCCGGCAACCTTGTCCCGGCAAGAAGCCATATCTTCGGGCGTAAAGCCGGGCACTTTTTCAACATCAATATAAATCGGGTTCAGGAACAACCGGCTGACAGAACCATAAGGACTGGCATCTTCGGGGAAATCATGGGAAAGGACATTCAGCGGATTCAGGCCGATAACGTCGGCACCGGAACGTTTGCAGATATCGACCAAACCATACAGGTCGGTAAAGTCCCCTATTCCCCAGTTGCGGCTGCTGTTCAGAGAATACAGCTGTACGGCAAAACCCCACAGGCGCTCTTTCTCGAGCGTTTCGTTGGCATAGCATTTTTCTGGAGCCACCGCCAAAACCGATTTGTATTTTTTGCCGCCGGTTTCCAGTTCAATTTCATAATAACCGACTTCCAGGCGGCCGTTGATTTTGACGACGACTTTTTTATAAACCGTATGCCCGATGGTATAGCGGCCGCCTTCATCGAATACGCAAAACCCGGGTTCAAAGCTTTCTTCGTTACCGCGGTAGCGTAAGCGCAGTTTCAGGTCCGAAGTATCGTGGTTTTCGGGCAGGACGACATCAAACCAAATGTCTTTCTGTTCAACAACCGAAATGCTTTCCAGCGTTTTTTGCCATCTCTTTTTATAATGCAATTCTATGGAACGGGCGATTTCTTCTTCGTTTCCGGCTTTGTAACCCAATTTTTCCGCCAACAGCCTGACGACATTGTCTTCAATTTCGTGTTCCTGATTGCAGGCGTCGGTATAAGAAGTCAGAATGCCGATTGTGTCGGCTAGTTTTTGCAGGCTTGAAGTCATCGTCAATATTCTCCTATTTTTTAATCTCAAACAGCAATACGCTCCAAGAAGGGACTTTGATAAGCTGTTGGGATTTCAATTCCTTGGGCGGATTAAATTCCAGAGAGCTGTCAAGAAGCAAGTTCCATTTCAGGCTCTCATCGAGAGGCGGCAGCCGCCATTTGAGCATATTGTTATTGGCGTTCAATATACAATACAAATAGCTGCGGCCGTTATAAACAGAATAAGACAGGCTGCGGCGGTCGCCGTTTTGCCAATCGGCCAGCGCAAACTCGGTGCCGCTTTCGGTATACCAGGTCAGATCTTTTATTTTTTTGCGCCCTTCGGGCTGGCCGGTAAAAAACTTGCGGCGCTTAAAATAGCTCAGGCGGCGGCGCAGATTTATCAGGCGACGGGAAAAGCGCGCCATCTGCTTGCCGATATCGCTTATCCCTTCCCAATTAATCCAAGTGATGACGTTGTCCTGATTATAGGGATTATTATTACCCATTTGGGTATTGGCAAATTCGTCGCCGGCAAAAATCATCGGCGTACCGAAAGACAACAGCAGCGTTGACAACATCGCCCGAGCCCGGCGCAGGCGGTTCTCCCTGACGGCGGGTTCTCCGGTTTCGCCTTCCCAACCGGAATTCCAGCTCCAGTTGCTGTTAGAGCCGTCGCGGTTGTCTTCGCCATTGGCAAAATTGTGTTTCTGGTTATAGCTGACCAAATCACGGAGGCAAAATCCGTCGTGGGCGGTAATGAAATTGACGCTGCTCCAGATATCGCGATTGTTATAATTGAACACATCGCTGGAACCGCTCAGGCGGCTGGCCAAATCTCCGGCCTGAAAATTATCGCCTTTCCAAAACCGGCGCACCGTATCGCGGTATTTGTCATTCCATTCGGCCCAGCCGGGCGGAAAGGCGCCAACCTGATAGCCGCCGATGCCGATATCCCAAGGCTCGGCAATCAACTTGGCTTTTTTCAAAACCGGATCCTGAGCCACGGCATACAAAAATCCGCATTTCTGACTGACTGCCGTCCGCTGGCGGCAGAGCGTAGTTGCCAGGTCAAAACGAAAACCGTCCACATGCATTTCCTGCACCCAATAGCGAAGGGAATCCATAACCAGCTCCAGAACATTCGGATTTTGGATATTAAAAGATGCGCCGCAGCCGGTACTGTCGTAGTAATAACGCCGGTTTTCGCTGCTCAATGTATAGTATGAGGCATTGTCAATGCCGCGGTAGCAGACAGTCGGCCCCAGTTCGTTTCCTTCTCCGGTATGGTTATAAACCACGTCGAGGATAACCTCAAGACCGTGCCGGTGCATATTTTTGACCAGCTCCTTTATTTCGTTCAGGCTGTCGCCGGCCAGGTATCTCGGTTCGGGAGCAAAAAAGCTGAAACTCTCGTACCCCCAGTAATTGTCTTTGACATATCCCTTTCTGTGGCGGCTGCTGAAAAATGCATGGACCGGCAAAAATTCTACGGCGGTTACGCCCAGCCATTTCAGATAGCTCAAAACGCTCTGATGATTGAACCCGGCAAAGGTACCGCGTTTGCAGTCAGGCATTTGCGGGTGCAGTTTGGTATAGCCTTTAAGGTGGGTTTCGTAAATGATGCTTTCTTCAATGGCATACCCCGGCGACTCAACACCCTCCCAATCAAAATCATCACAAGTTACAACCGATTTCGGCACATAGGGGGCGCTGTCCAGCGTACTGTACGAGAGGTCTTTGAGCGGACTGTCCCAATCATAGCCAAACAATGCCTTATGCCAAATCAGACGCCCGGTGAGCTTTTTGGCATAGGGGTCAATCAAAAGCTTGTTAGGATTGAAGCGATGCCCCTCTTCCGGCAAATACGGCCCGTAAACACGATAGCCGTAAACCTGTCCCGGTTTTAATCCGGGCAGGTAAAGATGCCAGATGCTGTTGTCATTTTCGGTAATGGCGTAGCGGGCAATTTCATCTACGCCGGCATCATCAAACAAGCAGACTTCAACTTTTTCGGCATTGGCCGAGAATAATGCAAAATTTACACCCTTTCCGTCCCAGCTTGCCCCCAAGGGCCATGCTTTTCCATCTGCGGGTTTGATTTTTTGCATTATCGGCTCCTTTGTTGTCGGTTTTATCTCACCGGTTTGATAACAATGGTTGACAGCGGCGGCAGGGTCAATCGGACTGAATTCGGCTTATCATTACAAGGCACGTTTTCCGCCTGCATAAAGCCTTCGTTCTTAACGCCGCTTCCCCAGTAGTTTACATCGTCACTATTAAAAATTTCTTGATAACGGCAAAATTCATTGACGCCAATACGGTAATCATGCCGCACAACCGGCGTGAAGTTGCAGACTACAATCAGATAATCTCCCGGCGTTTCGCCCTTGCGCATATAAGAGATGACGCTGTCGTTGGCGTTGCTGTGGTCGATCCACTCAAACCCGCGGTAGTCAAAATCAATCTGATACAGCGGCGCATTACCCTTATACATCAGGTTCAAATCGCGGACGCAATTCTGCATTCCCTTATACATCGGATGTTCCAGCAGGAACCAGCGCAGTCCTTCTTCCGAATTCCACTCCCAGTCATGGCCGAACTCGCAGCCCATGAAGAGCAGCTTTTTGCCGGGGTGCGTGTACATAAAGCCATAGTAGGCGCGCAAGTTGGCAAACTTCTGCCACTCGTCGCCGGGCATTTTGGAAAGCATTGAGCCTTTGCCGTGAACAACCTCGTCATGCGAAATCGGCAAGATAAAGTTTTCGTTAAATGCATATAGCAATCCGAAAGTCAGTTTTCCATGTTCATATTTGCGATATACCGGATCTTTGCTGATATATCTTAAAGTATCGTTCATCCAGCCCATATTCCATTTGTAGCCGAATCCCAAACCGCCCATGGAGGTCGGGCGGGAAACCATCGGCCAGGCCGTCGACTCCTCGGCGCAGGTAAAAGCGCCTTTGCATTGGCCATAGACCAGCTCATTCATCTTGCGCAGAAAAGAAATGGCCTCCAGATTTTCGTTGCCGCCGTACTGGTTGGGAATCCACTCGCCGTTTTTGCGCGAATAATCCAAATACAGCATGGAAGCAACGGCATCAACGCGCAGGCCGTCAATATGAAATTCCTTAAGCCAATACAAAGCGCTGGCGCAAAGGAAATTGCACACCTCGTTGCGACCGTAGTTATAAATTTTCGTCCCCCAGTCGCGGTGTTCTCCTTTGCGCGGATCGGCATGTTCATACAAATGGGTACCGTCAAACTCGTTCAGGCCGTGGCCGTCTTTGGGGAAGTGGGCGGGAACCCAGTCCATGATGACGCCGATGCCGGCCTCGTGGAACTTGTCAATCAGATAACGCAGATCGTCCGGCGTGCCGAAACGGCTGGTGGGAGCAAACATTCCTACCACCTGATATCCCCAGGAACAATCAAGCGGGTGCTCGCAGAGGGGCAAAAATTCGACGTGGGTAAAGCCCATGTTGGTTACATAAGGAACCAGCGTATCGGCCAGTTCGCGATAGGTCATAAACTCGTTGTTTTCTTTGCGCCGCCATGAGCCGAGATGGACTTCGTAAATTGACATCGGCCTGTCAAAGCTGTTGGCCTGTTCGCGGTATTTCATCCAGTTTTCATCACTCCACTGATAGCGGTTGATGTCGTAGACGACCGAAGCGGTATTAGGTCTTTTTTCCGCGTAGAATCCAACCGGATCGGACTTGACCAAAATATAATCTTCGGGGGTTTTGACCTCGTATTTGTAAAATTCGCCTTCGCCGATGCCGGGAACAAAAATATCCCACACACCGCAGGTCGGATGCTTGCGCATAACATGGGCGCGGCCGTCCCAGTTATTGAAAGCGCCGACAACGCTGACACGTTTGGCATTCGGAGCCCACACGGCAAAGCCGACACCCTTGACGCCGTTTATTTCCATCGGGTGGGCGCCGAGTTTTTTATACATTTCAAGATGGTTTCCTTCGGCCAGAAGGTAAACGTCAATATCCCCCAAAACCGGAGGGAAGCGGTATTCGTCTTCTTTGATATATTTATGCCCCATATCGTTTTCAATACGAAACCTGTAGGGGAAATTTTCGACGGCGCCGAGATTAATCTGAAAGAATCCGCGATCATCCAAACGGGTCATGAAACCGACCGGAGAATCATCATAACGCAGCACTTCAATACTGACGGCATGCGGTTGATAAGCGCGGATAAAAACTTCTTTGCTGCCTTTGTCCTTATGAATGCCGAGCACGGAAAAAACATTGCCGTGATCGCCGTTTATTACAGCTTCCATTTCTGCTTTTGATAATAAATTTTCCATAAATATACCCCGTATCCAAGACTCTAAAATTAAGGTTAAAAATACTTCAAGATTCATCTATAAAACATATAGAATTATTTGCAAGAAAATATCTTCATTTTTCAATTTTTTTTGTGAAATGAGCAAATTAAAACTTTTTAGTATTGACGTATAAAATTTTGATTATATATTAAAAAATGATTAGTAAAATTTTTTTATTTTTTCAGGAGTTGATTATGGCTACTAAACTTAACGAAAACGCAATCAGAGAAGCTGCTTATTACATCTGGCAAAACGCCGGCTGCCCGAGCGGCCAGGAAGCCCAACACTGGGCCATGGCCATTGAGCAGCTGTCAGGTTCCTGCAGCAAAAAATGCTCTTCTTCGTCCAAGAAAAGTTCTGCGAGCTGTGCCAGTAAAAGCAGTTCTTCCGCCAAGAAAAGCTCTAAAAAATAATTTGAGCCTTTTCTGGTAAAAACGCTGAAAAACCTCTGCAAACGCGGAGGTTTTTTTATGCCTTTCCGACAGCGGAAACGACATAGCCCATAACCTTTTCGCCGCCTTCGGTACGCAGTTGTTTCAGTTCTGACTTTTCGATGTTGAAGCCGTGTTTTCCGAGCGTGTTTTGCAGATAGGAAAAACGATGCGCAAAGCGCCCGGACAAATGCAGATACCAATCCGAATCATCATAGACGTTCTGCGTAACGGTAAAGATGATCCGCCCGTTTTTTTTGAGCGCAAAAGCAAAACCCGCGAATACCGAATCAAGATCGCCGAAATAAGTCAAAACGTCGGCGGCGGCTATAAGGTCGTATCGTTTTTTATGTCCGGACAGGAAAGCACACAGTTCTTGGCAATAAAGCCTGGCGTAGAGTTTTTTCCGGGCCGCTTCCGCCAGCATTCCGGAAGAAAGGTCGACTCCCTCCAAGCCGTGCCAGGAAGCGTATTTTTTCAAGAACGGGGCGCACAGGCCGGTTCCGCATCCGGCATCAAGAATCCGCAGTTTTTTCCATTTCAGACCACCATAAAACCCGGCCGCAAATTCAGAAACATATTGGGGCGCCGCATAATCCAATCCGGCCAGAACGGTTTCAAAATCCGCGGCAAAAACATCAAAAACCGTATTGACATAACCGCTGTCGGCAATGCCTGCATCCCGGTCGTTTCTCAAGGCCCGAATCATAAATTTCACCTGCGGGTCGGATCCGAATTTCCGTTCCCACAAATCGACTTCCCGGGCAATAGATGCAGCACCTTTTTCCTGGGCGGTTTCATAGAGCAGATAATTCAAATTCAGCTGTTGGGAGGCATCGCCGCCGCTTTTTTCAACCGCACGCAGCGCATAGGAAAAAGCGAGGGAAAAACTGCCTTTTTTCTGCCAGGCCTGGCTCAACGAGTTCGCCGCCCAAAAATCCAGCGGGCACAGTTTCAAAAGCCTGGTGAGAATCGTTATTGCCTCATCATAGTTTTTCATATTCAAAAGCGCGTTTCCAAGCAGCGACAAAGCAGCGGCATTTTCAGGCTCGGCCAGCAATGCGCGTTCGGCATACCCTTTCGCCTGCGAATATTGTTTTTCTTCAAAACAGACATTGGCCAGGTTAATCAGATTGACCACATAATCCGGGCACAGCTTTTCTATTTTCTGATAGCAGAACATTGCTCCGGGATAATCGCGGCGGCAAAAATAGGCATTGCCCAACAGGGTCAATACCCGGCAATTATCCGCTTCCGTTTTCAAAATGCGGCGGCAGATTTTTTCCGTCCGTTCAAACGCGCCCCGGCGGTAAAAGTTTTCGGCTTTGCGGATTAAGCTTTCGGTTTTGTCTTGCATTTGCCTTTCCCGGTTTGTTTTTTGGCTTATTTTATCTTTGCGGGACTTAAAATTTGCTAAAGACGATTAAAAAAAATTACGATAATCATAAAAAAACTATTGACGGCGGCAACTAAATATATTATCAATGCCGATATCTGATGGGGGTATGGCGGAACTGGTAGACGCGCTAGACTCAAAATCTTGTGGCCTCAGGCCGTGTCAGTTCGAGTCTGACTACCCCTACCATTTTGAAAAGCCTTGTTTTTTTATCAAGGCTTTTTATTTTTTCTATTATTTTATTCTGACTTTTAAGCGCAAATTCCCTCATATAAGAATCAAATACTTAGCATATAGAGTCAGAATGAAATTTTAATAATTTTGCCTGTATTCAATCAAACAAAGTCCCAATTCTTCCGTCGTCGCTTTGGGCTTATTTATAAGTTCATCATAGCAGGTAATGACCTTTTTATTTTCCGTCAACGACTTTTTGCATGAGCAGCTTGAAATCATCAGGCACAGGCTTATCAGCCCAATCGCGATAATTACTTTCTTGGTTATTGAAGCTTGTTTTTTTGATCTCAGATAACCTGTTTGCATTCTCGTTCTCCTGTTTTCGTTTGAGTTTAAGAGCCTCATGCGCTTCTTTTTCTGCTTCATAATTTTTTTCCCAAGAAGCGCTTTTATTATAAAAGTACTTTGCTACTGCAATCGCTAAAAATAATGCAGCAATAAGCCCACATAATATTTTCCGCATCATCAGAATCCAACTCCCAAAAGAATTAAGAAAGCCCGGGCAACATTTTCAGCATACTCGGGCTGGATTAACGCAACAATGGCGACTATCAAAGCCGCCACTAAAAAGATTTTTAATTTATATTTAATCAATTTTCTCATCGCAGCATCCATATTCCAAAACCAAAAACAAAACCGGCGGCAAGCTCGGCCCACTTTACCGGCTTATTTAGCCACTCCGGCATATTTACGAATAACCAACTCTCCCGCTCGCTTAAGCTGTGGCAAAAAGCATAAATCGGACTGACACATAAACCGATTAAAAGGAATCGACAGTCCAGCAAAGCCAACGGCAGCAACGGACAGGTATAACGCAGAGTCATATACAGAAAATCATAAACAAAACCGTATTTATGCTGCGGCAATAGATAATCGCACGGAATGTGGTACCAGCGCTCGTTATAGCGCACTACCGTCGAAACTGACGGTTTTTTATCGCGCCCAATGTCAAAACAGGCACCGTGACCGCGACTCCAGAACTGGGCATACAGATATACGGCCAAAACTATGGCGATTATCCAGTTTAGCCAACTGTCAAACTGATACAAAAAAACCGGTATCATTAAACAGATACCGGCTATTGCCTGTAATCCCCGCCAACCAAGCCATTTATGTTTTTCGGCAAAACCGCCGCCCAACCAACGTCGCCAAAAAGCCATAACTACGCCGTAAAATAAAGCAAAAATAAAATTTACCATTTTTTTAGCTCCTTTTAATTTTTAACATATTGTCTAAACGCCGTAATAAATTTTTCCGGCGTCCCCTTTCCCTTACGGGTATTATAATATTTTTTCCAATACTCAGCCATTCCGGCTAAATCGTTAGGAATTTTTTCGGTAACCCGATAATAAATAATTCGACAAACAGCCGCCTGAAACATTAAATTACAGGTCAGATTTTGTCCGGCGTCCAGCCCCTCACAATATAAAGCCATGACTTTTGCTTTTAGTTCCGGGCGAAAATCAAGGTAATTTTTCATCAAATCTTCATAGGTTGCCATTTCGATTTGAAAAATGCCCAGAGCCGGGCCATTGGGATATTGCCGTAAAAACTCTCCGCACTGACTTTCGACGCACGCCGTTCCTAAGACCAACGCCACCGCCTCAGGGGAATAAAGCTCAATCTTTTCTAAGGCTGGCTGAATTACTAAATCTTTTAACTGTACTGCTTTCATGAATCGTCTCCAAAATACTGTCAATTCTCCGACTGTCATGCTCAATCTTATCACTATTATCATTGATACGATGATGTGCTGACTTGGTAGATTGTTCGACTATTGCCATTCGTTCAATCAAAGAATTGTGTTTATCCTGTTTTTTCTCAAGATTATTTAATTTCTCCTCAAAGAATCGCTGATTACACTTTACTGTCACGATTATCGCCGTAATGGAAACTGCCTGAATGACAATTTGCATCACCATCTCAAAATTAAAGCTCATCTTCATTGCTCCAGCTGATTTCTTCAACCTCTGCGGCCGTCTGCGCATTTTCAATCTGCGCCTTTAGCCCCGTTGCCTTTTCATGGCAGCTATTTGACCATTGTGCCAAAGCAGCAACCAACCCTTGGAGTTCTGCTGCAGTTAGGTCGATTGTCGTATTATCCTGACATGTCCAGGTAATTGTCGGTTCGCCTTGCTCGTCGCCGATAACCGCCGGCATAACCACCATAGCCTGCGCCGCACAGCTTATTCGCCGGCAGGAAATCGGATCGCTGTCAAACGTTTTCCCCATATATTCAAATCCGCTTTGCTCGGCAGCGTCACGAGCGGCATTGATTTCAGCCCGTTTAGCTATTTTTAGTTCTTCAAGGGTGGCCTCAGGAATAATAATCTTATTAATTCGAAAGTATCTGTGAAGCTCTACTACGGTGTATTTTTCTTCTTTAACAACTAATTCATCATTCTCATAAGCTTCAACTGTGCGAGTTTTTTCAACCTCGACTTCTTTTCGTTTTTCAATAAGTTCATCAAATGTAGCTCTGTGTTCTTTACACCAATTTCGAGCATTATTGAAATTTTCATCCCATGTCGCGTCCACATATTCTATAATATCATTGTAATTGAACATTTTAATTCCCCTTATAAACTATTTTAACATAACCTGAAGATCCTGGATGACTACCAGTTGGCGCAGATCCAGACCCGCCTGCACCATAGCCATTATATACCGAAGCTCCTCCGGCGGCAGAAGCGCTACTTAATGAGCCAGATTTATGACTTCCACCATTACCAGCCTTGTTTAGTGTTGTAGATATTATAGATGCAGTTACATTTGGAGCGGCACCACCAGCAGGATAATTACCAGAACCAGAACCTCCGAAGGTTTTAACAATATTTCCTAGTGCAGAACTTCCCCCCGAACCTCCAGAATTAGAACCACTAGACCCACCTGATCCAACTATTATTTCATAACTCCCTTTGGATATACTTATTTGTCCAATAAACCCAGAACCAGAGCCGCCTCCTGAAGCTTGAGCAGAAGATGATTTATACCCCCAACCACCACCACCACCAGCAATACAATAAACTTCATATTTACCTTTTTCTAGTGCAATATTGTATGTACCTGCTGTTGTTTTTTCAAATACTACCGTATCAAGAGGATAAGCTAAAGACGTGTATAAAAGCTGTGAACCTTTATATATTTTACCAATTTTTGTTTTACCCAAATACACATCTTTATTTTTTTGTGAACCTTTGTAAACAGTCATAGTTTAGTCCTCCGGTATATAATAAAAAGTATTGGCATTAGGGTTGGCTGGTAAAATTGATACAACTTGATGTAATTGTCTAACCCAGGACGTTGTGGCTATATTAGTGTCATTACTCGTATTCGCTGGGGTATTAGCTTGTGAAAAAGGTTTATCGTTTTGGTCATACCCAACGCCAATGGTATTCCAAGCATTGTTTGCATGGTTTCTGGCCGCCATAATCGCAACCGACTTCCCGTCAGTCGTATTCTGGTGCTCAAAAATAGCCTGCACTTTGTTATTCTTGTCAAACAAGCGAATTTCAGTTGTACCTGAAATTGTTGTGCTTGAAAGGTCTACGGCGGTATTTTGAATATCAATAGCCGACCCGGATTTGATGATGCCAATTCCCGAACCAGAAAAAGTCTTTCGGCCGGAGATGCTCTGAGAACGGTTGTTGTTTGTAACGACAATATTGCTGTCCCAGTTCCCGGATGTGTCAAAGCCGTGATACAGCTCAGAATTGCTGGAACCGTCCAGGTTGGAAACGCTCCAAGCGCAACGGACAAGCCCGGTTGGTCCAATATGATGACGAAACCAGGTCAGCCAGTTTTTTAATTTATCCAAAAAAGCAAAACCGACATATTGACTTTCTGCGGGTATAGAACGCTCCATCTCATCGTTTTGAATCAATAAATGCTGTTGCTGACGGCCGCCAGATTGGCAAAATGTCTTAACGCCTTTAACGGTTTGGTTACCTGTGAGTTTGACGTTCTGCGCGTCTAAGCTATCCATAATGTCGAGTATGCGCTGATTCGCTCCTGCTGCTTTCAGCGGCGTTACGATTTTGGTATTGTCCGTTCCTGCCAGCATTTCTTCATCCGTTGCAATTTCCGCAATACCTGCTACCGTTTCGGAGGCCTCCGGAAGATTAACGATTTCCTCAGCCTCATCGCGATACTGTTTAGCCTCAGCAGCACTTTGAGCTGCGGCATCGGCGGACGCATCAACCGAATCCTGCTTTTTGGCGGCATTGGCATTATACGCGGCCAATTTAGCTTCATGGTTGTCGTTATAAATCTTCAGCTTGGCATCATGATTACCGTTATAAGCCGCCAGCTTCTCCGAGGCATTATTATTAAATACCTCGGTTTTGGAGGCAACATTGGCATCAAATAGCCCCTGTTTTTCGGCCACGTGAGTATCAAACCCCTCTACGGTTTTGGCTGCTGAAACAGCACTTTGCGCCGCTTCTGATGCCGATTCTTCTGCCGCTGCTGCTTTATCTTCTGCGATTGCGGCTTTTTCTTCGGCTGTATTTTTGGCAGCCTCACACTGTGCAACATATTCATCCAACAATTCATTCGGATCATCCGTTGAGCCTATCGGCAATTTAACAGCACGGTTTAATTGTTCTTCCTGCTCCTGATTTTGCATTGTAAGCCGGTCAATTTCCTTTTCAATCGCTACTGCATCAAAAGCTTTACCGTTTTCTGGGGCATAATCTTCAATTATGTCCGTTTTTCTGTACACAACCAGTTTCTGGTCAGCTGCAAGAGGACTTCCACTCAACGGATAGGTAATTTCGCCGCCGTTTTTACCGTCATTGGTTAATTTAATTGAAAATTCGGTCGGCAGAATTTCAATTTCTTCTCCCGATGGCAAAACCCGTAGACAATTAATTTGCCCCTTTCCAATCACCTGCATAGAGAATTGAAATTGAGTATTTGCGCCGTCACCCATAAAAATTTCTTTAATATGTAATGTGCTGATCGCCATTTATACCTCCATAAAATAAAAAAGGAGCCAAGCCCCGTTAAAACTTAAATCATTCTTCGTCTTTCTCCCTAAGCGCATAAGGTGACCACCCGAGCCACAACAGCACTTCTTTGAAATATTCTCCCTCCTCGGCATAACTTCCAAAGTTCTGGATAACGTCCAGCGGATACTTAACCGGAATGCCGGTCAGCTCCCCGGCAGGTTTGCCAAATGCCTTGACAACATCCATATATTCATCAACATCAATATCGCCCTCGGCCAACTTAATAAAGAACTTTGCCAAATCTTCGCCGCTGCCCCAGAAAGGAACAACATCACGCACGGCAAGCCTTGTTCCTTGCCATGTTTCAGATGTTCCCAGCGCAATATCCAAACCATTTTCCAGAACACTATTCAAGATGAAGATACCATTGAGCGACCCCAGCAGTCCTGCGCGCAGCTGCGCTTTTTTATCCCAGTCGAAACCGTCTGATGCCCATTGAAACAAACAAGGCAGCAACACGTGATAAATAAACAGCGTCTTGAGCGCCTGCCCTTTGTCCATCCGTCCGGTCATCAATCCGCGTACGGCGTTGATTTCTTTGCGCAAATACTGATTTTGTGAACTCTGAAACATAGTAAACGCCCGCAAAAACGGGTTGCTCTGCCAATAGCTCTGCTGGCTGAGCCGACCGGACTGCTGCGTTTCGTCAGTAACACGCTCAAATCTTTCCAGCGCTTTTTTCCTGGCCTCGGCTTCGCTCATTCCGGCCGCCAGATTCTTTTTCAACTCGGCTTTATACAATGCCCAGCCGCCAAGATAAATGGCGCCGCGGTCGCCGAGCTTAATGTTGACCATCATCAATTCGCGAAGTTTCACTTTGCCGGTGTTTTTCTTAAACAACTCCAGTTTTGAAAGTTCGGCAAAATCCTTGATAATATTGACGTCTCTGGTCTTCATCAAGGTTGTGCTGCCCAGTATTTCCATAGCTTCCTTCGGATGAGCCGCAAAATCCGCCACGCCTTCAACAAACTCTGCCGTGCTCATGTGCTCCCAATAGGCCGGGAAAGATGTCAGCTGCTTAATCATTAATGCCGGTTTTGCAGCCAGAACCGATACTGCATAATTGGAACGAATTTTATTCCATAATTCGCCATAGCCGAATTTATTCATAAACCGATCATTACTAGCCATGCGCGAAACTTCATAACCAATCCGGCTTTCCATCTTTTTACCAAACAAATTGCGAATAATATTTTTGACCTTAACGTCCCCCATTACGCTATTGATGTCTATGAGTTTGTCCGACCACGCAATCCAGTGATTGGAATTAACGATATAATCCTGCAATACGGCAAAAGCGCCTTTGATTTTGACGGCGCCGGCCTTGGCCGTTCGTTGTTTTACACCCGAAAATCCCGCATAGCCTGTCATATCGCCGGTATCAACTTTGATTCCGCCCCGCTCCATCGACCGCGGCGAATAAAACGGCCGTTTGCCGAGACTAGTACCATATTTGTCCTCGTAGAAGGCGTTAATTTTCCGGTAATTATCATCATAGAACTCAAACAGGGCATTGGCCACCGCCCGGTCTTGTGCCGTCAACACTTCGTTGACCTCGACCAGAAAAGCATCATTATACTGCAAGATCTCGTCATTTTTCATCATCTCGCGTGTTTCTCTGTCCTGAGACTTCATCCAAATGTCCAGCAGCTGGTCTTTGGTAAATGTCCGGCGATTACTGCCCCACTCAATCGTTGTCTTCTTTTGGAGTTCCTCGTTAACGTAACGGCTCAGCGAAATACCCGCATTATCCGCGCTGCTCAGGCCTTTCTCAATCAGGCGCGAGGCTTTTTCGCCGTCATTGGCCACGCCCAGTGCTTCCGTCTGCTCGGCCTCAAACACATCTAGATTCCGACTGAGCGCGCTCTGCCCGGTTTTAGAACTTTTGTCATTCATTGATAAAATATCCATCAACCCGTTCCAAGACATCTGGCTGGTACCGAGTTGATTGACAAACTGACGTAGTTTGCCGCGTTCCTTTCGCCAATCAATGCTTCCACTGTTGGTTAAAACGTCCACCGCCTCGCCAATCATCCTTGCTTTACGCTTGCGTTTGGCTTCGGCCGTCACGGCGGTTGTCAGCCGTCCGGTATTATAGCTGTCCGAAATCGCATTGTATACATCAAGCAGCAATGTCGCATCGGCTTTCTTGGCCGGGATTGATAGGATTTTGTTGTCAAAGACCAGACTGTCCATGTCCCCGCTCTCTTCACCGCGAATCATGGCATTAATCAGTTTGACGTTCTCGGCAATTTTTTCCCTTGCTTCATATTTATCCATAGCCATCAACTCGCGGATATGGTCAAACTTTTTATTCATTTCCAAATTGGGAAACCACCCGACCACTTTTCCGCCTTGTGTCCGCGGCTCCGTCCACTTAAGCAGACGTTCAATCTTGGCAACAACGTCATTCTTATTGAAGTTTCCGCGTTCCAGAATTGACTTATACTTCATCTTGTCAAACGGATTCAGGGCTTCATGGTGCCGGACGTTGCTTTCCTCAAACTTTTTCAGCTCCTGATTAAAGTCTTTGCGTTTCAATTCACCACTTTTCAGACGCTCGACCAAACCATCCATATCGGCGCGGCTCATTTTGCCTTCATCCAAAAGGCGGATTGCTTTACTGACAACATTAGGCGCAATTATGCCGCTCTCAAGAGATTCCGCCATTTTCTGCCCGGAAATCTGCATTGTAAAATCAAGAGAACGCCCGCCCAGCATATCATCAAAAATCTTGCGAATGCCGTCATTGAGTTTTATACCGTCTAAACGGCGCACTTCTGACCAAATGCCGCCAATCCATTTGCGGAAACGAGCAAACACTTTGCCCAAAAGCGTATTCGGCGCTCGACCATCCAACAGATAGACTTCAAAAGAATTGGCAAAATACTCGTGCTGTTCTTCGGTCAGTTTGCCGTCAGTCGAACCAACATATCTATATATGGCATCCAGTTGTGCTTTGGTAGCCTCATTGTCCGAAAAACGGCGCATATCGTCCAAAAAGAAATGCCCTAACTCGTGAATAACGGTTGAGGCATCGGCATTTTCAAACAAGTAAATGATACTTTCCTGATTGCTTCGCTGATATGCTCCGCGTGGATTTTGCCCGTTCTGCGCCACAGGTTTATTGACATTTTCATCCAAAACTGCTATAATATCAGATAGAGAACGACCCGGAGAAACTACTGTAAGGTCATGGGTAAATGGTGACCATCCGGGCGTTCTTTTTTGCATCCAGTTTTTATTATCTAGTTTGAAAGCCGTCTGCACAAGATTCCGACCATTCCTCATCCGTTCAAAAACCACTCCGTAATCAATGCCGTTAACATCAACCACCATTTTGACCGGAACACCGTTCATCACGGTTTTGTCGCCCAAATCAGCATCTTTTATTCCGCCATTGCGCATGGCATCAAGTATTCCCAGCCATTCATCCTTGGACAAATCATGCTTGTTATTATCATGAAAAATTGTATTTCTTGGAATATCCAACCCCACCCCGTTAATATCCTCGCTAAAATAGCGGTCTTTGGCGTTTTCGTTTTTGATTATGTCGTCATAAAAAGCGCCGAAATCGGGCAGTTTGCTCTTATACATTGCCTGTTCCCGTACGTTTTCATTTTGCGGCAGATTGGCAAAATTTTCCTGTTGAAAGCGCAGCTTCCAGCGGTCAAGCACGTTTTTAACGTCCTTCCCTTCCGCTCTGGCCAAAGTCGTTGCCCTTGCCGCCAATATCCGCGCCTCAGCATCGGCATACTTCCCGGAGCGACCGGCCGCTGTTAATCCCTCAAAAAAACTGTTGTAAGCTCCGTTAAACTGATTGCGGGCGTCAATCATTCCCAATGATGCCTTGATTGTCTTGTCAATCTCCTCATCGCTCATTTGGTATTTTTCCTTTAAGATTTTGCGGGTTTGTTTGGTCAGGCTTGCAATATCAAGCCCCTCGGGATTAACGTCAGAATCAAGTTCTTTTTGCAGAACGCGGTTCATCTCCTGAATATACAGTCCTGTTTCCTGAAAAAGCATTTCCTGAACGGCATCCGCCATTACCTGACTCTCCTGCGGCGTCAGTTCCGGAGTTTCAGTTTCCAGTATTTTTTTAATTTTACTGTTAACGGCACGGCTGCGATTATTATAAATGCTGGTGCCGATGACCGCGGTACCGGAACCGGTCAGACCGCCGACGACCAGAGAAAACAATGTATCGCTCAATATCTCATCGTCCGAATAGTCTGCTACGTCTGTCACGTTTTCAAATTGCATGCCAAGATAAGTTTGCGCGGCCTCTTCACCCCCTTCCGCAGCAAATCCCTTAAGAGACTGGACAAAGATGCTGTTTGGATGCCGGCTGCCTATTTTCTTTATGGCGGATCTTCCGATTGCGCTTTGCGCCGCCTTAACTGCAGCAGAATTGATAACGCGTTTCCCCAAATCCCGAATAGGCCTGATTTTGGCAATTCCCATTAACAGGCGTTCGCCGGCTAATTCAATGCCGCCCTCAATTGTTCCGGCAACCGTAGCATTAAAATCGGCTTCATCAATATCCATCCCGGCTTCCCGGGCTTTATCAAAATATTCGGTATAACGCATCCTGCCGTACAAACTGCCTATTAAACCTGCCGCTACGGTGGGATTTTTAGTCGCCATTGTTGCCACAACAGCTTCACCGACAGATACGGAGGAGCCGCCCAAAGCTTCAAAAAAACGGTCAGTACTGCCCATTTCGGCTTCCGGGCGTAAAATCTCTTTCCCCTTGTCCCAAAAAGCTTTGTTTTTTGCACGCAATTCGGCAATCCAACGGTTTGCCTCCTTCACTTTATCGGCGATTCTCTGTTTTTCCGCTTCACTGAGATTTTCTCCCCAGCGCGAAAAGTTCCCTTGTTTGACCTCTTCCTGCATCCTTGCCTTTTCCGGCACATGATACATCGCATGCAACGCGGTATCGGTTGCGCTCCCCAGATGTCCGATAATTCCGCGTTCTGCGCTTTGGATAGAATGTTCGATATTTTCGCCCCACTCATTTACGGCTTGTCTTACTCCTTTTTCTCTCACGTCTTCCGCCATTGATAAACCCAATGATGCTGCCAATGCAGAGGGAAAAGGTATAACAGGATATATTGCCTTAATTTTTCCGAAAAAATCTGCTTTATTTTCGCCTTTGGACTGGGTCGCGATTGCAAAACGGGTATCAGTCTCATCAAAACTGACCGGAACGGCATAAACCTCCCCGTCCGTATTATCAAGAACAGTTTGTGCCGGAATGTTTACGTCTTCAAATTCCCATTGCGGTGCCGCACTATCATTCTGCAACAATGCCTGATTTTCGCTGATTTCTTCAAATTCCCAAGACATTAATTTTTTCCCCCATAGGTTTGATAAACTTCCCGACTGACTTCTTTAATGGTGCCGTCGTTCATAACTAATCCGTATTTGCCGTTAGTCTTGTCATAAGCTACTTTTACAACTCTGTTTTCGGTTAGTGGCTTTCCGACCGCCTTTTGTTCCGGCCGGACGGAAATCTGTACCATTCCGTCCCGATCATCCAAAATATAAGTCGGATTGGCGGATTGATTACGCAAAGACTGATAACGACGCACCGCAAATTCCCGCTTTACCCGTTCCTGAGCTTCAGAATAAATCCGGCGCCGGTCATTTTCTTTCAGCTTAAGAATGTCGGCCACCGTATTCAGCTCCTTTGTTTCATCTACAATATCCTGTAAGTTGTCATAATAGAGCTGGTATGCCTCTGTTTTTACTCTGGCATTTGCCGCCTCGAATATCGGGCGCCGTTCTTTTGTTTCTTTTTTGATAACATCATTTCCAATCAAATAATTTTTTTTCAGCCAATCATTAATGCCATTTGTGCCTAAGTCCTCTTCAAACCAAGCATTATCGCTGTATTTATCAATTTTTTCTTTCCACACTTTCATTAAGGGAGCTGATATGTTATTCAAAAGTCGGCCACCCTCGCTTTCTTCAAGTGCTTTTTTATCAATTCCTTCATAAATTAAATCTTGTATTTCCTTGAAGTCTTCAATTTTGGCTTCCTTATTTGATGTTACCGCCCCAATACCTTCATAAATTTTTTGCCTGAGCGCTAATTGTTCCATGTTATCAAGTTTATTCGGACCGGTTTTATATCCCTGCATCCGATAAATCAAGTTTTTGAAGCTGGTTCCTGCTGTTGCCGGCATGGCTGCTTCAATTTCGGCCAAAGACATTTTTTCGCTGCGGGCTTTGTCCAACAGATTGTTGCAACTTTCAGAATCCCCGTAGATGCAGAGCATTGCCTCTTTTTCGACTTCTTTCTTCAAATGCTCTTCCTGTTCGCCTTTTCTTTTCTTCAATACCGCAGATAATGCCGATTTTGTAGTTTCGGAAAACTTGTTTTTATTATCTTCAAAATATGTTATGGCAGAATCGACATCCGTGTCGGCTCGTTTCATAACCTGAGCATTATAAAAGCTATCTTTATATTCTTTGATTTTAGCATCCAGAATTTCTCCGCGGCCGGCATAATTGATTTTAAGAGCGGCCAGCCCCGAATTAAAAGATTGCTCCACCAAATCCGATGCTTCATAATTCGCCAAACTATCCTCTATGGCTGATTTGATGCGAAAAGTCGTATTCTCGTCAAAATATCGCTCTTTCTCCTGAGCTTCAAAACGGCTTAAAGTGTCCAACGTAGCTGAATTGCGGCGGTTGTACATATTGTTCAAACCCTGCCGTTCATAATCGTTGCTGACTTCTTTCAACGTTTTCTGATACCATTCATCGGCAGCCTTTTCCCATTCGGCGGTTGCTCCCAGCGCTTGCTTGCCTTTGCGGGTCAAAATATCGCTGTTAACCTTTTCCCGCCGCAGTTTTTCATACTGGCTTTCCCATTCCATTCCTCGGTTGACGGCATCTTTTTGAGCCTGCTTGTCTGCCTCGTCCTCAATCATTAAACCGGTTCTGTACATTACATTGCCGGCTTGCTGTGCAGCTCTTGCAACGCCGCCGCCGAAAGATGCGGCATTGGCTAACGGCGCCGGCATTCTTGAACGAACAACAATTGTTCCGGTTCGGGTATCAACCATACTTCTCACTCCATAAAAAAAGCCCCGCATAAGCGGAGCTTTATTAATTCATATTATTACTATTAAGCGCAACAATCCATTAAACGATATTCATTCTTATAACCATCTATATTGATATTGTCATTAACACCTTGCATTTGGCTCATGCCAGACAAAGCTTCAACATCAACATCCTTCAAGTCTAAATATTTAACGGCAACCATTCTTATTAAAATGTCAGTCGTGGTATCGGGCTTGGTTTCATTCCTCTCCCACCGGCCCAAACTCAAACCGTTTTTCCCCAAAAGAGCTGCAAAATCTTCTTGAGTAAATCCAATCTGAATTCGCAAAAAACGAATCTCCTTGGCGGCTAAAGCTCCCTTTTTATACACAATACCTTCTGCAATAATCTTATGCAGCTTATTTACTTTTGGAATGCAAATAACTTCTTCGCCTTCAACATCCTTAACAACCGGGATATTATAAAGGTAAACATTATCCAAACCACACTCTGTATAGTGATAGGGCTCTAATAAATTTTTATTACTCATTTTATATCTTCCCACATTGCTGTTATTACTTTTTGTATTTTTATTGCCGGGTTCTTAAACCTATCAACTTCAATCAACAAAATCAAACTGATTTCTCGAATAGAAGCATTATTCCCCAGATATTCTCCTGTTACTTTATACTTATGTATTTTATTACTCGTTGGATGTGTTGCTTTACCGATATATTCAACAACACGCCCATACTTCAACACATTGATAATATCAAGGGTAGTTATTCCTCTTTCTCTTTGCCGTTCAATACAATGACGAGTGTACCACAAATCCAAATCATCATCACGGCCCATCGTATTAACTACGCCCGTAATATATGATAAGTCTTTTATCTTATCTTCTTCATTCATTATATATCACCGTGATACATTACTTCAAGTGAAATTTATATTAAAATATTATTTCAAATTTGCAATATTTATTTTTATCCATATAAAAGTATACCCGCTAATTGTGCATCATCTCATTTGTAAAACAAAATCGACGAGAGGCCTAGCGGGTCTGTTGGTATTTATATGACAATTTTTATTAAAAATGTCAATATTAATCTGACTTGTTACTCTATTTAAATAGGTCGTCATGCGCCCCGGTTGCGATTAAAATCAGCTCATCTTCTGTCGTCTGATAAATAAGCAGCCAATCCGGTTCAATATGGCATTCCCGGCATCCTTTCAGATTACCAATTAAAGCATGGTCTTTATATTTTGCTGGCAAAACCTCTTCTTGCGACAAAAGCCCTAAAACCGTCTGAAACGTTTGCATATTATAGCGTTTTTTCTGACAACTTTTAAGCTGTCTCTTAAAAAAGTTATCGTAGACAATTTTTAGCATTAGTCTTCCTCGCTCAACAAATCAGCCATTGCATCATCAACGGTTTCAAACTTCTTAAAGTTTTCACGATTTTTGCCGTCAATATAATCCCGTGCCCGCTGAGCGGCTTCAATAACTTCGTCCCTGAATACAGGAACTCGCGGCTGAAAAGGCAAAGCCCTTTCGTTTAATACCTGATAAATAAATATTCGTATGCCATCGCTTAGGCTCATTCCCATCTGGCGAAAAATTGCCTCAGCCTCAGCCTTGCTTTTGTCATCAATTCTCGTTTGTATAATACTACTCATTACCCCTCCTTTGTATTACTTTGTATATACAATATAATACAAACACATTTAAAAGTCAATAGATATTTTGTTTACATCCTAAAAGTTACCACGTCGTTGAACCTTGATATTTCCCATTTACTGTTGCAGATGAAGACCCACCGCCTCTTGTGTATGCACCGCTTCCTATTTTTTTCCAACCTTTCCCCGCGGGTTTGTTACCAAACAATCCGGCATCATTCCCCTTAAACAGCAAATTGGCGCTACCATTAAGCAAAGTAGAAAAAGCGCCGATTTTTCCGGCGAGCTTGGCGTTCTTGGCCGCGGCATCATATAAGTTAGCCTGTGTATTATATCCCCAGACCTCGCGGGCCGTGTTATCGCTGATTTCCTGTCGGTCGCGCTCACCCCATTCGGCAGTCTGTTGAAAAATCTCCAGCGGACTGTCGGAAGTCAGATCCACGCCGTTCGCTGCCAGTTGCGCCATCTGCCGGCCGAGCAACTGTTTATTTTCTAAAGCGGCCTTTTGTTTCTCTTTTTCTCCGGCCTCGGCAGCGTCTTTGGCTTTCTGCCGCATAATCTCGGCATTATATTTATTAGCCTGACTTTCGGCTTTTCCTTCCTGATATGTACCATAAGCCTGCATTCCGGTACCGATGGCAGCCAAAGTCAAAGCGGCGGTCATTGGTTCACACATTCTCTTTCTCCTTATAAAAATGTAAAAACAATGCTTTTTTCAAACCGTATGGTCGAGGTTCATCAAATTTGAAACCGCACCATTTCAGCCAGCGAATTGAGAGTTTGTTATCGATCCAGACATAATTCTCCAAACAGTCGGCATATTTGAAACCTTCATTGACATATTTCATTGAATTTTCGACGAAGCTTTTTTTCATTTTTGCTAAATCTTTTGCGCCCAAAAGCCAAATCAGACCCTTACTGCTCAAAAGAAACGGCCGGCGAACGCCGAATAATGCAACCGGTTGGTCGTCTAACTCAATGCAACGGCAATATTCTGAGGTTTCAAAGCTGCGCTGCAGCGCTTCAAGAGGCTTCCATCCACCAGCCAAGTCAAGTTCTTTACGATCAATGTCGCGCATTTCTGCCGCAACTGCCGTAATATCAGCCTTTTTAGCAAATCGCCATTTAACCTCCATGCGACACCTCGGCAATGACGGCATTGATTGTCAATGGTACCGGGTCTTCTGAGATAACAACAATTTCCCCGCTGTTATTATAACCGCCTACCAAATCAATATGCTTATAGCCATTAATCAAATCGTATGCTTCACCATATTTTTGATAGTTTAGCGATGTTTCCGAATAATTAAGCATATTTTCATCAACTGCTGCCACTTTAAACATACCGGAATTTTCCACCAGAATTTTAACCCCGTTGACTCTTTTTTTGGTACCGATTGATGTTGAAGACGATTCTGTCGGATAATCAACGCTAAGCGTCCGCAGCATTGCCGCATAAGGCAGCCCGACTTTAACGTGCTTTCCGGGAATATCCAGATTGATTGTGCCGTTTTTAACGGTTTTCAATCCCTGATAACCGCCGTCAACCATCACAGCGACATTTCGTCCTTCCAAATAATCAATTCCCGAAACCTTAGAAACTTCCGTTTCAGAAATCAATTCGCTGGCACAATCCATAAAAAGGTAATCCGAATCCTTTGAAGTGATATCTTGATTTAAAATAAACCGCTCAATACCGCGTTTTCCTTCTCCGTTGACTTCGCGAACCACCACCGCATACAGATTTTCACCGCTGGCTTCCTTGACCGGGCAGATACTTTCAATCCACCCATCCGTCACATAACGGGTAAAGGCCACCAACTGATGCTCTTTTATATAGGTCAGGATTGCGGCCTGACCATCGTCAAAGACAATCCAGACCTGATATTTGCTTGAACAATAGCCCCAGTCAACCACATTACGCCCATCAAACAAATGCGTGGCAAAAATGCAGATATCTTCGCCATCATAACCGTCGCTGGCCAAAGAATACCCCAGCGTCCGAATATGTCCGTCGCTGAAAAACAAAGCCTGATTGCCGATAATCAGCGGTTCAATATTATCGCAGGGCCAGGTATTCTGCTGCTTTATTTTCGGATCTTTTCCCGAAAGATAGCCGGTTTCGCCCGGCATCAGCTTCCAGACGCCGTTGCTGGTCGTCATCAACAAATCGTTAAGCGATATAAAATGATATATTGTATTAACCTGCTTGCCGGTTGCCCGCACTGAAATTGCATCATTATCTTGAATCGGATTTGACATGGTGAAATTGTTATAGCAGCCGGAACGGGACGCCTCAACCAATTCAAAATCTTCCAGCGTCGCTCCCATGGCCATACGTTGTTCCTGAATACCGCAAACGGAAGGATATTTATTTTCGCCGTCAAAAGGATTCCGTTTTGTCGGCGGCGTCGTATTATAGTCTAATTCGGAATTTTCATCAACCATGCTTGCTGTCCCGGCGCCCTCATCGGTGACTACGGTCGAAATCCATCCGTACATACCGGAATACAGCCGGTAGACATTATATTTCGTACATCCGGCAACCGTGTCCCATGTTAAGGTAATTTTGTTCTGATTGGAGAGTTCGCCGTTTTCAACCTCTACCGCGGCCGGCAGGCTTTCTTCTCCCAGTTTGTCGTCAATCGCCGTCACTTTATATTTATATGTATGCCCGGTACCGGATCCGGTCGCCTTGAAATTAGCCGGAGTTGAGGTTTTGGGAACAAAGACCATATCTTCAAATTCCCAATGATTATGATCATAGCGTTTTAACATCCGGGGAACATGGAGAGGATGCGTAATGAATACCACATCTGCCGATTGTTCAAACTTCATCTGCCAGACTTCTTCAATATCGTATGGCGTTGTCAATTCATAAGGCGTTTGACTGTCTTTTGCCGCCACAATGCCGCCTTCGCTGATAATTCTTAATATTTTATTACCAAACTCCAACGCATAACCTTGGTCTTGAGAGAACTGAAAGCGGCGTAAACGGGACGGATAACCGTTGTTTTGTACCGTACCGACATAATACGAACCGGGTCGTTTATCCAAACCGCCTTCTTTTTTGACATAAAAATTCAGCAGTAGTTTGGCGGCCGAAGTGTATTTTTCCAAATTGGTGCGTGCATACAAAGCCGGGCTGATTTCTCCGGCATTAAAAGAAACCTGTGCCAGCTCCATTAAAAAATTCCCCCGTCATAAACTTTGTAGTTTTCATATAAATTCTTATCATAGAATTTGAGTTCATTCTCGATATCGTAACTTTTTGCCATCTCAATTAACGAGGCATAAGTTTCGTATTTGCTCTGCGCCTCTTTTTTCAGAGCCGGAATAGCCTCGCAAATCTTTCCCGCCAGCAGATAATTAAAAGCTTCCACGAATCCTGCTGGCCACATTTCCGTATTCAGCAACTTGAGTGTGTAAACAAACTTTGAAATCTTAAAATTTGAAAGAATCAGGCGGCTGGCTTCGTTTTCGGAAATAATGATCTTAGCGTTCCCCGATAAATCAAGTAAATTACCGTCCTCATCGTAAAATTGCCAAACCGTAATTGCTTCATAAGGAAAGACATAGCAATATTTAAAACCCTCATAAGTTTCGGCAGACATCGCCGCAGACTTCATTCTGCGGGCAAAAGACCAGTTATAATATGCCAAAGCCAGTTCTGCCTGCGTGTCAAAATACAGTTGGCATTTTCGCGCTCGCGGATCCGTTCCTGAAATTTCAACAATCTCCCCGTTGGAAATCAAACCAAGCGCCTGATTACAAATTGTTGTCTTATCTGCCATGTCCTGTTCCTGAAAGAAAAAAGGCGCCTGATATTCAAGCGCCTTTTGTTAAGTTAATTATTGAGCGGAGCATCCGGGGCGGGACTTGATGACTGTTCATCATCGCCCTGAACATCGCTCTTTCCCTCTGTTTGTTCGGATTCTTGAGGTTCTTTGACTTTACCTTTGGATTTTGTTTTTAATTCGGCTTCGGCCTTTTTCGCCACAGCCTTTTCCAAAACGGAAATCCGTTTGTCAAACTTAGCCAGGTGTTCACCGACCAGAGTTTTAAAATCCTCAAACTGTGCCTTAATTTCCGCTGCTTCCTGATTTTCAGCGGCTGGAATCGCTACCGGCTCCGGTTGTTTGGATTTTACCATTTCCCCGGTTTTGGTATCACGAAAATGGCTGTTCGGCTCAACACCGTCGGCCAAAGGTTCGCCGACTTCATAACGCTTGCCGCCCAACTGGCAGGCCTGAGCGCAGACATATCTTTTATTTGCCATTGCATTAAGCCTCCATTCTCTCGCCAACCCAAGCGGTAACGGCACCGGCGGTCATTGCTGCCGTTCCGACCGTTGCCACAACCTTAGAATAACGCTTAAAGCCGACCGGCAGCGGCTGGCTGATAAGCAATGCACCAACGGTCAAGTCTGACAAAGCGACATTTTGCGTTGCAATAGCGGTTGAAAAATCGCTTCCGTCGTCCGAGTGTTTTAATTCCACTTTCAACGTACCAGCGCCGCCAGAGGCAAAAGCTTCGGTCACACGAACCTGAAAAAAGTTGCTCGGTACTGATTTTCCGTAATCCGACCGACCTTTGCCAAAATCGATTACATCCGATTCAGAGGCCCCGGTTGCCCGCGGTTCCATCTTATCGGCATATACCAACAAACTGTCTCGCATATGTTTTTTCCTTAATTAGAGTTATAAAAAAGGGGCTGATGATTTCAGCCCCGCCTTGTTTTGTTTAGGCAACCTGTTCTTCCGAATCCAGAATGGCCTCACAAAGCCTGATCGGGTTGCCGGGTCTGAACTGCGTAACAGGCATACCGAATGCATCTTCCAGCTGAACAGTCGCCTTGTTCAGCGCCTCAATGTCCAAAAGATTGACGGCAGTTGCATTTCCGTAGATGACAGCGCCTTTGCCCTGCTGCTTCATATTGTTCAGAGCGCGGATAATCATCTTAGAAAGATTGATTTTCTCGCCTTCTGCCGGGTCAACCGGAATATTGCAGATTCGGGCAACCCGTTTCGGGTTGGTAATACCAAGCCCCATATGGCATTGGAAATGATCGACGTAGGCCTGATACGATTTGCCGTTTTCATCGGTTACAGTATCTTCGCCCAAATCGTCATGCACGATACCGCCGGTTGCTGAGCCGCGCGGATAAATGCCTTTGGCTTCAACCTTATCCCATTGCACAATATAGATAGATGTCAGATTGTCGCCGGTACCGCCGGCATTAATCACGCGACGGCCGTCAATTTTGCCGCAGATAACGGCCAAACCGTCAGACTCATCAGGGGCTATTTTTGAATTGCCGTAAAAGATAGCTTCGGCCATCGTCTGCGACAACCCTTCAATAATGCCCTTAGCCTCGTCCATACGAAACTGTTTGGGATTGGGAGCAATTTTACATTTGTCCCTATCAACCCGTGAATAATTTTCGTACATGGCGATATTGAAGGTAATCGGTTCGGTTTTGGTTCCCGAAATACCGACACCTTTGTCAAACTGACGTTTTTCGCCTTTCGGAACAAAAGTGCGGATAGTGTCCTTATGAACAGACCCGCCGTTTGCCTCAATAAACGGAATATCCTGCAAAATCGGATTTTCCTGAGACATTACCTCGACAATCGTTGCCATGTCACCGTTCGGCGCAATGCGATTGGCAAGCTCAAGCAACGACAGCTTGTTAACTAATTTTGTAGCCATATTTTAACCTTTCATCAATAAAAGTTAATCCATATCCTTGAATTGAAGCATCGGTTCGCCAAGCTCATTGCGATTAGATGCTTTTGCCGACCCGGTCGCATTCACGATCTGGTCTTCACAAATGGCTTTGCCGACTTTGTAGCAAAACCTTACAAAAGCCGGATGGTTTCCCAACCCGGCTTCTATAATTTCCTTAGTCAGCCGCTCGTCGCCGAACTCCAAAACGGCCCGATTGGCGATTGCAATATTTTCATCTTTGCCCAAAACCTCATCAGCCCGGACTTCTTTCTCCCATTCGTCGACCTTCTTGGCAAAGGCTTCGGCTTGTCCCTGAATGGCTTTGTTAAAAATCTCTGCGCCGGCAGCGACGATTTTTTCGGCATTTTCTTTGGAGCATTTCAGTTCTTTCAGAACCGGGGAAACATGGTCCATAATGTCTTTGTCCAGTTCAAACCCGTCCGGGCATTTAATCTGGCTGTAGTCAACTTCCTCTTCGGTCTCCGGTTCGTTTTGTTTATCTTTGTCGGAAGAGCCTTCATTTTCGGAATTTCCCTCTGTTCCCTCGGTTTTGTCGCTCTTCTGAGCGTCTGTCTTTTCCTCTTCGCCCGGATTTTCCATAGAAGAAAACGCCAAGGATTTCTCTTCCGCGTTTTCACTAGTCTGGGTTTGCGCAGCGGTACCGGCTGCGGCATTACCTGTCGGATCTGACATTTATTTTCTCCTTTGCTATTTGATAAATTAAATCAGGTTCAATCTGTTCAAGCTGCTTTTCAATCCAAAGGCCGACATCCCGCCGGCCTTCGTTAAAACTCATAACTTGAGGATTTGTATCAAAACTGCTGCCGTGAACATCGGTATATTCCAAAAGTTTCCAAAACACCCGCTTTCCGGCCGGGGCTTGGGTCACTTCCCGCAAATCATCAAGAAAATTCCGATATTCCTGTTCCGCCGGAGAAGGTGCTTTTTGTTCATCTTCATTTTCAAAAAACATCAAACACCTCTGCCGGCCGGAGTTGACGACATATCATGAAGGGTTTTAGCTCCTTCAAGCATTTGCTGAGCCATTGCCAGCTGCTGGGCTTGCTGCTGTTGAGCCGCCTCAGCCTTATCCATTTCCGCAACTTCATCATTAGAATTGACAATTTTCGGATTAACACCGCGTTTATCGGCATAATCGTCAATCAATTCATAAACATTGAGTTTCTTCTTCGCGTTCGGTTCATAAGAAGAAACCATGCCGACAAATTGCGTAAAGTCAAGCTCTGCCGAGAGTTCAACCGATTTCTGAGCCATTGCCAAAGTCGAAATATACTCGATTCCCAGCTCCATGCCTTCCAATTCGGGAGGACAAGGCGGCAATGCTCCCATTTTATAAGCATAGTCATAAGTGGTCGTAATTGTCGGCGACAAAAATTCTCCGGTGATGTTGTTCAGTACCGGCCCCAGCTGTACCATCTGTTCGCTGCTGACTTTTTCAACCTCGGTTGCCGTCATCCGCTTGTCTGAGTTCAAAACCGCCGTAAACAGATTATAGAGCATTGCGGTTTTGATGTCATTTTTAGCGTCGGCAATAGATAAATTAATCCCCGACAGGTCAATATTGACATTCATTGTCGGGGTTACTTTATTTTCGCCTTTGCGGGAATTATAAGGATTTATGCCGCCGGGAATCAGACTTGGCTTTTTGCCGTTGTCATACATATCGGACGGCACGTTTACCGGCGGTTTGAGCTGCATATCAACACCAAAATGCCGCGACAGATGCCACTTTTGCAGAGATTTTGACATTCCCATTCCGTTCATGGCCGGCGCGATCGCATAAACTTCGCCGCTCAAAGGCTCCCAGCGCGGTGCCCGCACCGGAAAACCGTCAAAACCGGAAATCCGCAATATTCCGTCGTCTTCCCGAAAATCCTGCAAATAATAAACAGAAAGGTAAGGTTTGTTTTTAGCGTCCATTTTGCCTTTATTCATCATAAAATTCGGCATAATCTCATGAATAACATTATGCCGAACCAGAATTTGGTTGTTGTCATAAGACTGCCGGATTGTTTTCGGCAAATTATCATAACCAAACTTGGAAACCAGTTGATGAACTGTCATCGAAAACGGATGCACAAAAGTGTCAAGGACGTCATTGTCATCAGCCGCCAGCATATATTCGCCAATGGTAAACAGATGAAAATGCGTAATTGTCCGTACATTTTCCTCCTGCAGCATACAAGGCTGGCCGAAAAGCCCCATTTCCTTGTATGCGAGGGGAGAAAGCTTATAAAAGTTCGATTTCAGCAAAATTTCAAAAATAATGTTTTCCACCTGATACAGCCATTCTTTAACCGGCTTAAATTCCATCAGGTCGGCATCTCGCAGCTTAAATTTAAACCAACGGGTTGTCGGGTTTGTCAGACCGGATTGCAGACCGGCAGCCAGAACATTGGCGCAATCATTAAGAATATTGTCGACAACATCGTCGCTGCGGCGCAAAAACTGCTTATTTGTTTCATTAAAGAATTTTCCCCGAAAAGAACGGGACAGTTCCGCCACTTTCTTCCATCCCGGCTCCCAGTCTTTATATTCATCGTATAAAGTCGTATGAATCCGGTCCAACTTTTGCCGCAGTTTTCTTCTGTCAATCATTCTAATTTCCCAAAAGTGTTTTCTTTATTGTCTGTGCCTGAGAGGTTAGCCCTTCAGAACCGGTTAAAATCGTAGATTTACGCCCCAGCATCTGCTGCGCTTTCTTTTTGGTGTCTTCCCGGGCTGCAACCGCTTTTTCGTCAGCTTCCTTGGGGTTATTGCTGTATGTTGACGGGGAAATCACCGTCTTGGGCTTAGAACCTTTAAGCTTGACCGTACCCAACGTCGCCGCCGATACTGCACTGTCAACCCAATCACCCACATCACCACCGCACATTTCCGTTCTCCTTAAAGTTTGCTCCAGTCATAACTTTCAGACTGTTGCTGTTGATACGAATAAGGGGAGCTTTCTCCGCTCCCCCTGTTTTTTTTCTGAACCGGACAATAAAAAGACATCGCCAGCGCGTCCGCATCATCCGGTGACGGCAGTCCGCAGGCCTTCATGTCTTCTTTGGACATCAGCTGCTTTTTGCTGTCTTTGAAAAAATACTGAATAGCTGTTAAGTCATTTTTCAAATCCTCATCATCATCGATTGCGCCGCCTTTTGTCATCCATTCGTGCAAAGCGTCGTACATTTCCGCGCGCTTGTTGACATAGCGGTCCGGCTGATCCAGAGTGTCGCGTTCGCCGAACGTTACTTCAATCACCGGATAGCCCATCAAAGTCAGCTCATCGACACACCCGCCGCCGACACCGCCGCCGTCAATAAAAATTGCATCCGGCTTGTAGAAGTCCGCCAGTTTAGCAACTTCACGGGCCAGAACCGGCAGCCGCAGTTTCTCAAACTTATGTACAGGAAAATCCCGGGCATTGCGTCCCTGACGGAAACGGACAACGCTCTGGTCGTCGCCGAAACGGCTGACATCAACCATCATCAGCAACGGTTCAAACTGATCATCAAAGCTTTCCCGTTCCTGCGCGGCCTTAATTAAAGCCTCGCTGAACATCTGATTGGAAGATGCCGACGGAAACACGCCGCGGACACGGACTTTGAAGAAATCCGAATCCTCGCCGTATTGCTCAAGCCATATCGCAATCTGCTTCTTATTGGTAAAGCTGACCGTTCGGCTGTCAATCTGCCTTGCGTTCCAATAATTCCGATTTTTATGGAAACATTCATAAAAATTACCGGTGTTTTGGGTCGGGTTTCCGAAAACCACCCACAAAATTTGCGTGCCTTGATCGGTTAAAGCACCTTCTGTAACCTCCCAAATCTTATCCCAGATCTGCGACGCCTCGTCAAAAACCACCAGAATCCGCTTGCCTTGGTTGTGCAAACCGGCAAAAGCGTCGGGATTGTGCTTGCTCCACGGAATTAAATCAATACGCCACGATTGCTTATATCGCTCATCTGCCGAAAATATACTGGTTGCGGTCATTTCAAACCAGTGTTTACAAATACAACGGTTATACCATTTCCGAACTTCGGGCCAAGTTTTATTGCGAAGCTGCGTATCAGTATTAGCCGTTACAATTCCTCTCGTTTCGGGAAAAGTGCACAACGCCCACAAAACCAACCATGCCACTAATGCCGATTTACCGATACCATGGCCGGACGCTACGGCAAACTTCAACGCCTCTTCAACAGTTAATAATTTATCTCTAATATCTTTGAGTATCTGAACTTGCCATTCTTCCGGCTTTTGGTTCTCCAGCGGTCCTTCGCCCCACGGAAAAGCCAGCATAACAAAGGCATACGGGTCGTCGGAACATTCGGCCATAGCCTCGGCCAATTGCTCTTCATACTCGTTGTTCATTTCTCATCCTTATTTTTTGGCTGTTTTACTGCCTTTTTTCTTTTTGGTTAAAAACTTCTTAAGCCGCTCTGCCGTTGGCTCGTCATTGATAAGTTTGGTTGTTGTTTCTGTTTTCCAGCCGTCAAAGCAGTTTTGCAGGATCCAGTCGGCTTTGTGGTCTTTGCTCAGATTGCACCTATCAATTAAATAAACCTCGCAAATCTGTTTGATTCGAGTAACGGTATATTCATATTCTTTCTTCTTGCCGTATTCGTTCAGGGTCTGGTTGGTAATACCCATATAATCGCATACACCCTTCACGCTGATTGACCCTTGTCCGTAAATCGGAATACCGTCTTTGGTGTAGAAAATAATGGCATTTTCTTTTTCCGTGAAATAAGCCGTTGCTTTTTCTGCCATTTCTTCCGCAGACTTAAAAGCCGGCGGGCGGCCGCCTTTACACAGCAAATGAAACTTATCAACAAAAGCCTGCTCGCTTGTCATTTCCGCCGGTTCGGCCTTTTTCTTTTCCGGCTGAACAGTGGCCGCAGCTTTTTCTTTTTTTGTCTTAACCATTGCCAACCCCAAAATTTAAAGAATTATCAATTTGCCATTTAATCCTGATTTTCTGATTGCCTCGGTATTTTCATAATTATAAGAAACCAAGCAGCTCGGCGCATTAGCGCAGTCTCCCTGTGTTCCATCAGGAAAATGAAATTTTAACCGCCCCTGAAAAAAGAAAACCGAATGAGCTTTGCTCCAAACCTCTGCATGAAAGCCCTTTGTTTCGGTTCGGGCAAATATCAGCGCGGTGCCGTTTTTATGTTCGGCCAGACGTTTGAGCCATTCAAAAGTCTGCCGGCCATATGGCGGATTACACCAAACCCGTCCGAACCATTCTTGCGAAAAGCCGTCCTGTTCTTTGCAATAATGAACGTGCGCCATATCCCATGGCCGAATCGCCGGCGCACACGGATCCAAATCAAACCTGCCCAGCGCTTCCAAAATATATGGCGGTGTTAACCATTCTTCCTTGTTCTCAGTATTGGAGTTAAACGTTTTCGGCATTACAAATCTACAAAGAAAAGACGTCATAAAAAAAGGTTTGTTATCGCACAAATCTAAAAAAGCGCCGTTCTTGTTTCCTAAGGGCAAGCAGGCGGAATTCTCGCCAAGGTTACAGCTCAATCGGTCGCATACCTTTCAAAACATCCGCCGGGCTAGGCTTTTCGCAAGAGATTATCCCGGATTGCTCTCTTTCGCCTTGGTTGCGGGAGAAGGACTTGAACCTCCGACCTCTTGGTTATGAGCCAAGCGAGCTGCCATCTGCTCTATCCCACTATAAAATCCCGAAGGGCAAGAACTCCGGGACGCATATTAAAAAGCTATTATAGCAAAATCAGTAGCACAAAAATCAAAAAATGTCCCATCCGAAAGTGTGGCAAAGTGTGGCACTTTAGACAAAACAAAAAAAATCAAAATGTTCTCACAGCATTAAATATCCGTTTCAACAGCCGTTCCGCCCAGCGATAAACATATTTGCGGTCAGATTTATTCGGGCTGTAGCGATAGGCCAGCTCTTTACGCGGCAATCTGGACAGGAAATCTCGCAAAAAGACATACTCGTTCGGGTAAATCAGCGGCGGCATCATCCAATGTTCATCAATATACCATGCCTCCGAAATATCGCGGCTGGTAATATCCGGGCGCATATGCTCCAAATCTTCGGCATTGGTCGGGTGAACCGCCACCCGGTAAAAATCCGTCGTTTTGCAGCGAGGACGTTGGATGTCAGGAAGCCAGCGCATCACTTCAAAATACTTTTCAAGGTTGACCTTTACATCCTCAACGCTCTTTATGTTTCTAATCATCCATAATCCCTTTCTTTTCAAGCACCAGAGGCTTGTTTCAGTCTTGCCCCGCCTCCGGTAAAAATTCTTTTCGCGCGCAATATCGATTCAGAAAACCCCGTAAAATCAACGTTTTGCCGATATTTTCAAGCAAAATCAAAGGTCAATCCGGCGGTTCGGATCTCATTAAAACACCTAACTTTCCTTGATTTCGCGAAAAAGCGACAATTTGCCTGCACAACCACTTCTTTTCAACCGAACAACCCAGCTTATTTTTCTTTAACCAGCTTTCAAGCCCGATCCGAACCGTGGTATCTGCGGCGGCGTATGGCTTAAAAATCGGATCCGTAAAATCAATTTTGAAACTTTTGGTAATTTTAACCTCATCTTCCCCCGGTTCATGCGGAGCTGACAACCAAGGTTTAAGCGGTTTTTTAGCCGCAGGAGGCGCCGCACAATCATTCCTTGCCGAGTTCAGCGGCGGTGTCATACCGCCGCTTACTGCCTTATTGCCACCCTTGAGGGCTGCCGGAGCCGACGGCTGGGTGTCCCCAACTGCCGATTTCCCTTTACTGCCTACCCCTTGAGGGGTGCCGCCAGCGGCGGGGGGTCCCTCGACTGCCCAACTGCAAACAGGGGCCAAGCCCTCTGTTTGGACTGCCTTACTGCCCGACAAACCGCTTGTCGGGAACTGCCCCTTTGCCGTTTCGTCCGCCACAGGGCTGTTAACAACTTGGTTTTCTCCCACACCCTCTTTCCAATGCAGTAATTCTGAACGTAGTGAAGAATTACAATATCCAATAATCCCGTCTGCCATGGCTGGATTTTCCTCAACGGTAAGCTGGATCTGGGTTTGATTGCTTTCGTCCGACGTTTTTCGTATGACATTACTGTCATAATCGCCACTTTTCGCTTGATGCTCCAATGTCTGACAATTTTCCCGTTCTTTCTTTAATTTATAAGCTTCACGGCGCTTTCGGTTAATCTCCTCGCGATTGTTTTCGTAATACGTCGTCTGACGTTTCGTTTTACACTTTGCCGCTTTTCGTTTGTCCGCTCCGATTTGTGCATTGTTGCGCTGTGCCTCGCTGCGGCGGTAATATCCGGCATTGTACTCGTTAATAACGTCCAAGACCATTGCAAAGGCCGACTGCGCTTGCGGCGATAAATAAGAGAAATCAAAACCTTTTCCGGAACGATGCTCGTCCCAGTAATAAGCATAATCATCAACCGCATAAAAGACCTCAAGAATAATCTCCGCAGGGAACCTCCCTTCCAAAGCCTTCCTGATGGAGCGCGGCATCATATATGCTTCTCTTATAAATCCCACGGTTTTCCTTCCACACAAAAACGGCATCCTGCCGTTAAAAACCAATTTTACGTCTTAGCCACCGCCACCAAAGGCCAATGCTGAATTTACGCGTTTTATAAAAAAACACGTCAACATTGCAAAACATCCCGCCGTCCTGAACAATTCGGCGACGAGCCATATCGGCATATTTGGGGTTTAATTCAATCAAAATGGCGTTCTTTTGCTGCCGCTCGGCCTCTAAAGCAGTGGTTCCGGCACCGCCGAAGGGATCTAAGACTACGCCGCCGGCCGGACATCCTGCCAATAGGCACGGCCGCACCAGTTCCGGCGGATATGTCGCAAAATGCGCCTCAGCAAATCCGCGGCTGGCAATCGTCCACACCGTCCGCCGGTTCCGCATTCCTGACGGATTTTCCCGATTACCGACAGTTTGGCCGCCGACATCTTTCAAACCATTCTGAAAACTCTGATTATGGACATAGGCACCGCCGCCGCGAAAACTCTTATTGTTTCCTTTGCCTCTTGACAGCCTGTGCTGGCAGTCATTATGCCCCGGGCGGACGGGTTCATTCACGCACCGGTCAAATCTCAATGCGTTCGGATGCTGAATATTGCCGTTGTCGTTGGCGGCCACCGGCTCCAATATCGCATTATAATTATAAAAGTAGCGCGGTGATTTACTGAAAAGGAACATATATTCATGCGCCTTGACAGGTCGGTCCTTGACTGATTCCGGCATACAGTTCGGTTTATGCCAGATAATGTCGCTTCGCAGATAAAACCCGACCTTATCACGCAAGGCAAAGGCCAAAAGCCACGGCAGGCCGACCAAATCTTTGGGCTTTAACTTTCCAACCACGGTTGAGAAAGGCTTGTCCCGAAACGTCCGGTTATCGTTAACAACCTCTGCCGCTGCCCGTCCGTTGACGTTTGATGCGTATGTGTCGCCGTAATTAACCCAAAGCGTGCCTTCCGGTTTCAAAACCCTATGAACTTCCCGAAAAACCTTAACTAGTGCCGCAATATGCTCTTCCGGTGTCTTCTCCAATCCTAACTGCCCGCCAACCCCATAATCGCGTAATCCCCAATAAGGCGGAGAGGTTATACAACAGTCAACAGAATTATCCGGCAGTTTTTTCAGACATTCCAAAGCGTCGCCGACATAAATTTTAACACTCATCCGCATTGTCTCCGAAAAAGTCCTGATTGACGGATTGCTCCATCTCATCAAGCCATTCGCGGACTTTCTGATAATGCTCCTTATCCCGGCGCAAACGCCTTTTAAGGCTTATCGGCAATCTTAATTTGACTTTATATCCGGGCATTAAAGCGGCAATATCCGTATCTTTTGAAGATTGCTGCTGTTCAAAACCACGCCGTTCATAAAGAAAAAAGTTATTATATGTATGATAAATATTGCGGCTGACCGGCGGCATATTATCATTTGCGGCTTTAATTCCGCGCATCCAGTTCGGGAAATTCGTATTTCTAAATTTTTCAATCAACGATGTCATTTTCTTGCCCTCTCCACAAACATCAGCTTTTGCGAATTTGTGCGGCTGCCTTGTCAATCTCGGCCACCGCCGGCATTATCTCGGCTTTCATTTCTGCCAATATTTCCAGCGCTTCATCTTTTTTGGTGACGCCGGAAAAAACTTCCAGCAAAAGACCGGTTAAAATGCCGTTAAGTTCACCGTAAATTTGTTTTTTGCGGGTTAAATCCCTCATTCTTTGGCCTTCTCCCCAGTAATTGTTCTAAACAGAAGCAAAGCCATAGCCAAAACTGCTATGGCTTTCACGGGAATGCCTTATTTCAAATCAGCGGATTTGTTATACGTTTCATAAACAAAATTAACCTCTAAATCGCGCATACCATCTTTAAAACTGCAAAGCTTAAAGATTTTACGCAGCAAGCTTTTGTTCAAATCTTCCTTTTTCACGTCGGCATAAACCGAGGTGATATCCGCTTCAATATCTGCCCGTTCTTTTTCGTTATCGTAAAGACGGCTGATATTTGCCCGCAGCTTTTGTTCACGCTCCTTGCGTTTTCTTTCCTCTTCCACCGCATCCATTTCCTGAACCGGCTCCATTGTCATTTGAGGGTCTTCGTTTTTCTTTGCATTTCTGCCAAACATCTTTTTTCTCCTAATTAGCGGTTAAGTTTCTTCTGCAGCCTATAAGCCTTTTTCAGGCGCTTATAAAAACTGCGAGTACAATCGCGAACAAGAACAAGGGGCATTCCTTCCTTATATTCCCGTTCTGGCATTCCGATTGTCTGTTCCTGAGCCAATTTGCTCAAAGCCTTTGCTTTTTTATTATTCATTTATCTTTCCTTTGTCATATTGATTACTGTTTCCGAGGTTTTTGAACCCTCTTGCTACCAATTCATGATCCGGCAGGCTGTATGCGGAATACGGCTGCCAGATCCAGAATTGGCTTAAAAATCGTTGCTGTTCCAAACGTTTCCGTTCCAGAGTCAACAGTTTTTCGCAATGTCTTTTCCACGCCTGTGCCATCAAAAACCCTTAGGCCGGAGAATAGCGCGGGAAATTTCCATCATGCCGCAATGGAGGCTGACCTTGGCCGCTGTTAACCACCGCTGATTGGCGCCGGACTCTTCCAAAGCATTCAGCATATCGTCAATCATATCATCGGTACGGCAAGCCCTTTCCAAGGCTTCAATCTGTTCAGGCGTCAAATATTTAGTCAAAACCGCATCAGCATATTCATTGTGTTCATTACAAAGACCGCTTATTTCTTCAACTTGTCTTTGGGCTTTTGAAATCTGAGCAAAACTTCCTTCAAAAGTATTTTTAATTTCTTTTATGTCCGTCTCAGAGATGCCGATATTTTCAAAATCTCCTCCGCCGCGGCTGTTTTCGGAACTTTCCGGGACTTCTCCCGGTTCTTTAAAATCTCTTTTGATAAACCGTTTCATCCGCGTCAGACGTTCTGCTTTCAGCTTTTTCAAGTCTTCCGGGGCGGACCGGTAACGGTTTTCAGAATCATCCGGCTGGATTTTCTTTGGTCTTCCCATTTTAACACTCCTTGTTTAAGTTACAAAAAAGAGAGCAAGAGCCGGTCATTGACTCTTGCCCGGTTCAATCCTAAAATTATCATTCCACTAACAATTTCAGGAATTTGAAAATGATTGATGAATTTGAAACCCATCACTTTGGACATATGAGCTTTAAAGTCAGATACAACAAACAAACACAGGATATGCTGATTTGCTTTACCTATGGGCGAAAAGCTGACCGTTGCCTGATTCATAAAAATGTCCCGCAGTTTATTTATGATGCGTTTAAGAACATTCCGGCAGAAAAGGCTCTTGATTTTTACACTAAAAATATCAAAGATACTTATCATTACGAGTTATCTCCAACGACCAAGAAAATTTGATATTTTCATTTTCCGCAAAGATTATGTCAAACCCCTGAAACTCTGCCTTTTCTCTAGGGGTTCTTTGTTTTTCAGCCAACAGACGAATGAGAATATCTGCCGAAATACATCTGGAAATGATTTTAATTAACCAATTTTTCATTAGGCAACTCCATCAGGCGGCAATGGTTCATTATCATTGGCAATATTAAAAAAGTCATTTGGCGTGACGGCGCCGTTTGTATATTCAAAAATTTTTTGCATATACTTCAAAGTAGGCCTCGCTTCCCCATTGCACCATCTTCGAACCATACAATGAACAATGCCAAACTCTTTTGCTAAATCAGCAGGTTTTTTACTATTTTTTTTCAAATATTCTTGAAGTTTCATATTTTTGACGCCTCCTTTTCTTAAAAAAAATAATCTGAATTAGAACAAATAGTCAAGCCCAAAAATAATCTAATTAAGAACAAAATGTAGTTTTAAAGTAATTATGTTGAAAAATAATCTTTTTTAGATTACAATTATTTTGTAAAAAGAGGTAATTAAGAATAATAAATGAGTGAAAATCGTATACGATATCTAAGGAAATTAAGAAAGCTGACACAGGTTGAATTGGCTGAGCGTTTAGGCGTGTCGCATTCAGCCATTCAGAAATTAGAAACAGGAATAGTAGATCTTGATACTAAATGGATGAAGCAGCTATCAATTGCCCTTGATGTCAAACCTTATGAACTTCTTCCTTTAGAATGGCAGCCGGAAGAGATAACTCCCGAAGAACGAGAAATTTTGCGTATGATCAGAAAATCAGCCGCATCTCAAACGGCAGATAATCGCGATATATCTCCGGCGCAAAATAGTGCGTCAGATACTCAGCAATCGCCACAGCCACCGCTTAAAACAAATACAAATGGAAGATAAGATATGAAAAAAGCTGTTCTGTTACTCCCGTTTTTACTGTCAGGTTGCTTTATGTATGATAATTTTAAATGTTCACTAACAAATACTTGTGTTGGATATGGCGATACAACACGGGAACAAGTACAAAAGGCGAACCAAGCTGCAGAAAGTTTATTGCATACACGTTGCGCTATGCTAGGCTTAAAGCAAGGCACAAATGAATATATTGATTGCCGGATTAAACATGATCGCGTTTATAATGAAGATGTAAATGTTTATGGTGCAGTTGAAGCATATATATTACTTCAGGCCAATTATCAGTCGTGGCAAACCATTTGTGAAAAATATGGCACAAAAGTCAAAACATCAACTTATAATCGGTGTTTTGATAAGCAAGAGGAGGCTTATATAAATCAAAGAAAAGAAGATTATGAATTTCAAAAAGCGCTAGCGTTACGGCCGGTTATAAATACTTATACCTCTGTTCAGACGACCAATACAAATACAACAAGATTTTATTAAGACGTATTGAAGGTGTAACTCCATATCTCTGGATAAAATAAAAGGAGCAAGCTAGGCTCAGACTGATTTTATCTCCGAGCACACTGTCATAAGGACAGACGTTCGCTTTACTCCTATATTTATATAGTTAACACCAATTTTATTAAAATTCAATCAAAAAACCGCCCCTTAAGACTTTTGTTTTAAGGGCTTTTTTTTACTGTGAATAAAAATTATCTAAAATAGATTATTTTATGCTTGACAAAATAATCTATTTTAGATAATTTATTGTATTAGAAAAACTTAAAAGGAGGATATCTGATGCAACACAATCTAAACGAACAGATTGAAGCCAAAATCAAACAGGCCGAATCCAATCTGAAAAAATCCCATCAACAATATTTGGAGGATATTGCCGGCATTAAAATCATGATGCCGGAAGATAAACGTTATATTATTGATGAACTGACAGCGGCAATTGAGCGGACGCATGAGCGCATTCTGCGCCATGCCGGCATTCATTTGCGGCCATTTGTAACCCGGCACATCCGCAGCCTTATGGCCTTAGATAAAATCGCTGCCAACGATTCCTTCCTCAACAAAAAAACAACGGCTTAGGGAGGAAAGACACATGACCAATCAGGATATTAATAACCGTAAAAATCGCCGGGGCCGTATGGCAGACGGTCAGCCGAATCCCATTGATGCTCATATCGGCGACAGAATCCGCCAGCGCCGCATACTGCTGGGCTTATCTCAAGAGAAATTAGCTGTGATGCTTGGACTGACATTTCAACAGATCCAAAAATACGAACGAGGGATGAATCGTGTCAGCGGTTCCCGCCTGTGGGACTTGAGCCAGGTTTTAGCCGTTCCGGTCAATTTCTTTTATGAAGACATGGAAAAACAGCTTCAGAGATTCAGTCCCCGTTTTCTCAGTCCTTTGGCTCCGGAAACTTCAGAACAGTCTGCACCGACGATAACGGATCCGATGTCCCAGTCTCAAAATATTGAGCTGGTTAGCAATCTGAACCGCATTCATAGCCCCAAAGCCCGCCAGTATATTCGGGCTCTGGTTCGCGAATTGGCAAGAGGAGTATAAGCCAATGACTAATCAAGCCCTTGCGGAAACTTTGTCGCGCCTTGAAAAAAAGGTAACGGAGGCGAATGACAACAAATTCAAATTTACAATCGCCGAACTTGTCAATGCCGCTCATGAAGAGATAAAAAGCCTTAAACATCTTTATCTCAATCAGGTTTTGCAAAATAAAAAAAATCAATGGCAGACCCAGAAAAGAATTAAAACCATGGAAGCCATATTGCAAAACCTCAAAGACCAGCAGGACGGACAAATGGTCAAAACGCCGTTCACTATTCAGGGACATCCGTTGTATATCGAATACCACGGCTTAAAAGACGATGCAAAAATCCAACAAATTTTAACATCAATGAAAACCATTTTTGAGGAGAAGACCTTATGGAAATAGATTTCAGAACCGCCCGAGAAGCAATGATCTATGAAATCGGCATTCAAACCGGACGTATTCAGCAAGAAAAGGAACAACAAAGTAAGCGGGGGACGCAAGCCGTCAACAGCAATTCACAGGTATTTATCAAACATCTGCAATCCTTTGTTGATTCAAATATTGAAATAATTAAAGGCTTATGAGGAAAAATATGACTGCTGAATTAAAAATCCTGCATTTGCCGATGATGTACGAATGGTATGATAAAATCGCATCCGGCGAAAAAACAACCGAATATCGTCAATGTTCCGACCACTGGAATCGTTTGTTTGAAACTAAACACTATGATTTAGTCCGTTTTCAGCGCGGATTTTACAAAAAACCGGCAACAATGCTGTTCAAAATCAAAAAAATTCACAAATGGTACGGCGCTAACGACCTAAACCAGGCGAAAGTTTGGGCAATTGACCTCGGTGAAAGGATAGATTGATGAAACTTGTTGAAATTAAAGACATCCGCGTCGGGCAGGTATTGGAGCGCGACCGTTGTATTTTCGTAATTGAAGAGAGAACTGGCGTGCACAACTTCGCTGTCACCCTCTATTGCTATAATCACAAACCTGCTCCGAACGATGCTTATGAGGCCTTGGCAACGCGCGAAAGGAATGCCGCCACATTTGAGGATTGTGAAATTATCGGCAAAATCGGCATCACCCACCGCGTTGAGGGCAATAGGCTGATTGAGCTTCCCCGAAAAGAAGTAAATGAAGATGATATTGTTTGTTTTGATGATGAAACAAACAGGCTGGCTGTTGTATTAAAGGTATCGCCTATTACAATAACGCCAACTCTATTTGACGGGGATAAATTAGAGATCTCCCGCAAGGTTAGTGTAATAGGCATCCTCGGCGTTACCCATGAATTTGTCAACGATCGGGAGGTTTGACAATGGTTAAACAATTCAAATCCCCTCAGGGTTATGATGTTCTAAAAATGTCGTTATTTGAATGTACGTCTATTTTCAAAGGCGGCGCCGGAATTTGCGACAACTGCGGACGTGCCGTTATGGAAGGCTATTATGTCCCGGTATTAAACCATTATCTCTGCCCAAAATGTTATCAGGATTTTACCCAGCGCACCCCTTATTATCAGGAAGACGCTTATTTTGAAAGCTACTGGCTTGACCATGTAACAAAACGCATAAAGAAAATCGGGCTAGCCCTGCAACAATCGGAGCCTGAACAATGCTAAACAATCAGTATGTTTTTATGGACACCAAACCGGAGATTGACGTTGTCTTGTTCTGCGGCGGCGGAGGGGCAGATACTGGAATTGAACAGGCGACCGGCACTCCCGTAGATATTGCCATTAATCATGACCCGGAAGCAATCGGTATGCACGCGGCCAACCACCCGCAAACGGTTCATTTCAAAGAAGATGTTTTTGCCGTTCATCCTTTGGTTGCTACCCGCGGCCGGAAAGTTCGAATTTTATGGGCTTCCCCGGATTGCACGCATTTTTCGATTGCCAAAGGTGGTACCCCGTGCAATAAAAAAATACGTTCGCTGGCTTGGGTTGTCGTCAAATGGGCAAAAACCGTGCATCCGCGAATGATTTTTCTTGAAAACGTCAAAGAATTTCAAACTTGGGGACCGCTCGGCCCAGACAGCCGGCCGGACAAATCCCGCTCCGGCGAGACCTTTAACCGCTGGATTGCCGAGCTACGCTCCCTTGGTTATGAAGTCGAATGGCGGGTTTTGAGTGCCTGCGACTATGGAGCGCCGACCAGCCGCAAGCGCTTATTTCTGATTGCCCGCTGCGACGGTCTGCCGATTGTTTGGCCTGAACCGACCCACGGCGATCCTAAAAATTCCGAAACCAAGAAAAAGAAGCTTAAGCCTTGGCGTACCGCTGCCGAGATTATTGACTGGGCGATTCCCTGTCCGTCAATCTTTGAACGCAAAAAGCCGCTGTCCGAAAACACCCTGCGCCGGATTGCAAAAGGCATCCAAAAATTTGTTTTGAACAATCCAAAACCGTTTATTGTCAGTATTGCCAACTGGTCAAGTGATTCCATTAATTCGGCGGATAAACCTTTAACAACCGTAACCGCAAATCCCAAAGGCGGCCATCACGCTCTTGTTATGCCGACACTTATTCAGGTCAATCATACCGGAAACGACCATCGCGGCCAAGCACCTGACAAACCGATGCCGACACTAACCGCCAAAAACGGCCACGCCATTGCGGCCGCAACTTTAATCAATATCGGTTACGGCGAAAAACCGGGACAAAATCCCCGAGTTCCGGGACTAGACGTCCCGCTTGGCACCGTTGTCGCCGGAGGAAAGAAACACGCACTTGTGTCGGCTTTTCTAGCCCGGCAATACGGACAATCGGTCGGCACCGCGGCAGACGCGCCGCTTGGCACAATCACGCGCATTGACCACAGTCAGGTTGTAACCGCCTTTTTAGCAAAACACTACACCGGAGCCACCGGCTCTGAGCTGGACAAGCCGGTTGATACCATAACGGCGATAGATCACAATAGCCTTGTCACGTCGCATCTTGTCAAAATGCGCGGTACCAACATCGGCCAAAGCTTAGAAGAACCGTTACAAACTATCAGCGCGCAGGGCAAACATTTTGCCGAAGTCCGCTCTTTGCTGATTAAATATTACGGCAATGAACAAGGCGGTCAGCCGCTTAATGAACCGCTGGACACGATACCGACCAAAGACCGTTTCGGTTTAGTAACGGTTTACATCAGCGGCGAACCGTATGTTATTGTCGATATTGGCCTGCGTATGCTTCAACCGCACGAGCTTTTTGCCGCACAGGGATTTCCTGCCGATTATATTTTTGACCGTCAGGCCGACGGTACCCCGATAACCAAAACGGGGCAGGTTCAAAAATGCGGTAATGCCGTATGTCCGCCGGTTGCCAAGGCTATTGTTTCCGCCAATTTGAACGAAAAATTTTTATTGGAGACCGCAGTATGAATGATAACGGATTTATGACACCGGAAGAAATGAAGAAAAAACTCGGCTTGGATCCCAAAACTGATAACCGGACATTAAACAAATATGTTCGTCAAGGCTTGTTGGAAGTCAAACCTTATTCCAGAAAAACCAAGCTTTATCGGGAAGTAAATGACAATCATGCCGAAATCGAAACAAGTTTCGCCAATGATGACTGGATAATTGATGAGGCAATCGCGCGATAAAATACCTTACCTCACGGCTAAGAAGATAAAAGGGGGCAAGACGGCTTATTATTTTAACCTTCCCAAGCGTTTAACCCCGGAAGGTTGTGATATGAGGCAGTCTTATGCCCTCGGCTGTGATTATTTTTCCGCTTGCGAACAGGCCATCAAATTAAACCGGCAGCTTAACGATTTCCGTAAAACATCACTTAATTCAACGCCTAAATCACTTATAGATATATGGCAGCGCTTTATCAAAAGTGATAAATATCTTAAGCTATCCAAAGATACTGCAGCAAGCTATCGCTATTCTTATGAATTTTTATGTACCATAAAAGCGCAGCATTCCGGTAAATTTTTCAAAGACATTCCGCTGGACAGCTTCACGCATAAGGCAGCAGAAAAGTTTTATAAAAGCATACTTAAAACAACCGGCTCCGTTTACAAGTCCAATTATTGCATTACCGTATTAAAACTTTTGTTCAGCTTTGGCATATATGAAGACATTTTTAACACAAACAACCCTTTTGTCGGTATACGGCTTGAAAAAACTATTCAAAAAAAGGAAATCTATTCTGAAGAATATATCAGAGAATGGATAAAAAAAGCGCGGGAAGCAAAATATACGCATTTAGCCTTGGCTGTTGAGTTAAATTATATAATCGGCCAGCGCCCAGAGGATGTTGTTTCCCTCCATTCTGATATGATTATTCAATACAAAAATTTTTACTTCTTTGAAATTGAACAGCAAAAAACTTACAAAGTAACGCAGAAGAAAACCTATGTTCCTATCCCGGAATATCTGTGGGACGAAGTGCTAAATAAAAAAGGGTACATAATTCAAGATGAGTTTGGGAATTTTACCAGAGAACGCTTATCCCGGCATTTTCAAAAGTGCAGCCAAGAAATCGGAATGAAACTGCTATTCAAACAAATTCGTCATTCGGCCAGCACCGCTTATGCTGAAGCTGATGTTGCCAGCAATGCGATTATCTCAATTACCGGACACACCAACGAAACAACTTTTGAAAAATATTATAAAGCCAACACGCCCGAATTATCGCTTATGGCCTATAAAAAGAGAATCGCTAAAAGCGAACAACAATAAAATTATTATTGATTTTTTAATCCTTGCGGGGTAATCTGAAAGCCTAAAACGATATTGACGGTTTTCCGCCCCGAAAGATACTGCGGTATTTTTTATGCCCTTTTGGCGGATGAGAACAGGGAATACATTGAATACCTGTCAGCCTATCAATATCGGCTTAGTGAGTCCGCCACCTCTCAAATTTGTGTGGCTTTTCTAAAAGGATATTGAAAATGAACGAATTAGTCAAAATTAATGAAAACAATCAAGTAACCACAGATTCTTTAACCGTGGCCGACCGTTTCGGAAAACGTCATTCTGACGTGTTGCGTTCAATTAAAATGTTGAAATGCAGTAAAGAATTCGGAGAACGCAATTTTGCGTTGTCCTCCTACATCACCGAACAAGGAAAAGAACAACCATATTACGATATGACTTATGACGGCTGGATGTTTTTGGTTATGGGCTTCACCGGAGAAAAAGCCGCAGAGTGGAAAGAAAAGTTTATTAAAGCCTTTCGTGCTATGGAAGCAGTTGTTCGGGAAAACCGTACAACTGAAAACAATATCCGCACTGCTGTCCGGCAGGAGCTGGCGGTCCTGACTTCAGAATCAGCCACCGATACCGACATGCAGGATATGCGCAACCTGCTTGCCGCACTGATGAACAACATCATCGACGGCCGGGTCAAGAACCGGTACCGCCATCTGGTCGATGAAAACAGCTTTTTACGCTCCAAGCTTGATGCTATCCGCAAGGCCGCATTATTACCCACAAAAACACAAATGTCAGAATAAGAAAAAAACAAAGTCAGAATAAAATTTATTTATATTTATTTTTCAATAACTTGAATGAATATAAAATCAGACTCAAAATCTTGTGGCCTCAGGCCGTGTCAGTTCGAGTCTGACTACCCCTACCAATCAGAAAAGCTGGAGCAACAACTTCAGCTTTTTTTGTTGTCGGCATTTCTTTTTCGGCAAGGCTGCTTATATATTTTTTTTCAAATGGCAACAAAATACTTTTTGGAAAAAGGCCTACGGCTTTTTTGAAAGCTGAAATTTGTGTAATTATCATATTCAGCTCTTGGCAAAAAAATCAAAAACCGTTAATCTGCATTTTGAACTATCTATGGAGAAAAAAGATGCATATTCTGGTTATCGGGGGTGCCGGCTATATCGGCAGCCATGTGGTCAAAGCCTTAGTCGGCGCCAAACACAAAGTTACGGTTTTTGACAATCTTTCTACCGGCCTCGAAATGAATTTGTTTCCGGAAAACGGTTTTATCAAAGCTGACATTCTGGATTATGGCGCCGTAAAAAAAGCCTTGCAGAACAAAGTTGACGCAGTTGTCCACCTGGCAGCCAAAAAGGCCGTCGGGGAATCGATGGAAAAGCCTGAAAAATATGCTCTGAACAATATTTGCGGAACGCTTAACATTTTGAACGCCATGGCCGAAACCGGCGTCAACAAGCTGGTCTTTTCATCATCGGCCGCCGTGTATGGGAATCCCGAATATCTACCGATTGACGAGAAACATCCGGTCAACCCGGTCAGCTTTTACGGTTTTACAAAACTTGATATTGAAAATTATATGCGCTGGTACGGGCAGCTGAAAGGGCTTCGTTTTGTTTCTCTGCGCTATTTCAACGCCGTCGGGTATGACGAAGAAGGAATTGTTCGCGGGCTGGAGAAGAATCCGCAGAACCTGCTTCCGATTGTGATGGAAGCGCTGCTCGGAAAGCGCAGCAAAGTGCAAATCTTCGGCAATGATTATGACACGCGCGACGGCACCTGCATCCGCGACTACATTCATGTCAGCGACCTGGCCTCCGCCCACGTATCGGCTCTGGAATATATGGCAAAAGGCGGAGAAAGCCAAATCCTTAACCTTGGAACAGAAACAGGAATCAGCGTTTTGGAGATGATAAAGGCGACCGAAGCGGCAACCGGGTGCAAAGTGCCCTATGAATTTGCCGGAAGGCGGGCGGGAGATCCGGCGGTTATTTTGGCAACGCCGGCCAAGGCGCACGAAATTTTGGGCTGGAAGGCTGTGCACAGCAGTGTTGATAACATTATAAAATCTACCTGGAAGGCTTATAACGCTTAGGCTATATAGCAATTATATCTATAAATCTTTTCTGTTAACTTTTTGGTAATATATTTACGATATCTGTTGAACAGTTTTTTATGGAGAATAAAAAATGTCGAAGATAAATATTGCAAACTATATTATCGGAGAGCTGGCGGCAGAAAAAACAATACGTTTGGATGCGGCTGAGAGAATCACCCTCATTGACAATTTGATTGACCGGTGGTCTCGCAAAGAATATTTTCAACCGGATTTTCCGGAAAACGGCATAATCTGAACTTCTGTTGAACTTTAGAATACGGGTGCGGGAAAAATGGTTGAGCAGGTTGATTTTGGCAATGTCCGTCTCAGTTATCTCGGACACAGCGGTTTTATTATGCGGACGGGGAAGCATCATATTGTCGTTGATCCGTTTTTGACTAATGCGCCGATGGCGTGCCAAAAGCCGAAAGACATTGCGGCAACCGACATTCTGCTTACACATGGGCATGCCGACCATCTTGGCGATGCCGTTGAAATCAGCAAAAACAATCATGCTAAAATTACTGCCGTTTGGGAATTGGCACAATGGTGTGCGAATCAGGGTGCTGAAACAATTCCGGTGCCTATCGGCGTTACCCAATGTTATGACTGGGGCAAAGCAATTTTTCGGCCGGCCGTTCACAGCGGGCTGCTTCCGAACGGGCAGAGCTTTGGCCCGGCGGCCGGAATTATTTTTGATTTCGGAGGCTTAAAAATTTATCATCTCGGCGACACGGCCATTAATCCCGATATAAAATTCGTCGGCGAATTTTATCGTCCGGACGTGGCGCTTATTCCTATCGGAGGGCGCGTTAACCTGGATATCTGCCAAGCGGTTGTCGTCGCGCAATGGCTGGGAGTCAAAACCGTTATTCCGACCCATTACGACCTGTTTACCCAGGGACTGGTCGACCCGTATGACTTTCAACGGGAAATCGAACTCAAAACCAAAATTGAATGCATTGTCATGGAACCGAAACCTTCGGAAAGGAAAGTTTCGGCCCTTTAGCTGTACCGGCGGCATAAGCGTTCCATAAGTATTTGAGTAATCTAATTTTTCGATACCTGGTGTATTATTTTACGGTCTGTACAAATCAAATTATTTACGCTATATTAGCAATACAACGTCAGATGTAACAAAATATTAAATGTTGTGGTTATAAGGAGGTACTATGTCAAACCAAATTGATGCGACTACCCGGACCAAAGTTGAAAATAACGTTGTGTTAATCAGCAAAATTTATGAAAGTTTTGAGGCGCTTGAAGAAACCTTAGGAATGCTCAAGCTGGAAGAGCCGCTGTTTATTACCTATGTGGCCAAAAAAACCTTTGCCAATGCGGTTTTTAAGAATATCAAGAAAGATTCCCAAACCAAACTGAATTAAAAACGGCGCCACTAAAATACGGCGTCGGAAGGCGGAACCGGCGCCGCATTATTCTAATTGCGCCTATTTTTCCCGCAAGCGCAGGTTATTTGCCTTTTCGGCGGAAGAAGTCATGTTTTCAAGATCTTCAAGAAACCATTCGACATCGCCGTCATCGGCAGCGAACAGCTCATAAAAGCGCGTCCGGTAAGATAATATCAGGCTGCTTTCTGCCAGCTTCAGATCAATAATCCGAAGCTCCGAGTTTTTCTCGGCCAAGCGAAAAGTCACTAAAAACACTTGCGGCTTTTCCTGCTCGTTTTTGCCTCCGACATCGACAGCCGCGGTAACGTCAACGTAGGCATCGCCGCTTTTTGCGCCGGTAACCGCAAAGCTTATCCGCTGTTCAAAACTCAGAGGAAACCCCTTATACACGCTTATTGCATAGCGCTTGAATATTTTTTGATAACGCGTTTGTTGTTCCGCAGACATTTGCCGCCAGTATTTTCCAACCACAAACTTGCCGATGTAATCCAAATCGACATGTTTTAAAAAAAGCTCGTCCAACTGCCGGTATTTTTTTTGCAGGTCCGGCTCGTTAAAAGTATCCAGCAGTACCCTGCCCTTATCATTCACCCAATCTTTGGCTTTTTGCGAATCTATCGGCGCGGCAAAGACGGAAAAACTGCAGAACAGCCACAAACAAACGATAATAAGTTGCAAAAAATGGTTACGTTTCATAAAAAAATACCTTATAGTTAATTTAAGTTTTATCTCATTATAGCACATTGGTAAAAAAAATGAAACTGAAATGGTTATTCTTTGCATGGGCAATTTTGGCGGCTTTTCCGGCAGCAGCAGCGCCTTCCGCCGGGTTGAGGTTCATCAAATCCGACGGGGTTATCCGCTGCGGAACCGACTTGTCCAACAACGCCTACAGCCACAAAAACGATGACGGCCAATGGGAAGGCATCGACCCGACTTTATGCAGCATTTTTGCCATGGCTATTTTTGGGAATCCCGGAAATTACGAAATGGTGAACATTCCTCCCGAACAGGCCGACAGCGCCCTGGCGACGAGAAAAGTCGACGTTATGCTCGGAAACTCCTATAGTACGGCAAGCTCAGAGCTTTCGGGCCATGCCCTGCCGGCAGCAACCATTTATCACGACCGTTTGGTTTTTCTGGCCAAGACAGAAGAACAGCCCAAGTCGATGGAAGATTTTGCCAATCAAAACGTTTGCATTACCGTCCGTTCTCCCGATCTGCAAAATTTTGAGCAATATGTGCGCACTTATGACCTCAAATTTCATCAACTCAGATTTGCCAATTTTGCCAGCGCCAAGGCTTCTTTTTTGCTTAACCGCTGCAAACTTCTGGTTGGCTATGAAACGGTTTTGGCCGATATGAAAAAAGGTTTTGCCAACCGCAAAGACATTGTAATGCTTCCGGAAGAAATGGACGTTCGGCCGGTTTATGCCCTGGTTGCCAAAGACAACGGCGACTTGCAGGCGATTATCAAATGGATTGTCAACGCCTTGATTATGGCGGAGGAATATGACATAAACTCGAAAAATGTCGTCATCATGACCGGGGACAACAACCTGTCGCTGCGCAACCTGCTCGGCTCCAACCCCGACATTTGGAAAAAGCTTGACCTACAGCCGGACTGGCTGAAAAAGGCCGTAAAACTATATGGAAATTACGGTGAAATTTATGACAAGAATCTGGGGCAGAAATCGCCGTTAAAGCTGCAACGAAACCGCAGCCGCCTCATCAAAGACGGCGGAATGCTCAAATCGCAAGCTTTTTTGTAAAATTCTGATTGATAAAACAAGCGGCGCGAAGCAGTCCTTCTTCGGTAACGCGGTGCTGTCCGCCGGGGATAACGCAGGTTTGGACATCACAGCCGATTTGCTGCAACTGGCGTTTGGTAAACGCCATGGCTTCCGGCCGCACCAGGTTGTCTTCATTGCCATGAATCAGCAAAGTATCCGGAGCCGTTCGGGCATGTTTGAGCAAATAGGAATGCGGCGTGATAATTCCGCTGAAACTTATGCAGCCGCCGATTTTTTCGTCCTGCATCAGGGAAACATAAATTGCAACCATGGCTCCCTGAGAAAAACCGCAGACATATAAATCTTTTGCTTCCAAGCCGTAATCGTCCAGACGCTCTTGCAAATACGGATTCAGATAGGAAAAGGCTTCGGCCAGCCCCAATCCCATCCGGTTATAAATTTCAGCGCATTCTTCCATTGTCGGTACAAATTTTCGGGCATCATCGGGGTCAAAACGGTGCATTGAGTACCATTGGCGTTTGTTATCCAAGATTTCGCAAATTTCCGGTGCCTGGGGAATATGAACGGCAGAATCGGGAAGATGGTCCAACAACGGCTGCAGACGCCGATCCAAGGCCGGAGCACTGTCAATATAGCCATGCAGAAAAACAACCAATTTCTGCGGCTGACCGTTAACATGAACAATCTCTTCGTTAATCATCGAAAAGCCCTTTATATTTTTACGGCAATACTATAATCCGACAATCCTTAATGATACCTTAATTTACGGAAAATTCCCGGTTTAATGGCACCCGCACGGCGGGAGCGCGGACAGCGCCCGAGGGCGGGGACGCCCCGCGGCGAACGGTTCGCTACTGATGTTT